>Ga0164313_10002043_pt1 | contig 18115 bp, 13 predicted proteins | sample GuaBasSedimGuay4_FD_113735 | JGI IMG/M metagenome (GOLD analysis project Ga0164313, IMG submission 113735) | Subseafloor sediment microbial communities from Guaymas Basin, Gulf of California, Mexico - Guay4, Core 4569-4, 0-3 cm | ecosystem: Environmental > Aquatic > Marine > Hydrothermal vents...
AAAGTTCAGTTTCGCTGGTTGGGTAAATGAATCCACTACCTGTCGACTGCGCATAAGCTCTATTGGAAAAGAGTAATACAGAAAGCAAACAAATGCTATGAGCGGTATTAATTAAGCTGTTTCGGGACAATGTGTTTAGGTTTTCGATAAAAGTAAGTCAAAATCAGTTGATTGGCAATTTATTTTTTTAGCTCCGCAGGATTTGTATTCCTGCGGAAATTGTAGGGTTAGCAAACCGCAGGATTGCAAATCCAGCGGAGCGGAAAGTCAGGGTTTCACTCGAAGTGAAGCCCTGACCAGGGTTAGCTCACCTCACTTGAAAGTCAGGGTTTCACTCGAATTGAAGCCCTGACCAGGATTAGCTCACCTCACATGAAAGTCAGGGTTTCACTCGAAGTGACGCCCTGATTATAAGGCTAACTCACTTCCAACGCCTTTACCCTTAGCTCTTTTCCTTTGATTATGCTTTTCATAAATCCTTCGCATTTCGGGCAATTATCATAAACAAACTCCATAGGGTATTCCAAATCGCATTCCATGCAATAACCAACTGCTTTTATAAAATGAATTTCTCGTTTAGCGCCTTCAAGTACAGTTCCTTCTACCGCATTGGGCCATACAAATTCAAGGGAAGATAGTTCTACGCCCGACAAGGCGCCTATTTCCAATTCGATCAGATCAACTCTTTTTTTCCCGGCCTTTTTCGTTTCTTTTTCAGCAATATCGACGATGCCGAGCACAATAGATAATTCATGCATATGTATCCCTTTCTAAATAAATCTTTTAAATCACAGCTCAGTAAAATATGTCAGAAAAAGCGAATGATCAAGCCCTCTATGACTTTCTTTATGTTATGCTTTTTTTAAAGCTTTGTAAAAGTATTATAATTTTTCTTCCCAAATACTTTTTTTAATTTAGAATGATTCCAGATAACTAACTGTCAGTCATTTAGAATGATTATAAATTAGCCCTTATATGAATAATTGCACATATATTAATCTATAATTCTATATTTTTAGGCAACAATTATCGATAATGAATCATTAAGTCAATCTTATGGCAACAACTAAAGAAAAAAGAGATACTTATTACGAGAGTATCACAAAGCTTGGTTACACGAGGCGTGATTTTATGAAATTCGCCACCTTTATGGCAGCTTACATGGGTTTAAAAACCAGTGCCATCGGGCAAATCGCTTCTGCATTAGAAAAAACTCCGCGTCTTCCGGTTATCTGGGAGCACTTTCAGGAGTGTACCTGCTGTAGTGAATCGTTTATCCGTGCCGACCACCCGATCGTTGCAGATATTATCCTGGATAAGATCTCGCTCGATTACACCCTTACTTTAATGGCAGCATCGGGCCACCAGGCCGAAGCCGCTAAAAAAGCCACCATGGATAAGTACAAAGGCGAGTATATCTTGTGTGTAGAAGGTTCAATACCTATGGAAAATGAAGGATATTGTACTATAGGTGGCCGTTCGGCGATTGAAATTTTAAAAGAATCCGCTGCCGGGGCCAAGGCGATTATCGCATGGGGAAGTTGCGCATCTAACGGATGTGTTCAAGCAGCTGCACCAAACCCAACCGCAGCTACACCCATTCATAAAATAATTAAAGATAAACCGATAATCAATGTACCCGGTTGCCCACCCATTGGTGAAGTAATGGCGGGGGTTATTGTACATGTTATTGCTTTCGGCCGATTACCTGAATTAGACCGTATGGGACGGCCCAAAGCTTTCTATTCGAAAAGGGTACACGACAGTTGCTACCGTCGGCCTTATTACGATGCAGGGCTATTTGCTGAAACCTTTGATGATGCAAATGCCAAAGAAGGGTATTGCTTATATAAAGTAGGGTGTCGTGGACCGATGACCTATAACTCTTGTGGTGTTATAAAATGGAACAATGGTGTTAGCTACCCCATTCAATCAGGTCATGGTTGTATCGGATGTAGTGAAGATAATTTCTGGGACAATGGCCCATTCTACGAAAGATTGACCAATGTACCGGGATTCGGAATAGAATCTACTGCCGACTCTGTTGGTAAAGTTGCCGCAGGTATTGTTGGTGCCGGAATTGTAGTTCATGCAATTGGTGCCAATATTTCCAAACGCAAGGAACTGCAAAAAAGGATTCAAAGTAGTAGGGAAAACGAAGAGAATATCATTGAATAACCGTTAATTATTAAAACCATATAATATGTCTGAAAGAATAGTAGTAGATCCGATTACCAGAATAGAAGGTCACTTGAGGATCGAAGCAGAAATAAAAGATGGCGTTATCGTTGACGCCTGGAGTTCAGCCACCATGGTGCGGGGTATAGAAAACATTGTTAAGGGAAGAGACCCCCGCGATGTTTGGGCTTTTGTACAACGTACTTGTGGGGTTTGTACCACCGTTCACGCCCTGGCCTCAGTTAGGGCTGTTGAAGATGCACTGGATATTGTAATTCCCCCTAATGCTGAAATGGTACGAAACATCATGCAAGGTGCTTTATACATGCACGATCATGTTGTCCATTTTTATCATCTTCATGCCCTGGATTGGGTTGATGTGGTAAATGCATTAAGTGCTGACCCATACCAAACATCTAAAATAGCAGAAAGCATATCCGACTGGCCAAAAAGCTCACCCGGATACTTTAGTGATGTCCAAAAACGAATTGCAAGGTTTGTTGAAAGCGGACAGCTTGGAATATTTGCGAACGGATATTGGGGACACCCCCAAATGAAACTACCCGCAGAGGTAAATTTATTGGGAGTTGCTCATTATCTGGAAGCATTGGAATGGCAAAAAGAAATCGTAAAGGTCCATACCATTTTCGGTGGTAAAAACCCACATCCAAATTATTTGGTTGGTGGTATGGCTTGTGCCATTAACACCGAAAGCCCCGGTGGCTTAAATGCCGAAAGATTAGCTTATGTTGGCCAATTGTTGCAACAAGGAAGGGACTTTGTTAATAAGGTTTATATTCCTGATTTATTGGCTATTGCATCATTCTATAAAGATTGGGGTGCAATTGGTAAAGGCTTTGGAAATTACATGGCTTATGGTGATTTACCCACCAACGGATATCGTGATATTTCGAGTTTTAAATTCCCACAAGGGGTAATTGTTAACCGGGATCTTGGAAACATAATGCCTGTTGACCACAGGGCGGATGCCGAAATACAAGAATTGGTTAATAACTCGTGGTATAACTATACCGATGGCGATGACAAAGGAAAACATCCCTGGGTTGGACAAACCAATATTAACTATTCAGGTCCTAAACCTCCATACGAGCATCTGAATGTAGATGACAAATACAGCTTTATTAAAACACCAAGGTGGAAAGGTAAACCAATGGAAGTTGGGCCTCTTGCCCGCGTTTTGGTAGCTTATGCAAAAGGTGTTCCTGAAATTCAGGCAGTGGTTGATTCTACTTTGAGTTCTTTAAACGTTCCTGTTGATGCATTGTTCTCTACGCTTGGCCGTACGGCTGCGCGCGGACTTGAAACTATTGCAGTTGCAGACTGGACAATGGAATTTTTCAACACCTTGATGAACAACATCAAAAATGGTGATGAAAGAATGGCTAACACCGAAAGATGGAATCCGCAAACCTGGCCAAAAGAAGCCAAAGGTGTTGGATATATGGAGGCTCCACGAGGTGGACTGGCACACTGGATTACTATTAAAGACGGTAAAACCGATAACTATCAACAAGTTGTTCCTTCTACATGGAATGCTTCACCAAGAGATCCTGCCGGACAGCGGTCTGCTTATGAAGCATGCCTGATAGGTACACCTGTTGCCGATCCTGAGCAACCACTCGAGATCATAAGAACCATACACTCATTTGATCCATGTATTGCATGTGCTGTTCATTTATACGACGAAAACGGGAAACACATCTCCCAGGTTCAGAATATATCGACTTGCTCTATTTAGCTGATTATTAATTAAATAAATTAAGTTTATGCCATCTCAAGATTTTAAACGTGTGTATGTTTGGGAATTGCCCGTTAGGCTGACCCATTGGATAAATGCTTTTTCTATTTTAGTACTATCAGTTACCGGGTATTTAATTGCCAGGCCGCCAGCCATTTTATCCAGTACCGAAGCAACTGAATTGTATTGGTTTGGAACTGTAAGAGCGATTCATTTTATTGCTGCCTATATATTTTTATTTTCTATAATACTTAGGATTTACTGGCTATTTAAAGGTAATCAGTTTGGTGGCTGGAGTGCCTTTAATATTTTTAACAAAAGAGCAATAGGCAGTTTAATGCATGTTATTAGAACCGATATCTTATTGATTAATGAAAAAGACCCTGTACTTTGTCGTTTCAGCATTGGCCACAATGTGGTTGCAGCAGGATCCTACATGGTTTTTTATATTCTGTTTTTCATCATGATTTTTACCGGCTTTGGTTTATATGCTGACATGTCGGAATGGTGGTTGCCCAATTTATTTGCCTGGGTACCTGCCGCAATGGGCGGCGATATGGAAGCCCGATTCCTGCATCATGTTGTAATGTGGTTTATTACATTTATTATAATTGTTCATATTTACCTGGCCTTATATCACGGCTGGCTCGAAGGCCGGGGTGAAATTTCATCTATGGTAAGTGGATATAAATTTGTTTGTAAAGACCGTGTTAATCAACAAATGGATTTATTGGATAGAATAAAGGATCCGGATGATATTGTTGATTAGTATTAAGTTGTTGTTATAATTAATGTTTTATGAAAAACCTTGCTATCTTTAGCAAGGTTTTTTTTTAAATTATCATAGTATGAAAAGTGAATTGGCATCAGCCTTAAAAGGGCTTTCCGTAATTAATCTGGATGAAGATAAATCGAATAAAGTACTGGTGTTGGGTGTAGGTAATTACCTGATGGGAGATGAAGGTGTTGGCGTACATGTTATTTACGAAATGGAAGAAATTGACCGCCCCGATTACGTAGATGTACTGGATGGTGGGACCGGTGGTTTTTTTCTGATGAATTACTTTGATGTATATCCGGTAGTAATCTTTTTGGATGCAACCATGGATGGTAAACCCGCAGGTACCGTTTCTACCATTCGGCCAAAATTTGCTGCAGATTTTCCAACTGCTTTAAGCGTGCATGATGTGGGGTTAAAGGACATGATCGAAGCTATTTATATCCAGGATTCAATACCCGATATTCACCTGGTTACCATAAGTGTTGACGATGTATTGCCTATGACCCTTGAGCTTTCAAAAGAAGTAGAGGATAGCATACCAAAAGCCATTGCCGAAATCCTTCGGTTGGCAAAAGAAAACAGGCCAAAGAAAAAATCCTGAGGGCATCGATCGATGGCCACTTTTCATATTCATATACAAGGAATTGTACAAGGGGTTGGCTTCCGTCCTTTTGTTTATAACCGCGCAGTTGCTGAAAAACTAAACGGTTGGGTCAACAATGCAAGTGATGGGGTGCATATCGAAATAAATGCCAATAAAACACAAGCTGAATCATTTCTGAATTCCATTATTAAAAACCCACCGGAATTGGCACTCATTACCGGTTCAGCACTTTATAAAACCACCCATCAGTTTTTTAAAGGCTTTTTAATTGTCCAAAGCGAACCCGCTGACGAAACCAATGTATTGCTTACCCCCGATTTTGGCCTCTGCCCTACCTGCAAAGCAGAAATTCACGATCCTGAAAACAAGCGTTACCACTACCCTTTTACCACCTGCATAAATTGCGGGCCGCGGTTTTCAATTGTAAACAAATTACCCTACGACCGCGAAAATACCACCATGCATAATTTCGAAATGTGTGAAAGCTGCCTTGAAGAATACAACAATCCCAAAAACCGCAGGTATTATTCTCAAACCAATTCCTGTCCCGATTGCAGTATCCAACTTTCTTTGGTCGATTCTGATGGGGCTTTAATAAAAAAAGGAGACGATAGTTTAAGCAATGTGGTTGATTTATGGAAAGTGGGTAAGATTGTTGCTATTAAAGGCATCGGTGGTTATCTGTTGACCTGCGATGCTACAAACCCGGATGCAATAGCATTGTTAAGAAAAAGAAAACACCGGCCCGACAAACCATTTGCGGTAATGTATCCCAACCTGGATTTATTAAAAAAGGAACTGCAACTTAACCAAGTTGAACAACAAGAACTGCAAAGCGTAAATGCCCCGATTGTAATTCTGGACATTCCTGAGCAAGCTATAATCAGCATTAATATCGATTCTATCGCCCCAAAACTAAACAGCATTGGAGCCATGCTGCCCTACACCCCACTTTATGAGCTATTGTTGTATGAGTTTGGCAAACCAATAATTGCCACAAGTGGTAATGTAAGCGGTTCACCCATTATTTATGAAGATAAGCAAGCAAAAGAAGAACTTTTAAACATTGCAGATTATCTGCTGATAAATAACCGGGATATCGTTGTTCCGCAAGACGACAGTGTGATTCGGTACAGTCCCGAAACCCAACAAAGAATAGTTATCAGAAGGTCACGGGGGTTAAGCCCTGCCTATATAAATAAGGATTTAAAAGTGCCCGAAAAAATAGTTTTTGCTGCCGGCGGTGGATTAAAAAGCACGTTTAGTTTTACCTGCTTTGGGAATTTCTATACCAGCCAGTACCTCGGGAATCTCGAAAATATAATGACCCAGGACAGTTACAGCGCAGTTGCCGAACATTTCTTTAAATTGTTTGGTGCAAAACCCAACTTGGTTCTTGCTGACAAGCACCCGCTTTATTTTGCCCGGCAATACGCCGAGGAACTGGCAAAAGGATTTTCTGTTCCCATACATTATTTCCAACATCACAAAGCTCATTTTGCTGCGGTATTGGGCGAAAATAATTTACTGGAAACTAATAAACCTGTACTTGGAATAATATGGGATGGCACGGGTTACGGTGATGATGGCAATGTTTGGGGTGGGGAGTTTTTTGATTTTAATAATGGTAAAATAAAACGAATTGCACATTTCGAATATTTCAATCATATCCTGGGTGATAAAATGGCAAAGGAGCCGCGTATTTCTGCATTGTCATTGGGGATAAATACCAAATCTGCAGAAAAGGTGTTATATTCAAAATTCACCAGGTTAGAATGGCATATTTATGGCGTTTTACTAGGGAAAAGCAAAAATTTAAAAACATCAAGTATCGGGAGATTGTTCGATGCAGTAGCCTCGTTGTTGGAATTAATTGATGTTTCATCTTTTGAAGGCCAGGGAGGAATGCTTTTAGAAAAATGCGCTGTTGCCTGGTTTAAAGAAAATAAAGAAAAATTATCTCCGGATTACTTTGATTCAAAGGGTTCCAACGGAATAACTATTGATATAGAAAGTATAGTTACAGACATTAACACCGGGGTTCAGAAAGAAAAGATTGCTGCAAAATTTCATTTGTCTTTAGTAGAAATGGTCAGACATACGGCAATAAAATCAAATCGCAGCCGTCTTGCTTTTAGCGGTGGTGTTTTTCAAAATGGTTTATTGGTTGACTTGATAATCAAGCGTTTGCAAACTAATTTTGAACTTTATTTTCACAAACAACTATCGCCTAACGACGAAAATATATCATTTGGCCAAGTGATGCTTCTTGGATTGGAATGATTGGGGTAATTGGCACACCATTCCTTTATTTCTGTAATTTTGCCCTGAGTTCATTCATTTCGATATAAAACTCTTCCATCATTACCATGGCATAATATTTACCATATTTATTGAGGGAATAAGAATTGCTTTTAAATGCATTTACCAGTTTAAAAAATGCGATTTCCTTAGCGATTTTTTTAATGCTGTTTTCTCCGTAATCCCTTTTAAAGTCTTTTGGATTAAACTCATCTGCAAAAAGCTTTAACATCAATCTATAATTTAGCTGATCTTTCTCTCCATACGATTTTTGCAGCTTTATTGTAGAGATTCCATTTTTTGCATTTGCGATATACTCTTTCATATTAAAAGTATTTGCATAAAGGGTATGGTTTAAATAACTAAATGCACCCGCACCAAGCCCTAAATATTCATCATGGTTTATCACATATTCATCAAAGAATTTTTCACCTTTTTTGGTAAACGACCAGCTTCCTGCCTGTTTATAGTCATGGTTTAGCTCATTCATGATAATTTCAAAAAAAGAGAATTCATTTTTCTTTGAGTACCCCCCATAACCATTTTTTATACTGCTATACTTTGAATACATCAATGGATAATAAGCTATTTGATCCGGTGACAAATCTATTAATGTTCGTAAATCATTAATAAGTATCTCTTTAGTTTGATCATAAAAATTAAAGATCATATCCACACTGACAATCCTAAAATTATCAATTGCTTTAGAAATGTTATCAAACATTTCTTCCGGCTTACCGTATTTTTCTAATCTATTTGATTTGATCAATAATGATTCTTCGAAAGATTGTACACCGATAGAAAGCCGATCTACTCTATTCTTTAAAGTCTTTATTGTAACATCACTTATATTCGGATTTGCTTCACAAGAAACTTCTTTAATGTTAAAAAGATCTTTAAGCAGGTCTATTGTTAGGGCTACTTCATCTGTTGCAAGCGTTGGGGTGCCCCCACCGATATAAACACCTTGAAACTGATATCCCTTGTCGTGGGCTTTCTTAATATCAATTCGCAAAGATGTAAAATACTCTTTTACTGTTTGGGGATTGTATTTGGTTTTAAAGAACGAACAAAAAGAACAAAATGACTCACAAAAAGGCACATGAAAATACAATAGATATTTTTTATTAATATCCGGTTCCGGGTAATCCTTCATGCTTGAAGGGGTTAGATCAAAAGAGGTTTTACACTTATTCCTGACTATTTCCTCAATAAATCTTGGAACAATTTTATTTCTAAACATTTTTTTCTTAACTAAAACAGCTTATATAAATACTAGGTTTATACCTGCCATTAATAACCTTTTCTATGGCTATTCCAATAAGCCTGACCTATCTTTTTTACTTCAAATTAATTATTTCCTATCAATAAAAAACCACTCAATTGATTCGTCTAAAAAAGCGGATTTTTTTGCAATGTAATTTTAGTGATTTTTTCAATAAACTGAGTTCGATGAAAAGATTCTTTTTCAGTAAGCAAATAGAGTGCAGCTTTTAATATAAAACACGAAGAAACATTGCCCTATTCTAAGGGTGATAATCCCCAATCAGCAACTTACTATCAAACACTACTCCAACATAAACTTTCCCTTTGTAATGCAGTGCTACGCTCGAACCTGATAGTTGTTCACCATCGTTTAAGTAAACTTCCGTAACCAAAAAGTCATCATCCCCATTTGTGCTAAGTTTTAACACCTGCGATGGAGAATAATTTTCCGCACTTTTTATATGCCCTACAAAATCAAAAAGTTTCGGGTGGGCAGCAATCCACAAATCACCATTCGAATCCATTGTAATATTATCTAATCCTGTTTTTAGGTCTTTATTAAAACGAAGTAGCAAATCCCCTGTTATTATATCGCGGTTATAAACAGATATTTCGCCACTTATTGTTTCGGTTAAATAAAGCGTTTTCCCATCGGGGGATACAATTACACCATTGGCATAATTAAGGCCATCATAAGCTTTCGAAAAGACTTTTCCATTATAATAAAGCAGGTACGATTTGGGCAAGCGCAAATAATCTTCCAACGTACGCATAATTCCTTTTTTATTCGCGTGGTCGTTACTCACATAAAACTTGTCGGTATCTACTGCTACTAAATCATTTGGGCAACACATCAGTTCATCTTTATAAGTTACCAAATGAAAAAGGGTATCGTTTTTAAAACGGAACAATTCTACAGAACTCCCGTCCTTATTATGATTGATAACAAATAGATAATCGGTATTTTCCTTTTTTAAAAAAGAAATACCATGTGGATAAAAATCCCCTTTGTAGGTTGTTGTTAACATATAAGGCACGGTATCCTTTTTCAAATCCAACAAATAAATCCCATCGTTGGTATTCTTACCCTTTGCCAAATTCCGGCGATCGGTAGCTGATATAAACATCCATCCGTTTTCAACATCCATTTCAAAATCTTCAGGGCCAGGAATAGCTTTGTAAATCGAAATATTTTTTAGATCACTATGGTTTTCAATCGTTTTAAACGAGCCCGCATCATACAAGGTAATTAACACAAAATAGACAAGAATTACCAAGATTATTGAGAAGATATATTTTTTCATTTTTATTAATTTTTATTATTAATCGCATTAACTCATTATAGCATTATCCTATTAACCCATTTTCTCATTATTTCATTAACCCATTCTCTCATTAACCCATTCTCTCATTATCGCATTATCGCATTATCGCATTATCTCATTATCTCATTATCTCATTATCTCATTATCGCATTATCTCATTATCGCATTATCTCATTAACCCATTCTCTCATTATCGCATTATCTCATTATCGCATTATCTCAATGTAGCATTGTAGCATTGTCACTTCAAACAATTCAATCGCCTGATAAAGATGATGGAAAACAAAATAATAAAAGCAAAAAGTAAGAAGAAAACATCAAATCCAAATTTGGGGACCAGCCACCCGCCAAAAATCGGAAAAATTACAGGCAAAATACTTCCGGCACCCACTACTCCAATATAAACGGTTCGGTTTTGATTGTCAGAAACTTCAAGCAAAATACTTTCGATTGAGATTTTATACAACGTAAAAATCACACCGCCCAAAAAGAAATACAAACCAAAAACCGCTGGATTTGAATAGACCAGCAACGACAATGGAATAAATAATGAAATGATGGTAATGGCATACAGAATCGGGGTGTATTTTATCTTCTTAGAATAATAGAATAAAAAACTCCCCGTAATCACACCTGCAATTACTTTCAACATTAAATAAGTTCCTACATCAGCATTGGTGATACCATACATTTCTTTTCCATAAAGAATTAGAAACGGCATTAATGCCAAACTTATACCCAAGGAGTTTACCAACAACAAATAACTCGACAATCGTTTATTGGTTTTTATTTCATGAAAAATAATATCCAGGTACTCTTTTATACCCCTTATTGCCAGTTTTGGCCCTGGTATTTCCTGAATTTTCCAAAACCCAAGGGAAGCCGTTGCCAGACCTGCTGCAGCAATAATAAACAACCAGGCATAATTGTCGGGATAATCAAATCCAACCAAGACTATTCCTGCAAAATAAGCAGAAAGCAAAATTCCAATACTCGAAAAAACCTGTCGCAACGAAAAGAATGGTTTGCGTTGTTTATTAAGCAAAGAACGCCCTAAAATATCGCTGTAACTAATGCCGGCAAACGCACCGCTAACCGAGAACAAGGTCATCAGTATAAAAATAAACCAGATGGTTGTTGCATTTCCACTTTTAGCAGATTGCCAATAGAGCAATAAGCCCAATCCCAAAAGCGCAACAACACGTATATTAATTCCAAGTAATAAAAACCCTTTTTTTCTAGCTTTATTGCTGAGTAAAGGTGTAAAAAACAATTGTGAAAAGCTTGTGCCACCTACCATAATCGCTGTCAACAACCCAATATGAAATGGAGTTCCGCCAGCATCGATAAGCATGGAAGGAATAATGGTATCCACATCCATAAAGTTTTTTGCCAGGGCCAAAAAAGCGGCATGCCATAAGTAAGCGTAGAAGTTGTTTTTTGATATTTTTTCGGTTAATAGCATGTTTTAGTAAGTGGCTGTTAGCCTTTAACTTTTGGTTTGGCAAAGAAACCAATTAATAAATAAGTCACGAAGATTCACCTAGAAATACCAATGATAACCGAATCAATGTTTAATAAATCTCCCGTAATAAACTGTTTTTTCAGATTGCAGCTGAATGATATAAGAACCGGGTATAAGCCCTGAAACATTTAACGAAACCCCATGATAATTATCGATTTCAAAAACAACTTTACCCATTACATCTATAACTTCTATCGACACTTTATCATTGGATATTATATTACTGATATACAATGTATTATAGACTGGGTTTGGGTAAATATTTATTGGTTTATCTGCTTGAATTTTTTCAACATCAGTTGCAATATAATCGGCAAATAACCAGAGGTAGGCATCTTCGAATTGGGAACGCCATAGCTGCTCATTATGAAAGCCGTTGGGGATGATAATGGTATTTAATTCGCTTTCATTAAAACCAACAGCTAGCAAACTATCATGCATAGCTAAAGTGAATGGCACCTGCGAACCACCCTCATTTTCACCCGTCATTTGGTACAGGCGCATGGCCTCCTGACTACCCGTTTCCTGTACAAAAGTCCATACCGTATCCGAGAACCAATACGAAGGGGAAAAAATTCCAGCTTTGCTAAATACATCCTGATGTTCTATTGCCCCATAGTGGGAAATTAATCCTCCGAGTGAGCTTCCCATTAATCCGGTACTATTACGGTCGGGCAAGGTCCGGTAATTTTCATCAATAAAGGGTTTGAGCGTTTCAACGATAAAATTGATACAATCATCTCCTTCCCCTCCAGCCTCAAATTGGGTGTTATACCAGGGAGAATACTCATCAATTCTCAATGCACCGCCATTATCAATTGCAACGACTATAGGAACAGGTGTACCCCCTGCAGCCAACTCATTCAGGGTTTCATCCACTTCCCATTCGCCGGTAAACGAAGTAAAAACATCAAAAACATTTTGACCATCGTGCATATACAAAACCGGATAATAATTATTTGGACTTGCATCGTATTCAGGAGGTAGGTAAATCCACACCTTTCGATTGCGGTCGAGCTGTGGCATATAGAAATCCTCATCAACAATAAACACATTATCAGCAGCGGTTGAACCTCCTGCAATATCGGCCCAGTTCAGGATATCGATGTAAACCGTATCCCCGTTTCCAAAAATAAACGCCCGATTAAAGATTTCCTCGCCGCTTGCGCCTTTTTCTACGGTTCCCCAATCGCCACGCGTAAATTTATATTCAATGACACTTCCCTCCGACTGTGCATCCAGTGTGATTTCCCATTTGTCCTGGCTGTTGAGTTCCATTGCGAACAGTGGGCTTCCCGGGTCCCAACCATTAAAATCGCCCGCGATATAAATCAGGTCTTCGATTGGGGTGGTTTCGGGCAAATCATCTATAATAAAAGTAACCTGGGCACTCATAACTATTGATAGCATAAAAAAAAGCAGACTAAAATATTTAGCAATTACTGACATAGTATTTTGTTTTTATTTGTATCAAAGATAATCGTATTTTGTTGAGTAACCTGTTGCGGATTCACTAAATTTGTGAGCTTAGTAACCCTTAAATTGGGTTCTAAATTATTGAAGAAAGTAAATGATATGACCAATCGTGAGAAACTTCTAAATATCAACGAGCAGATTGAGGAAATTATCGAAAAAGCGCGATCACTTGAATCAGATTATACGAATTTGATCCAAAGGGTTCATCCTGCCTATCATCAAAGCGCCATAAATCTTTTGCATTACCTGGCATTAAGGAGTTTCGATATCGATGATTTACAACGTCGGTTAAAAAATATGGGATTCCCTGACTTGTCGAATATCGAAGGGCATGTTATGAAAAGCCTATTGATGATTAAAACAATCATCAATGCACTCAACGGCCAACCCCTGGTTGAAAAGAGAAAAGGGATTATCTCGATAAAAAAAGGGGAGAAACTTCTTAATAAAAATACCAAACGGTTATTTGGATCCAAATCTAAAAAAAGGCAAACACGTATTATGGTTACATTACCATCTACAGCAGCCGAAGATTACTCACTGGTAAACCACCTTATAGATTTGGGAATGAACAGCGCCAGGATAAATTGTGCCCACGACAACCCTGAAGTTTGGGGAAAAATGATAGATAATATCAAACGGGCAAATGAAACCCTGAAAAAGAATTGTAAAATAATGATGGACCTTGCCGGGCCAAAATTAAGGACCGGAGCGATGAAACCGGGACCTCCGGTTATTCATATCCAATCGGAACGCGATCAGTTCGGCAGGGTAAGCAAACCGGCAAAAGTTTGGATAGCACCGCCTGATATTCTGCCGCCGGACGATTCAGCTGATGGTGTAATTCCTGTAAGTCAATCATTTATTCAAAAAATAAAACGCGGCAGTATTATTCGGTTTATCGACTCCCGGGGCAAAAAATGCAAGATCAACATTGTAAAAAAACAGGGCAAAGGAAAATGGGGAATGTGCAGTGATTCGGCATTTGTAACAACCGGAACAGAACTGGGACTTAGCAATATAAAAGCTTCGGGAGTAGAAAAAAACTATGTAGGCGAGTTATTGGAAATAGAACAATATATAATTCTGCATGCCAAAGATAGACTGATATTAAATAGTGACCCCATTCCCGGCGAACCGGCCCAATTTAATGAAGACGGAACTATAATCAGCGATGCACATATTTCATGTACTCTGCCTGAAATATTTCCTGATGTAAAAAAAGGGGATCCGGTGTTTTTGAATGATGGTAAAATTGAAGCAATTGTTGAAAATAAAACTGATCAAGCACTTGAATTGAAGATTACCTATGCCAAAGACACCGGTAGCAAATTGAGAGCCGATAAGGGCATAAATTTCCCGGAAAGTAATCTGAATATCAGTGGATTAACTGCTAAGGATAAGCAGGATATGGCTTTTGTTGCAGCAAACGCTGACACGGTAAACCTTTCATTTGTCAATAAATCGGAAGATGTTAAAGCGTATTTTAATGAAATTGCAAAATATGATAGAAAACCCGGATTAATCCTAAAAATAGAAACACAAAAAGGGTTTAAGAATTTGCCCGACATCCTTTTACATGCTATGCAAGCTTACCCTGTTGGCGTTATGATTGCCCGGGGAGACCTCGCGATAGAAACGGGCTGGAAGAATTTTGCCAGTATCCAGGAAGAGATTTTGCGCATCAGCGAAGCGGCTTACATCCCTGTTGTGTGGGCAACACAGGTATTGGATAACCTGGCAAAAAAAGGGGTTCCTACCCGCTCGGAGATTACCGATGCCGCATTGGCACAACGCGCCGAATGCGTGATGTTGAACAAAGGTATTTATATCGAAAAAGCCGTAAGAACACTGGATAAAATACTGCGGCGTATGCAGAAGTTTCAAAGAAAAAAACAAACCATGTTACCCCGATTAGAAGATGCGGATAAATTGAAAATTTCGCATGAGAGGTATGATGTTTGAAAAAAAACCGGCGAAACACTGATATATGCCCGTGATTTTTGATCTCAAGCAAATAATTAATGTGTTTGGATTTTAACGGTAGCATGACTTTCACCCGGATTGGCATTTGCATAATCTTCTGTTTGCTGCCACACCCGCATCACATTTCCTGAACAAATTTTAGCAATATCCTCTTCGCTATATCCGCGTTTTAACAATTCATAAATCAGGTTTGGATATTCCGATGCATCCTTAAGTCCAATAGGCAAGGTCTCACCTACTCCATCGAAATCTGAACCAAAGCCCACATGATCTACACCCACCAATTTTATAACATGATCAATATGGTCAGCCACAACTGAAACTGTTGAATTTAAAGGATGTTCTCTTCCGTATTCTATCATATAATCCCATACTCTAGGGTCATCTTCATCTAACTTATTTTCAACAGCCCATTCTTTTGCTTTTGCCCAAATCTCATCACCCTTGGCCCGGGAAACAGAATCGAGAAAAGTAGAACCGAAGTTGATCTGTATCACCCCTCCCTTTTCTGCCAATAATTTGATCATATCGTCATTCATGTTCCGTTCAAATCCAGGTGTAAAATGCCTGCAGGAAGAATGGGAAGCAATCACCGGTACTTCGGAGATTTCCATAACCTGGTAAAAGGTCTTATCTGAAATATGGGATACATCAACCATTATTCCCGTTTTGTTCATCTCTCTAACAACTTCACGTCCGAAGGGGCTTAAGCCTCCCCAGGTTTGCGTGGTATCATAAGAAGAATCACAAATATGATTGTCTTTAGAATGTGTCAATGTTATGTAACGGATTCCCCTATCATGAAAATATTTAATGTTCTTCAGGTTTCCTTCAATGGGAGAACCGTTTTCCATTCCCATGGCCAATCCAACTTTTCCATTTTCAAATGCACTTCTGGCCTGTTGCGGGTCAGAAACAACTACAAATTTATCGGGATTATCGGATGCGATTTTCTCCACCATATCGATCAGGGTATCTGCTAATGCTTTACTCCCACCCGTTTTCTGTAATCTCGCCGGTATATAAATCGACATAAAGGGAACATCCAGCCCTCCTTCTTTTGCCCTTACATAATCAAAATCCCCTTTCTCAGTACGCACGGAAACATCTTCCATATGATCATGCAATCGGTAAGGCAGATCCACATGGCCATCGGTGATCAAATATTTGTGTGAAAGCTTTTGAGCCAGTTTATGCAGCTCTGCATCACTTTTAATTTCGGTTTTAGTCTCTTGTTCATTCTGGCAAGAAAAAAGTACTCCGCTTATCCCAAGCGAAAGAATAGTAAGTCCTAAAAAATTTAATTTTCTCATAGTAAAAGCTATTCCAGTTTGTTGGTGCAAATTAGAATTATTTTGATTTTTAAAAAATGTATTTGATTTGGTGAGGCAATTAACTTATAACCTATCATATCAGTAAATTCTCTACACTCTGATAATCTAGCGCTGCACCTTGGTACTTTTGTATTCATATTGATTATTTAATCGGGTAGGAAGCGGCTCGCACCGCTGTCCCCCCACACCACCCGGCATACGTCTATCGTACCAAGGCGGTTTCTATTAACTACTACCGAGCAATTCGAAGATGGAGTGAAAGAAGCCCGTGTTGAGCGAACCAATTAACCCCCATTGCCTTACCAACTGCTTGTTTAAGAGACATAGCCCACCAACCCTGTGAATACATCACAACATTCCAACTAGTATTTTCCGGAATGCCAAGGCTTCTAAGGAACTTAAAGATGGTGTACTTTCTTCCGCATTGTTTCAACCGGTAGCATCGTAGTTTTCTTCGTATCCATCCATCGATAGCCCGAAGATTCGATAACCATCGATTGGCTAAACCAAAGTAGTTTGACCATCCTAATATTACCGAATTAAGTTCTGTTATTACTTGTTCGAACTTAACTCCCCTGTTGCGCTTGGTAATCTGTCGCACTTTGTCTTTCAAACGTTTTATAGCGGTATCTGATATGCGGACATTTCCTTCTGGCAATAATGTATATCCTAAAAATTTAGCTTCTGAACAATGTCGAACTCCGCTTTTCTTGCGATTAACTTTGAGTTTGAGATTTTGTTCTAAGAATTTAATTATGGATGCCATCACACGTTCTGCTGCCTTTTTGCTTTTGACGTAGATATTACAATCATCTGCATAACGGCAAAAACTGTGTCCCCGGCTTTCCAACTCTCTGTCCAATTCGTCTAAAACGATATTGGATAACAGCGGAGAAAGGGGACTACCTTGCGGAGTGCCTGCTGTTCGTTGCTCAACCAAACCATCTGACATGATACCTGCCCGAAGATAGGATTTTATAAGCCGCAATAGCCTTTTATCTCCTATCCCTTTACTCAATCGTTGCATTAATCGGTCGTGATTAACTTTGTCGAAAAACTTCTCTAAGTCTATATCAACAACCCATTGCTTGCCTGACTTTATGTAATAACAAGCTTGCTTGATGGCTTGGTGTGCATTACGACCCGGACGAAAACCAAAACTGCTTTCGCTAAAATGTGGGTCGTAATAGGTGTTGAGAACCTGATGTATGGATTGCTGTAACATACGGTCTATCACCGTTGGGATACCCAATAAGCGTTCCCCTCCGTCTGGTTTTCGTATGATTGCTTTCCGTACGGGTTTGACCTGGTAGTGTTCTTCTAATATCTCTCTGCTAAATGAGTGGATATTTCTTTGAAGCCATAAGCCAAGATCTTCAACCTTCATCTGATCAACACCTGCATTACCTCTATTTTTAATTACGCGTTTGATGGCTCTGTGTAGATTCTCATAATCAAGCTTTGCGCATCAATCGTCTTATGCGCTCATATGAGGCAAGTATTCCGATATCCTTGAGCATTGACTGCATCGTCAAAACCCCTGCCGTTGGTTCTTCAAGGATATGCTTGTCCATGATAAC
>Ga0164313_10002044_pt1 | contig 18098 bp, 7 predicted proteins | sample GuaBasSedimGuay4_FD_113735 | JGI IMG/M metagenome (GOLD analysis project Ga0164313, IMG submission 113735) | Subseafloor sediment microbial communities from Guaymas Basin, Gulf of California, Mexico - Guay4, Core 4569-4, 0-3 cm | ecosystem: Environmental > Aquatic > Marine > Hydrothermal vents >...
TCATTCAGATCCTTGCTTCGGATGGTAGGCAAGATGCCGGTGAGGATGGGCTTGGCGTTATACTTTTTTAGTGTTTCTCCGGTTAGATCAATTGCTTTTTGCAGCTGCTTGTTGAGTGTGTCCAGACAATTGTTACTAAATTCAATCGGGTCAAGGTTGATCTCGAGATTGAATTTGGCGAGTTCTGTTGTGAAATGCCTGTCATCAATATCTTTTAGCACTTCCAGTATTATGGGGGTTGGCCGCCATGTTGAATCAACCAGACATAGTTCCTGCTCAGCGCCTATCCTGGTGATGCCACGTTCAATCATATCCTGATCGATCATCATCTGAAGTGCCTTGATGTCATTGAGCAGGTATTTGACGAATATTTCTTTTTCTTTGGCGTTGGTTATGATCTTTACACTTTGTACGCCCATGGTATTAAAGGGTTGTTTGAAGAAAATTATAATATTTTGTTGAAAACCCCTAATATTTTAGAGTTTTTGTGACTTGTATGAAAGATGAGAAGGGTAAAAGAATAGAAGAATATAAGGGTAAAAGGGGAGTGATTTTGAGAAAAGCCAGCTTACATGGTGAGTTAAGATGGATAATGTTAATTAAACTCCCAGCCAATATTCCATTTTATTCTGATAATCCTAAAAAAGCCCACAAAAATATCATGTAACTTGTTCTTTAGGAAAAATGCTAACCCATAGCTTTCTTAATCATTTCCTCAAAGACCTTTTGTTGTTTGGTCATCTCTTTTATTTTTTCAATGGGATTAGTATGACATTCCAGTAACAGCCAACCACCATAATTCATATCCACCAAAAGTTCGATCATTTTTTTATAGGGATAATCCGTGCGGTCCAGTTCCCGGATGTGCATGGTGTCGCCAAATCTACCTTTTAAGAGATTAAAATTGTATTCAAATCCTTTTCCACTAAGATCTTCTTTGTTGCAATTCCAGCAGACCCCAACATTGGGATTATTGGCCACATCCATAATGGACTTGATAACCTCAGGATACTGGGTGCCACGCCCATGCACTTCTAAACGTATTTCTTGTCCGTATTCTCCTGCATAGACACCTACTTCGTTCAATGCTTTTCCTATTTGTTCAATTGTTTTTTCTTTTGACACATCTTCATGCAGGTGATTTGGTCGGACTTTAACACCTGACCCACCTACATCATGGCTGAGTTTTATAAATGCTTTTGTGTTTTCGATAGCCTGCTTAACAAGCTTTGGATCTTTTTGATCGTATTCTTCGGCACTCCCCAGGCCAACCAGCTCAACCTTGCTGTTTTTAAACAATTTTTTCACTTCTTTACGTTCTGTTTTATTTAGAGTGACCTCCACTCCATGGGCGTGGGTAGAACGGAGTTCCACTCCTTGAATGCCGGATTTTTCGCAATTGCTTATAATTTCAGGAACGGTCCAGTCTTTTGCCCATAAATAGGTAACAAGGCCCAGTTTCATATGATTTTTATCTGTCAAAAAATGCGCGAAACCTGATGTGGGCAATGTGCTTAGAGCAATGCCGGAGGACAGTAATCCTTTTAAAAAATCTCTTCTCTGCAAATGAAGTTTTTTCATGATCATAATTATTTAAAATAATGTGTTTTTCGAGTTTACGCACTTTTGTTGACATATCCAATGTTGTTTGGGAATTTTAGTGATCATTTGTTGAGGCATTTGAGCTTATGAAGTATTATCAGTGAATTGTGGATTTGTTAATTTTTCAGAGTAGTTGCTATCTATTGATCAAGTAATATTATTTTCGTATATTTGTAACCTACGCACCTTTCCGGTCAGCCTTACCAAAAGTAAACTCAGGAGTTATCCTTATTTATCATTTGATATTACTTATGCGAAGGGTATTATTAACAATTACTATTATATTTTTATTTCATTTGTCATTGATTGGACAAATATCCAATCTATACATAAATGAAATTGTGGCCGGTAATACAAGCGGAATACAGGATGAATATGGAGAATTTTCAGATTGGTTTGAATTGTATAATAGCGGAATTTCCTCAATAAATATTAAAGGTTATTCACTCACAGATGATCCGGCAGATTCGGCGAAATGGGTATTTCAGGATCTGTCACTTTCACCAGGACAGTATATTTATATTTTTGCATCCGGGCAGGATGTTTTCAATCTGCCGGTTATATGGTCAACTGTGATAGATCGGGGAGATCAATGGAAATATACTATTCCTGATGAATCAATATCTACAACTTGGTTTACCAAAGAGTTTGATGATACAAATTGGAACAACGGTGATAGTGGTTTTGGATATGGAGATGGTGATGATACCACTGCTTTACCTGAAGGTACAATCAGTGTGTATTTGAGAAAGTCATTTACAGTTGATGATGTGCAAAATGTGGCAAGTGGGGTATTCCATATCGATTACGATGATGCTTTTGTGGCATATATTAATGGAGAGGAAATAAAACGTGCTAACATTGGCACACCTGGCATCCCGGTTGCCTATAATGAAACTGCCGATAATTCAGACCATGAAGCAGCTATTTATAGAGGCGGTCATCCGGATAGATATATTATAGATAATATCCGTGATTTTCTTGTTGAAGGTGAAAATGTTTTTGCCGTTGAAGTGCATAATGCGGGAAGTACCTCATCTGACATGACAGCGATACCATTTTTTACTCTGGGTTACAAAAGTTTTGAAGGAGTGCCACATACTAATGAAACACTCGATTTACCTGATTCTGCGATTCATACAAATTTCAAATTGAGCAGAGGTGGTGAGTTTTTGGGATTATTTGATCCTGATGGAAATGTGGTAGATACGATCTCCTTTGGCTCACAGCGCTCTAATATTTCTTTTGGGCGCGATTCCAATAGTCCAACAGTATGGGGTTATTTCAATGAGCCAACTCCTGGTAGTGTAAATGGCAACATCGCTTTCGACTTCAGTCCGGATCCTGACTTTTCAATCCGGGGAGGTTTTTACAATGGTTCTCAAACTATTGAACTTTCTTTGGAGGGATCGACAGCATCAGTATATTATACAATAGATGGAACATCTCCTGATAAAAATAGCTTTCTCTATACCGCACCAATTACATTGGATTCCACCACTGCTATCCGTGCAAGTTCAATTGGTGATGATGAAATACCCAGTGTTGTAATTACTCAGACATTTTTCATAGATGAACCGGTCAATCTGCCCTTTATTTCCTTAGTCACAGATCCTGATAATTTATTTAGCGATGAAAGAGGGATTTACATTACCGGCACGAATGGTAAACGTGGGTCATGTGATGCCACAATCCGAAATTTAAATCAGGATTGGGAACGGCCGGTTAACCTGGAACTGTATGATAAGTCAGGTGAGAGTTGTCTGAACCAGATAGCAGGCATCAAAATATTTGGAGGTTGTTCCAGGACAAGGTTTCCAATAAAATCTTTTTCTCTTTTTGCAAGGAGTGAATATGGAAAAGGTTCTTTTCAATATCAACTGTTCCAGGACAAAGAGATATATAAATTTGAAGCATTCATACTGAGGAGCTCTGCAGATGATCAAAATCTGACAATGATGAGGGATGCATTCGCACAAGGTGTCCAATTGGAGTATATGGATATTGATAATCAGGCCTACAGGCCGGCTATTGTATTTATCAATGGTGTTTATTGGGGGATACATAATATCAGAGAAAAAATCAATGAGCACTATATAGCAGGAAATTATGGTGCAGAGCCTGATGATGTTAATATCCTTCAGAGTAATGGTAGTGTTGTGACAGGGGACGCCGGAGAATACCGTGCTATGATTGATTTTGTATCAAATAATAATATGAATGTTTCGGAAAACTACGAGTATATAAAGAAGAAAATGGATGTCAGGCAATATATTGATTATCAGATAGCCAATATTTATATGGCAGAACACGATTGGCCAGGTAACAATATTAAATTTTGGAATGCCAACTCACTTCAACATAATAAATGGCGGTGGATCACATTTGACAGAGACGGGAGTTTTAGGATTAATCGAATTGAAATTGATGCACTTGCATTGGCCACGGCTACTGATGCGCCAGGGTGGCCTAATCCTCCCTGGTCTACGCTGTTGTTTAGGCGAATGCTGACTAATGAAGAGTTTAAGAATACATTTATTCAAATATTTGCATACCATATGAATACCACATTTAAGACCGGCCGGGTATATGGAGTTGTAGATGACTTTAAAGCGAGAATTGAAGATGAAATTCCCAGACATATAGAACGCTGGGGTGGTAAGTTTGATCCTGATATGAATGAATCATGGCATCCGGCTCCAAACTTTAATTCGGTTGAAGCATGGGAGAATAATGTTGCTCATTTCAAGGAGTTTGCAAGAAAAAGGCCCTCATTTGCTGCTCAGCATGTAAATCAGAAATTTGGACTAACAGGGATGGTTCTGTTACAGATTGGAATTGATAATGAAGCAGATGGTATGGTGAAAATTTATCATAAGAAAATCCCTGATGATGGATATTCAGGAAATCATTTTATGGATGCTCCGGTGGTGATTAGAGCAGTTCCTTATCCGGGTCATGAATTTTCACACTGGACATATTCGGATCCTGACGGACAGAAAACAATTGATGAAGCTGAAATAGAAATCATTCTTGAGGGAGCGACGACACTGACTGCACATTTTTCAAACAGAATTATAAATAACGGCCCTGAAGTCCTGATCAATGAGATTAATTATAATTCACATGATACATCAAATCCTGGTGATTGGGTTGAATTAATTAATAACACAAGTGATTTTATTGATTTGTCGGGCTGGGAGCTGAAAGACGAGGATGACGATCATGTATATTTATTTCGGGAGGGTACTGAGTTAGCACCCTATGAGTATGTTGTTGTATGTGAAAGTATGGACGACTTTGCTGCAATTTTTCCTGATGTAGATAATCGGATTGGCGATCTGGGTTTTAAATTCAGTAATGGTGGTGAGGTGATCAGGCTATATGATAATAATGGTAATTTAATCGATTCCGTCCTCTATGATGATACCAGTCCATGGCCGGAAGCACCGGATGGAAATGGACCGTCACTGGAACTCATTCATCCGGATTTAGATAATGATCTCCCGGGTAGCTGGACCGCCTCGACTAATTTTGGCACACCAGGTAGTATGAATCATACGATTACCGGTCTTCCATTTTTTAAGGAGGAATCAAGTGGAGAGATCAGTTTACATAATAATTATCCAAACCCTGTTAATACTTCAACGACCATTTCATACACATTGGATAAACCCGGCAATGTACAGGTGAGAATTGTAAATATTTTGGGCGAGGAGGTAGGCACAATAGTAAATTGCCGGCAGGATGCCCATACCTATTCATTAGATTTCGATGCAAGTAAATTGCCCAATGGCGTCTATTTATACATTTTGCAAGTGGACAATGTTTTTTTTCAGGCCAAACGGATGATGGTTATTCATTAACCAGCAATTATTTTTTACTATAATTTGTTTGTAATATTAATCAGGATATTTTTACTTGAATTTGTAAAATCTTCTTACTTGTGGTGAGGATCAAATAAATGAGAACAAATGGTTAAATGCGAATACTGATGAGAATTTTTATACTATTTAGCATATGTTTTCTGGGAGTTTTTGTTTTGAATAGTGCGATGGGGCAAACGAACCAAACACTATTTACAAAATTGAACTCCAGTCATACCAATATCCATTTCAATAACAAATTGAAGGACACTAAAGAAGCCAGTATCATGCAGTACTCCAATTATTACGGGGGTGGCGGTGTCGGTATAGGAGATATTAATAATGATGGTTTGCAGGATATTTACTTTACCGGCAATCTTGTTGGTGATAAACTGTATCTCAACAAGGGGAATATGGTTTTTGAAGATATAACTGAAAAAGCGGGTATAACTGACAATGGAGGCTGGTCTTCGGGAGTACTCATTGGTGATATCAATGGTGATGGCTATCAGGATATCTATATTTCGAAAGAATTGTATGATGATAAGCCGGAATTGCGAAGAAATGAACTTTACATTAACAATGGTGATAATACCTTTTCGGAAAGGGCAGAAAGTTATGGATTAGATGATAATGAGCGCACAAGGCATGCTACATTCATTGATTACGATAAGGATGGCGATCTGGATATTTTTTTACTCAACCAACCACCTAATCCCGGCGATTACTCCGATTATTTGAAAACCGAATTACTCCTTGATGAATATAGCCCACGGTTGATGGAAAATCAAGGAAATAAATTTGTAGATGTTACAAAAAAGGCTGGAATACTCATGCCATGTTTTCCAAACAGTGCTAGCGCTATAGATTTGAATAATGACGGATGGACAGATCTATTTGTGTCAAATGATTATTGGGTAAGAGATTTCATTTATATAAATAATGGGGATGGCACTTTTACCGATAAAACAATGGAAATGACGAGGCATATTTCATTTAGCAGCATGGGGGTGGATGCCGCTGATATTAATAATGATGGTTGGCAGGATTTATTTGTGTTGGATATGGTAGCAGAGGATAATTTTCGTAGAAAAAGTAATATGAGCGGGCCGCCAAAAAGGGCTTTTATGAAAGTGGTTAAGGAAAAGGGCCATTATCAGTATATGTTTAATATGCTCCACTTAAACAACGGTAACGGAATATTTAGCGATATAGCACAGCTGGTGGATATGGGAGCTACAGATTGGAGTTGGTCGGTTTTACTGGCGGATTTTGATAATGATGGGTTCAAAGATATTAGTATTGTCAATGGGTTGATGAGAGATATCCGTGACAATGATGCGGCCAGGGCTTTTCCGAAATATCTTGAATCTGCCGTCCATGAGTTTCTAAAGGAGAACCCTAATCCGGAAGGGGTTTCCGTTTGGGATTTGGTCGATTTTGATAAAGCAATGAAAATATCACCTTCAGTTAAGTTGCAAAACTATATGTATAAAAATAACGGTGATTATACATTTGATAAAGTGAGCGATGAGTGGGGGTTAGATCAAAAATCTTTTTCAAATGGTTCTGCATATGCCGATCTCGATAATGACGGCGATCTGGATTTGGTAATCAATAATATAAATGATGAGGCATTTGTATATCAAAATAATTCCAACGAACGTCCAGATAACCATTTTCTAAGAGTTATCCCGATAGCGGATCAACCGGGAATGACGGCTCTGAATACCAAGATACGGATCGAAGTTGGAGAAGAGAAGCAGTATTTTGAGATTACAAGTGTCAGAGGGATGTATTCTACAAGTGAGCATATTGCCCACTTTGGACTGGGTGATAAAAAGAAAATTGATAAAATTGTAGTTGAATGGCCGGATGGGAAGAAAAATATCCTGAAAAATCAGCGAGCCAATCGAATTATCAAGGTGAAATATAGTGATGCCCGTTTTCAAAATATCGAAGAGAGTTTATCAACAAAACCGTTATTTATAAATGCCACTGAAAAAATAGGTTTGGTTATCAGGCACAGCGAGAACAAATTTGATGATTTTGAAAAGCAGATGATGCTTCCGCATAAATTTTCAGACAGGGGACCGTGTTTTGCTATAGGCGATGTAAATGGTGATGGACTTGATGATATTTTTATGGGAGGATCTGCCGGTTCAAGAGGCAGGCTTTTTAATCAAAATTCCGATGGTTCATTTGGAGTTTTACCTTTTGCTGATTTAGCCACAGACCGAAAAGCGGAGGATATTGATGCACTTTTTTTTGATACAGATTCTGATGGAGATCTCGATCTGTATGTGATGAGTGGCGGTAATGAATATCGGGCAGGAGCAAAAGAATATCAGGACAGATTGTATCTGAATGACGGAAAGGGTAATTTATCCAGATCAGAGAGCAGTTTGCCGAAACTGACCATGAGTGGTTCAAAGATTGTACCGGCGGATTATGATAAGGATGGCGATATTGACCTGTTTATTGCAGGAAGACATACACCATGGGAATACCCACAGCCTGCCAGTAGTGTATTGTTGAGAAATGATGGAGGGAAATTCGAAGATGTAACCAACAAAATTGCCAAAGAATTGAATAAAATTGGAATGGTCAACGATGCGGTTTGGGTTGATTATGACAACGATGGCCTGCTCGATCTGGCTTTGGCAGGTGAATGGATGCCTTTCACAATATTAAAAAACGATGGAAATGTGTTTGAAAATGTCACCGATGATCTTGGTCTTGAAAATACAACAGGATGGTGGTTTAGTGTGAGTACGGCGGATATGGATAAGGATGGTGATCCGGATTTTGTACTTGGTAATCTGGGCTTAAATTATGAGTATAAAGCGTCAGAAAAAAGGCCATTTCATATTTTTTATTATGATTTTGACAACAATGGCTCCAACGATATTGTATTGGCAAAGTTTGAAGGCGATAAACTATATCCGATTCGTGAGCGCAACAGGTCTGTTCGGCAAGTACCGCTGTTAGAGGAAAAACTTGACACCTACGATGCATTTGCAAAAGCTGATGTTTATGAGATATACGGTAAGGATAACTTAAAAAACTCACTTCATTATGAGGCAAAAACTTTCGCCAGCTATTATGTGGAAAATAAGGGGGAGGGGAAATTTGTTTTTCATCAGCTTCCCATACAAGCTCAGTTTTCATCCATTAATGACATGTTAATTGACGATTTTAATAAAGACGGGCATCTGGATATTCTTTTAGCAGGGAATCTCTATGGTACGGAGGTAGAGACAGTAAGGGCAGATGCCGGCATTGGTTTGTTGTTGACTGGAAATGGAAAGGGGAATTTCTCGGTGGTACATAATAAGGAAAGCGGTTTTCTCCTGCCTTATGATGTGAAGAGGCTTAAAATTTTCAATTATCAAAATTGCGGGGTAATTATCGCCGGATGCAACAATAATTTCTATCAATTTTATAAATTGAGTGATTGCCAGGATTAATTTGCAGATGATAAGTGATAAGGAAATCCTGGTTAGATTAAGGTTTTATTAATTTCAACACCTGTTTCCAATAAAATTAATTACATGAAAGCTCTTGCCACATTGTTGTTGTTCATTTCACTAATGGCATCAATATTCTCCTGCAAAGAAGGGAAAGAGCGCGAAGTGAAATCGGTTGACACGACGGCCTATATCATCGATGAGGATAGAAAAAACGCGATGGAAATATTATCGACAAAATCCCTTGGAATTGCATATCTGGAAGAAAATGATCTTGATAATGCTGAGGAGCAGTTTAAAAGATTGATAGATCTATCGCCGGACGATGCATCGGGGTATGCTAATCTTGGGGTGGTTTATTTAAGACAAGGAAAAAATGACGATGCCGAAAAGTATTTGTTGAAAGCTATCGCACTCTCACCTGAGGATCCTGATATACGGTTGAACCTGGCAAAGGTCTATGAGATCAGTAATGATTATGAGGCAGCATTGAAAGAGCTTAAAAAGAGCGAGGAGATTGCTCCGGACCATGTAAAAACCTTGTATAGTATTGCTGAAAAATATGAAGACTCCTCCGACGATCAGTCCCTTGATGAATGGGAGGATTATATGCGTAAAATTGTGAATAAATCCCCTCGGAATATTGTAGCCAGACTATATTTGGTAGAAGCTCTTGTGCGTAATAATAAAGGCGATGAGGCCTTAAAGAATCTTGAAGAAGCACAGCAAATTTACCCCAATTTTCCGACGGATGCAGAGAATTATTATTCAAAATCAATAGAATTGTTGCAAAATGGAAAAGCCGAAGAGTCGCTGACTCCTATCTGTATTTTTCATAATTTCCTAAAACTCACACCTGAGTATCAGAAAGGAATCCGCGAATTAAAGGGTACACAAACTGCATCAGTCGGTTTGCCGGTAATTTCTATGAAAGCCTCTGCAACAACCTTACAGGATGGTGAATCTATACTGGATGTCATGAAATTTACCGATGCCACAGATAGAGCGGGGCTCGATTTCCTTGGTTTGGGAGCTGTAGTTCCCGGATCGAGGTATATTTCAAATATATGTGTTCAGGATATGGATGGGGATGGAGACAATGACCTTTATTTTTCAGGTTACTCATCAGAAGATAGCAGTTACTTTCGTTTTTTGTTGGTAAGTGACCTGGGGAGGTATAAGGATATCACTAAAACTTCCGGGATTGGACATGAGGGAAGAGATTATTCCTCCAACTTCGTCGATATTGACAATGATGGATTTCTTGACCTCTATATAAGCAATAGTATTTCAAATGTACTGTATAAAAATGTGATTAAGGGAGTTTTTACCAATGTAACCTCACAATCTGAATTGTATGGAAGTGGCATCAAATCTCTATTTGTTGATATTGATCACGAAGGGGATCTGGATCTGATCATTGGCGGAAATGATAATACTCTGTTCAGGAATAATGGAGACGGCACCTTTAGCAGAAAGGCGGATCTATCGAAAGCTATCAGTAAATCGTCTCAAACAAATGACGTTGCTTTTGGAGATTTTGACAGCGATGGAGACATTGATTTGATATTTGCCAATGAAGATGGTCCATGCCTGGTATTTTCAAATTTACGTCAGGGAAGGCTTGTTGAACAGTCTGAAGACATTGGATTAAATAATACCCGGGGAAGTAAAGGAGTTAGGGTTTTTGATTATGATAATGATGGTCATCTCGATTTATTGATCATTTCCAATTTGAATGGTATAAATTTATATCATAATCAAGGAGATGGCACATTCAAAATTTCAAAACATTCAGAAACAATAGGAAGTGTTGTTGAAGAGCTGGTATGTTTCGATGCATCAGTGTTTGATTTCGATAATGATGGGTTTTCGGATATTTTGTTAGTGGGCCAGCCATCAAAAACAGAAAAACGTGGAGTTATTCTATTGCATAACGATGGTGATGGATTTTCAGATGCTTCATATCTATTGCCTGAAAATATTTTGAATGGGAGACAAATAGCTTTAGCAGATTATAACCAGGACGGCGATCTCGATATTTTTCTGGTTGAAATGGACGGAGGCATTAAACTACTGAGAAATGATGGCGGGAATGCAAATCATCATTTGAAAATCCAATTGGTAGGGTTAAGGACAGGGAGTGGTAAAAATAACTATTATGGAATTGGTGCTACAGTAGAAGTACGGGCTGGAGACTTATATCAAAAGAAAGTGATCACTAACCCTGGAACACACTTTGGACTCGGCCAACGTAAAAAAGCAGATGTAGTTCGCATCCTTTGGACAAATGGAGTACCACAAAATATTTTTTCACCGGGAAGCGACCAGGACCTTATTGAAACACAAGAACTTAAGGGGAGTTGTCCGTTCCTCTATACATGGAATGGAGAGGAATATGTGTTTGTGAAAGATATGATGTGGCGCAGTGCCCTCGGAATGCCATTAGGTATTATGGGAGGCAAGGCAGCATATGCCTTTGCCAATGCTTCGGAGGAATACCTGAAAATCCCGGAAAGAATGCTTCAGGAAAAGGATGGTAAGTATACAATACAGATTACGGCAGAACTTTGGGAGACCATTTACAATGATCAGATTAAATTGATTGCAGTGGACCATCATGAAAGCACCGAAATTTATGTCGATGAGAAATTTGAAGCACCTCCATACCCGGAGTTGAGGATATATAGTGTGAAAGATCATCTACAACCCCTATCAGCAATAGATGGCAAAGGAAATGATCTGCTGTCTTTAATTAGTAAAAAGGACAATAAGTATATATCAAATTTTCGAAAAGAGAAGTATCAGGGTATCACAGAGTTAAAGGAATTGATTTTGGATTTGGGTGATATTGATGACACCAAAGATCTTCATCTGTTTTTGAATGGTTGGATTTTCCCAACTGACGCCAGTATCAATGTGGCATTGTCACAATCTGATGAGCTTACGATCAGGCATCCTTCACTGGAAGTAATCAATGAAAACGGTGATTGGGAAGAGGTGGTCACCAATATTGGATTCCCGGCAGGCAAAAACAAAACAATGATTATAGATCTTTCTGATAAATTTCTATCATCTGAGCGAAAAGTGAGGATCTGGACCAATATGGAAATATATTGGGATTATATCTTTTTTGCGAGGGATGAGTCAATTGAGCCGGAGATGACTGTGATGTACCCTCAATCAGCAGACCATCACTATCGAGGATTTTCAAAAAAATTCAGAAAAGGAGGGAGGTATGGCCCGCATTGGTTTGACTATGGTGAGGTATCAGCCGGACAAAAATGGAGAGATTTGACAGGTACTTACACGAGATACGGAGATGTGACAGCCCTGTTATTGGAGGCGGATGATATGTATATTATTGCCAATGCAGGAGATGAAACTACAATTAGTTTTGATACGGCCGGACTTCCGGGGTTACAGAATGGGTGGAGACGCGACTTTTTGATATATAGCGTGGGCTGGGTAAAGGATGGAGATTTAAACACGGCATTGGGGCAAACTGTTGCTCCTTTGCCCTTCCATGACATGAGTCGATATCCTTTTGGTGAGGATGAACACTATCCAATGACCTGGAAGCATCAGGAGTATCAGGAAAAGTATAATTCAAGGGAAGTTGGAACAGAGATACTCGGGGATTTTTTATCCGATCAAGTTCATTAACACTTATCTGTTATTGTAGAAAGCTAAAAGCATATCACAATTTTTAAATTTTTGTTAAAAACTATCCCTTTGAAGGGTAGTATTTGTAATTTTTACTTTTTGATTAAGGAAATGCTAGGAAATTAATATTTTATATAATATTTTCACTCTGCAATTAAATCTATTTTTAACCAAAATTAGTTATCATGAAACGAAAATTACTTTTCTTGTTACTGATGGCTGTTAGTGTTACTCACCTTTGGGCTCAAAGGCAGGTGACAGGGACAGTTACCAGTTCAGAGGATGGCTCAACCCTACCAGGCGTAAATGTCGTGGTACAAGGTAGCCAGCAAGGTACTATTACGGACGTAGATGGTATTTATACCCTCGATGTCCCGGATGGTGCCACGTTAATGTTTAGCTACATCGGTTATGTTGTGGAGAAAGTAGACGCAGGAAGCCGCAGTGTAATCGATGTTATTTTAGCTCCTGATATAACTCAGCTTCAGGAAGTCGTTGTTACCTCTTTAGGTATTCAGCGCGATAAGCTGGCTTTGGGTTATTCAGTGAGTGAGCTGGAGGGTGATGAATTCACAGAAGCCCGGGAAGTCAACATTGCCAATGCTTTAGCCGGAAAAGTAGCCGGGGTAAACGTGAGCAATATGGCAACCGGCCCTGCCGGATCGAGCCGTGTTGTCATTCGTGGAAATACATCTCTCAAAGGGAATAATCAGCCACTATATGTGGTAGATGGTATTCCTATGGACAACTCCAACTTCGGTCAGGCCGGTATGTGGGGTGGTGCTGACCAGGGTGATGGTACAGCCAGTATCAACCCCGATGACATTGCGTCCATTACTGTTTTAAAAGGTGGAGCTGCAGGTGCATTGTATGGATCGCGTGCTTCCAACGGCGTTATCCTAATCACCACCAAGCAGGGTACTAAGAGAAAAGGTATCGGTGTTGAATTCAATTCAAATTTTGTATTTGAAAACATTTATGACCATACCGATTACCAGACCGAATATGGTAATGGTAATGAGGGCAGGGTGCCGAGTACCCCTCAGGAAGGTTTTGACTGGTCGGGTAGCAGTGCCTGGGGACCCAAATTTGGAAGTGTAAGTCAGGCTTATGTTTTTGATGGTACCCAGAAGCCCTATAAGAACTATTTTGACGATGGCGGGAATAACTTCAAAAAGTTCTATGAAACGGGAACGACCTTTACAAACACTCTCGCTGTTGACGGTGGTGGTGAACACCAGACCTACCGCGCATCTATAAGTTATCTCGATAACAAGAGTCCTATGCCTAATGCAGGTTACAAAAGGTTTAACCTCGGTTTGAATACTAACGGAACCTACGGAAAGTTTGAATTTGGTGCCAAGGTCTTGTATTCAAATGAAAAAGCTAAGAATCGTCCGCGTGTATCCGATGCACCTGGTAATGCACATGTTGCAATTTATACAATGCCCGCATCATATGATGTAAATTGGTTCAAGGGTGACCCCAATAAAATGGGCGCTATTTGGGATGAGCAAACCAACCCAGGTACTCCCAGTGGAAATGGTGAAGAACTATCCTTTTCCCACCCATGGAAGCAAAATCCATATTGGGCAGCTTACCAGTATGTAGATTCAGATACAAGAGACAGGCTTATAAGCCATGCACTGGCAAAATATAATTTTACTGATCACCTGTGGTTACGAGCCAGGGTTGGAATGGACTGGCAGACAAGGAAAGAGACAAATATCACACCCTATGGTACTGCTTATCAGCGAAAGGCCAGTATGAATGAACGGGAGATACGTATCCGCGAAACAAACTATGAGTGGATGGCCGGGTATGATAATACTTGGGGGAAATTTGGTGTTAATGCATTCGTAGGTGGTAATCTTATGCGAAGAGAGTATGAATCCTTGCAGCTGAACGCCAGCAACATGAATATTCCATTCTTCCATTCAGTTACAAATGGCGCCAACCAGAGTTATGGATATGGTTATGATCAGGTTGGGATCAACTCACTCTTTGCTTCAGCCGAAGTAAGTTACGGAGGGTTTTTATATTTAACAGGTACAGCCAGAAACGACTGGTTCTCAACTCTAAACCCTGAGACCAACTCAATTCTTTATCCTTCAGTTTCTTTGAGCTATGTATTCTCTGAGCACTTCAAACTGCCATCATGGTGGAATGATGGTCAATTCAGGGTTGCCTGGGCGCAGGTAGGTGGTGCTACATCGGCTTATAAAACCGCATTGACTTATTCTTTGCAGGGCTCAGGTCATCTGGGTTATCCATTGGGTAGGATTTCGCAAAGTGCTATTCCAAACCCCAACCTCAAACCATTGACCAAAACCGATTTTGAGATTGGATTAGATCTAAGGTTCCTCGACAACAGGTTAGGACTTGATATTGCATATTATCAGGCCACAACGACAGACGATATTCTGGATGCTACCATATCACAGAGTTCTGGTTTTGGAGGTACTACGGTGAATATCGGTGAAATGGAAAATAAGGGGATTGAGATGTTGTTGACAGGTACACCGGTAAGAGGTGAATTCACCTGGGATATCAGTTTGAACTTCGCTTATAACGACAACAAAGTGATCAGACTGGATGAAGAAGGTCAAATTGAAAGATTACAAATTGGCGAACCCAGAACGAGATATGCTTTCATCCAAAATATCGTAGGAGAACCATTTAGCGCAATAGTAGGCTTTACACATGCCGAAATTAACGGTCAAAAGGTTTATGATCCTGCCAATGGAAATCCGGTTATTACAGACACTATATCCATTTTAGGAAATGGAGTCCATAAGATCACTGGTGGTGTTAACAATTCATTTACCTGGAAAGGATTTAATCTCGGCTTCCTGATCGACTTTAAACTCGATGGGGATATTTACTCTGGTTCCAATGTAAGGCTCACCCAGTGGGGATTGCACAAGCAGACTCTGGAGGGACGTGATGGAATACAGGTGTCAGGTGTTGATCCGGAAGGACAACCTCTTAATATGGTTGTTCCGATGGAAGATGTCAGCAGCTGGTGGGGTCAGTATGCCAGAGCATCTAATTACTTTGTTTACGATGCCTCTTTTGTCAAATTAAGGCAGGTTGTATTTGGATATACTCTCCCACAAAAGTGGGTGACCGGGACTCCATTCACTTATGTAAATCTGTCATTTGTTGGCAGAAACCTATGGGTGATCTATAAAAATGTAGATAATATTGATCCCGAGTCTAATTACAGTAATGTGAATGCTCAGGGGCTTGATTATTTTGGGATGCCCCAGACCAGAAGTTACGGTTTTAATCTGAGGGTAAGGTTTTAATTATTAATTCGATAAATGATGAAAATTTATAATAAAATAATCTTAGCGTTGATACTTGGGTTTATTCCCTTCAGCGCCTGTGATACAGATGAGTTGACCGATATGAATGTCAACCCAAACGCATCCAGTGAAATTGACTGGAGATTCAATATGGCTTTGGCACAGTTGGAATCCTGTGAGAACAGGTATGTAAACTGGCGAGCAAATATTATTTATTCTGCAAACCTGATCCAACATTTGGGTGGTACAGGATATTCTGCGGGATATACACAGACTGATTTTCCTTCACATTCAGCTGCTTATTTCGACACCTATTATGAAAGGTCTTTAAAGGAAGCTGGAGAGGTACTTCGTAATACAGGACCAGATGGTGTTAATCCTGAAATGACTAATACCTATAATGTGACACGGATCGTCTACATAATAGCTATACACCGTATGGTTGATTTATATGGAAATGTCCCATATTTTGAGGCAAGCAGAGGTATCGAGGGGATATTCAATCCTCATTACGATGATGTACAGGCTATTTACACTCAAGAGGGTATTGATGATGGAGGTGTACGAGGTGGAATGTTGTGGGAACTTAATCAGGCCGCAACGGCATTGGCCACCCCGGGTACCGATGACCTCTCTACCAATGATATGATCTATAATGGAGATCTGACTAAATGGCGTAAGGTTGCTTATTCGCTAATGTTACGTCTTGCTATGAGGATACAGGAAGTAGATAAAGCAACATCAGACAAATATATCGGTATTGCTGTGGGTAGTGGTTTATTGATAGATAATGCTGATGATAACGCCTGGTGCCCAATGGCAACTGGCCCTGATGTTTGGTTGAATCAGAATGGTTATTCAAGGGCTATGCAACCGAGTGATGGAGGACATAACAATGTATTAGGTAAACCACTAGTTGATTTTTTGAAAGGTGTTGACCCGGCAGATGCTGCCGATGACGACCCAAGGTTATTGATGATCAGTGGTGGTATTGGTACCTGGGAGGAAATGGAAGCAGAAACCTCTGACCTGGATCCGTTAAACCAGGAGGGCATACCAAATGGCCTCGATCAGGAACGTCTTAATGATTATCTTGGCCTACCTCCGGATACACCTACTGATTATATGACTATTTTCTCTAAGACAAATCCCAAGTTGCTTGACTGGGATGAGCCTTATGTGATCATGACCGCAGGTGAAGTGGAGTTGCTGCTCGCCGAATGTGCCCTTAGAGGTATTGCAGGTGTAACAGATGCACAGACTCACTTTGAAAATGGAGTTAGAGAGGATATCAGGAGATATGAATTACACGATGCTGGCTGGGTTGTTGATGGTGCTACTATTGATGCATACATCGCTACATTAGGTGCAGTTGATGTAGAGAAAGTTGGTGACCAGTATTATATTGCCACCTTCATGAACCATTATGAAGCATGGGCAAACTGGAGAAGAACAGGATATCCTACAATAGTTGACAAGCAGGATCCCCCATTACCTTCTTCATTGACTAATGGTGAGATTTTCAGGAGACTGAAATATCCAACGAGTGAACCGGCAGTAAATCCAAATTATGCAGAGGGCGCTATGGCACCTAATGATTTTATGAACAGGCTCTGGTGGGATGTTGGTAATTAGATAATTGGTAATAATAATTTGTTAATATTGAGAGGGGCTGAATTTCAGCCCCTTTCTTTGTTATAATGAAATAATCAGCTAATCAGGCTTTTTTTTAAATAAGTTCATTTTTTTGTACATTAACCCGCATTATTCATGTTTATAACATAAATAATGACGATACATAATTGGAATCAATGATTACCAATTGTGTATGTCAGGGTTAACATTATCAGGTAAAAAATTTACACGTATGAGATATCAATGTTACTTTTTTGTCACCTTCTTTTTTTTGAATACTTCCGGATTTGCCCAGGAATCTGAATATAAGATTAATATAGACTGGAACCATGAGCGCCATGCCTGGAGTGCATTCTGGATAACCCACCCATCAGCGTCAGTATACGACTATGGCGTATTTAATTTTAGAAATGAATTTGAATTGCAAAGTGTGCCGGATTCTTTTATTGTTTATGTTTCGGCAGATAACAGGTATAGGTTGTTCGTAAATGAAACGGAAGTTTCATTTGGCCCGGCACGCGGAAGCCTGCAATACTGGCGATATGAGA
>Ga0164313_10002045_pt1 | contig 18094 bp, 14 predicted proteins | sample GuaBasSedimGuay4_FD_113735 | JGI IMG/M metagenome (GOLD analysis project Ga0164313, IMG submission 113735) | Subseafloor sediment microbial communities from Guaymas Basin, Gulf of California, Mexico - Guay4, Core 4569-4, 0-3 cm | ecosystem: Environmental > Aquatic > Marine > Hydrothermal vents...
CCGAAGTTCTGTGCACGCACGTGGTGAAGCGGCCCAAAGTCCATATTTTTCTCAACGACATATGCGTTGAGCTGTTCGTGGAGTTGAGTCAAAAGTACATTTGCTTCATCGCCTCGTCCAAGCTGTTGATAGGCATAGGCGAGTACGTGTAAAGACTCCAATTCCCGAAAGGCTTTAAGCTCGTCGACTTGGGATAGTGACTCGAGGTCATACACGCTCTCAAGCACATCAATGCCCACATCAAAGTTCTCGACATAAATATTGGCGATTGCATACTTGGCTGCGCTCCAACCCTGCAACCCGTCTATATCGGTACCGGGTGCTGTACGAAGCCTGTCGATCTCTGCTCGTAGTCCTGCCAGGTCACCACGCATTTGAAACTGACTGGCCTTGTTGAAAAATCTTTTCTCCGGCTGCGGCGTATGCCCCATAGCCAACGTCACCCAGTAGTCGGCATCCCCGGTCAGGCCGAGATGCTCATAAGTCCACGCCATGACGGTGGTGCCAACGGGCCCGTAGTACTCGTAGTAAGCCAGTGCAGCTTCCTTGGTCCAGGACAGAGCTTTGTCGAATTCGCCCGTGTCGAAGTACAGCCTCCGCAGCCCAAAGTAGGCCATCCCGGGGGGCTCGGGCAGATAGGTCAACCGCAAGAAGAGTTGCTCTGCGCGTTCGCGTTCGCCGAGCTTTCTTAACCGGTCTGCAAGATTCACAGACAATACGGGGTTTAGCGGATCGACGAGCAGGCCCTGCTCCTGCACGGCCTCCGCTTCTTCGAAACGACCCTGGTTCAGCAGAGCACCAGACAGCCAGCTGTAGGCAATCGAGAGCGACGGATCGAGCTCCAGAGCTCGCCGCAACGATCGTTCGGCGCGTTCAAGTTCGTTTTGGGTAGCGCCAAGATGACTCGCATGGTTCAGCAGCGTCAAGCCGAGCGCAGCGTGCCCTTCGGCCAGTTCGGGGTCTAATTCGATAGCCCTTTCCGCCGCCCGGACGGCGGACTCACGAATAGCCTTCCAGTCGGGATTGTTAATCGACAGCGCAACGGCCATTCCGGCGTACGGAGGAGCGAAGTTTTCATCCAGGCGAATAGCTTTTTCAAGAGCTGCAATAGCATTGTCTGCCCAACCAGGCGTTCTTGCATTAATGAAAGAGCGGCCCACCAGGTAGGCATCATAAGCCTCCATGTTCGTGGTAGTGCGGCCGGCAGGAAGTTCAGCAGAAGGAATAATCTGGCGCTCGATGCGGCCGGCGACCGTATTCGCGATCTCGGATTGAATCTTGAAAATACCTTCAAGCTCACGATCGAAGGTCTCGCTCCAGAGCTGGTGGCCCGTGTCGTCGATAAGGTAAGCGGTGACGCGCACAAAGTTGTTGTCACGACGAACGCTGCCATGCAGCAAATACCTGACACCGAGTAGTTCGCTGATGCGAACAGGGCCCTCGTTGCTATTGCGAAATGCAAAAGACGAGGCTCGACTCAGTATGTGCAGCGCTTTTAGCGAGGACAAGCGGTGAAGGATTTCTTCAGTGACGCCATCGGAAAAATAGCCGGTGTCCGGATTGGTGTCCATGTTAACGAATGGCAGAACAGCGATCGAGTTATCAATTTTTTCGACTGCAGCTACCGAAGCTACCGCATCGTCCACTTCCTCAACAATTTTTTGCAAGCTGCCGAACATAATGGCAGCACCGACCGCAAGTAAGGCGACCAGAACGACATAATCGTTTCGCTTGAGTGAGTTATCAAAAATTTTACCAGGGTCAACTGGTTCCGTTTTGACGATGCCCGATGTGCTGATGTCGAAGATCCAGGAGAAAACCAGTGCAATCGGGAAGCACAACATCGCGGCAACGATAAGAAAACGCACACCGGTTTCCGGCAGACCCCAGGCAGGGAAAAACACATCGGCAACCTGAATGACGAGCCAGGCGCCCACAACGTAGAAGCCGGCCATCCGGTAAACGCGCCGTCTTCGCAGTTCTTGCCAGAATCCCATGCTCTGATTATGACCTAAAAGTCTAGTACAGTGTAAACCCTAAAACATCGGATCAGCGGGCAAGCTCCAGCTTCGTATTGGCCACCACAATGCCGTTTTCATCAGCATAGAGGTATTGGCCGGGGTTTATATTGGCGCCGGCAAAGCTAACCGGTACGTTGAGCTGGCCTTCATTACGTTTATCCGACCTGACCGGGTGGCAATTGAGAGCGCGTACACCGAGCCTGATCGTCTTCAGAATCTCTACATCACGTACGCAACCGTTAATAACCACTCCCTGCCAGCCATTATCCGCAGCCATTGCCGCCAGCATATCGCCAAGCAGGGCGCGTCTGAGTGAGCCTCCGCCGTCGACCACCATGACCTTGCCGGTACCATCGGTACCCAGGGTCTGTTTGAGCAGAGTGTTGTCTTCGAAGCACTTGATCGTAACGACTTCGCCGCTGAATTTATCCCTGGCTCCGTATTCAGTGAAAAGAGGCTCAAGTACCTGTAAGTCAGACAGGAAGTCATCACAGATATCCGGGGTTGAGTAGTTCATAATCGCTCCTATTCGGCGTGTAATGCACGGATCGGGTCAAGGTCAGCAGCTTGACGGGCCGGGTACCAGCCAAAAACAATGCCCGTTAGCAGGCAGATACTCACTGACAATACAATCGCAGACAGTGACCAGCCGGCGGGCCAGCCGGCAAATTGCTGAATAACAAATGCCAGCGCCAAACCAAAGAAAACGCCTATAAACGCACCCAGCGCAGCCACCGTGGCCGACTCCACCAGGAACTGTACCTGGATATCCCTTTTACGTGCACCCAGGGCCCGCAAAAGGCCGATTTCCCTGGTACGCTCCAGCACCGTTGCCAGCATGATATTCATAATACCAATACCGCCCACCAATAGTGAAATGCCGGCAATGGCGGACATGACGATGGTAAATATCTGCTGTGTCTGTTGCTGCTGTTTTAACAAGGCAGCGGGAATGATGATGTCATAATCTTTTTCTTCACCGTGTCGCCGGGACAGCAGGTGGTTGACCGTCAGGGCTGATAGCTGGGGGTCGGCTTTTTTGTCCAGCCTTAAGCGGATAGAATCCAGCTCGCTCTCCAGTGGCTCAAACTTTAGCCGTTTCAGCGCGGTTTCAAGCGGTATGAACACCCGGTTGCGGTCACCGCCCAGGCTGACACCCTGAAACTCATCCTTGCCCAGGTCACGATCCTCGAGTACACCGACAACGGCCACCCACAGGTGGTTAATTTTTACCCGTTGACCCAGGGCGCTGCCGTCCGGAAACAAGTTCCTGGCCGCTTGCGCACCCAATATCGCCACCTGGGCATAAAATCTGTTGTCTTCATCATTTATGCCCCGGCCTTCCGATATTTTCAGACTGGCCAGGGGGAAATACTCGGGAGATACGGCCAGGACCTGTGCATCTGATGATGCCTGGCTGGAAAACAGGTTCCAGGTTTTGATTTTTTTCTCTGCGCTGACACCCTCCACACTCGGCAGAGTTTGTATGATGGCGCGTACGTCACTTTTTGACAGCCCTACACTGTGTTCGCGAATTTCAGTAAGCGTATCCTCATCAAAATCGCGTGACTCCACCAACACGTTACGCAGGCCCATGGACTCGATCAGACGCAGCGCTTCCTGTTTCGCGCCTTCACCTATACTGAGCATGGCGATCACCGCCCCGACACCAAACACCATACCCAGCAGGGTTAAGGCCGTACGTAATTTATGTTGCCGCAATTGCTCAACCGCGTGCCACAGGTCCTCTGTTCCCAGTCCTTTTATCAGATTCATCTAAATCACCCGGCAGACGTGCTTTCTGTGGGGGGGTAAAGGGCTATTTTCGCGTCCTTATCAAGACCGCTGATAATCTGTGACCGGTTTGCACCCCGCAAGCCGAGTTCTATTTCCCGTTTCTCAAGCTTGCCACCTTTGCGAAGCAACACCCAGTCGCCGTTACCATCTGAAAATACTGCCTGGTTAGGTACAAATATCGTATCTTCTATGCGATTAATGGCAATCGTTGCCGTTACCTGGCTTTCGGGTGTGATCCAGCCAGGATCAGCTTCATCAAGCGTCACAGTTACACTGAAGTACTTCACCGGGCTGTTGCGCTCAATGGGGGATGCCGTGGCACTGATCTTTGTGACGATCCCTTGCAGTGGTTTATCCGGGAATGCATCAATAATAACCGTTGCAGATTGATCTTCGACGATACCAACCGCCTCTGTTTCCAGTACATTCAGTACCGCTTCCATTTTGTTCAGGTTGGGAATGCTGGCTATCTTGTTGCCTGGAAATACGGTACTGCCAACATCAACTTTCTGCCCGAACCAGGTTTTTTCATAGACAAAAAATCCATCATGTGGCGCCGCTATCTCTGAATGGTCCAGTTGTGACTGGTGTTCCTGGAATTTGGATTCCTGGGTTGCCCTGGCCGCGTTGAGCACGGCAACTTCTGCCCCCTCCCGATCACGGTAAGTGCCTTTCTTGCCTTCAAGGTGTCCGGAACGATAATCCAACAATTCTTTATCACGCATGGCATCAATAATTTCATGCCGCGAATAGGCCAGTTCGTTATCAATAGAGAATTCGTCCGCCATTAGTTTCTCAATATCGACCAGTTCCAGCTCATTGCCAAGCTCGCCAAGCAACCGCTGCAATTCACGTTGTTTGGACAGCACCTGGATATCCACTTTGCTCAACTCAATGCCGACATCCCGTGTTCCGCGCGCCGCAAGGGACGCATCAAACCTGGCAACGACCTCACCCTTGGTCACCCAACTATTGTCAGGTACCATCCATTCAATGGTACGCGGGTTTCTGCTTCCGGGGGGTGGTTTAATTGGCGTGGATTCTGCCGCTCGCAACTCGCCTTTAGCATGCAAAATAATCTCAAACAAACCACTGCCCACCGCGACCGTTTCTACCTTATCCGCCGCAGACTGACCACAGGCAACCAGTATCAGCGTCATGCTGAAAATCAGGGTAATTCTCATGGACCCTTGCCGACCTCTTTTTCCAGGTAAATTTCAGCCGATACACTCATGCCGGGACGCATGATGGACAAATCCGGGCTGTTCATGCTGACGGTTGCGTCAAATACACGTGCCGGTTGACTACGGGATTTGGTGTGAATAACCGATGCAAGCGTGACAATTTTACCGAAAAATTGCTGATCGGGTGCTGCATCGACTACAAATTTCACCGACTGACCAACGGCAATTCTGGCAGATTCCCGCTCCGGCACCTCCAGGTGTACCTGTAGCTGCGAAAGGTCCGGTAATTCCATCACCCTGCCACCCATCCAGACGTTGTCACCCACTTCATACTTGTTATTTCTGTGACTGACCGTGTGAATTACCACACCTTCGCCAGCTGCTTTGATGGTCATGGAATCCATCGAGCCCTGGAATTGAGCCACTTCACCATCGAGAACGGCAGTTTCGCGTTTGAGAATAATGATTTCGGTATCCTGCACCCGCTGTTCTTTTTGCAACTCGGCGTTTCTCAGCAATAGCGTCAATTCTGCCTGTTTCAATATCAGCTTGTTTTCTTTGTAGTCACGACTGGCAAGTAATTCTGCCGGAATATCTGCTTTGAGCCGTGCCTTGTCCAGGTCAGCCACCGCTTCCTGTTGCCTGAGCTTAACCTCGGCAATTACCTCACGAGATATAATTTCCTGTTTTTCCAATTGTTTTTGCTTTTCATTAAGTGCGTTGCGCTTGTCCCTGAGCTGGGTCTTCAGCTCCTGAGGGTCAAATTTTAATATTGGCGTGCCGGCTTTTACCTTGCTGCCTTCCTTGGCCATGTAGGAAATCGTGTACTTCCAGGTATTCGGCACGGTCGGTGGGCCAAAAAAAGACGAGTTAGCCGACTCGATTTCCCCGGTGACCCGCACCATTTCGGGACTTTTTAGCGTTATTGAGGAGGGCGTCTTGTGATCTTGAGAACAAGCAGCAAGCACTACCATGACCGCTACACCGACAAGGCCAGTCACACTACGCATAAAACCCATGTAATATTTTTTCCTAATCGTGGCTCCACTAATGCGCTCATGCCTGGAAGCAACTGCAGCCCGCTGGCCGTCTCAAGCAGCACAACACCCTCGTAATACAGTGCTTTGCCCCACTCCGGACGCTTGGCACCGCTGTCAGATACGGACTCCAACCGCCCTTCGAGTTCCAATCCGGGCAAAGCATCCAGCATGATATTGACTGCTGTCCCGGTTTTGATTCGTGGACGGTCAATGCTGTTAATCCATACGCGAACTGCCAGTTCGGACGTATCGGCAATTTGTACCACCCGAAAACTGGTCCGAACCGTATCACCCTCCTGGAACTTGGTCCGGTTCCAGGGGTGTTTGCCATATATGACAAAACCTGGCTGGGCGGCTTTTATAACAAATGATTCAAGCATCTGGTTCCAAATTTCGATCTGGCTTTCGCCTTTTTTCCGGTCCAGTGCTGCTTGCCGCTCTCTTTCCCGGGCACTTTGTTGCTTGTCATTGAGCAGTTCTTCGGCATCCTCGACCGCCTTGATGGCTTTCTCGTGATCAAGAATATTTTCAGAATACTCAAGCCCGCCGATCAGGCCTTTCGGTAGATCTGCTTTTAACGCTGCCAGTTCCAGGCTTACCCTGGTTTGTTTGAGTCTGAACTCCGCCTCAATCAGCTCTTTTTCAATTTTTGCAATGTCACGCTCGGTTTTGGCCTGTTCGGTACGCTGGGATACCAGTTGCTGTTCCAGTTGCCGGGCAACTTCCGAGCCGTCAAACTCAACCACCACGTCACCCCGCTCAACCTGGGTTCCTTCGGGCAGCATCATACTGATACGCGCCTGCCAGTTATTGGTCAGCGGTACAAATATTTCCTGAGCCTGCTGTGAAAAAACTTCACCGGTAAACAGCAAATCACTATTTTGGGCACTAGCACCCAACGGCAACAGCAGCCATGCAGATAGCAGCAAGTGTCGGGTATTAAGCTGCATCATCCTGCAGAATTTTCCCGTCTCGCATGAAAATTTGACGCTGGGCATTGTCAGCAATTTCAGGCTCATGCGTCACCATAACAATGGTCTGGCCATTTTCATTCAAATCCTTTAGCAGGCCCATGATGGCGTCGGAGGTTTTGCTGTCCAGGTTGCCCGTCGGCTCATCGGCCAGCAACACTTTAGGATCATTAATCAGCGAACGTGCGATCGCGACTCGTTGCCGCTGTCCGCCGGACAATTCATTGGGCTTGTGATCCATACGATCTTTGAGATCAACCTGCGCCAGGATATCCTCCGCCCTTTGGCGGTCTGAGTCACGCAAACCCTCAATGTGATAGCGCCGGGGTAACAGCACATTCTCAAGCGTGGTCAGGCGTGGTAACAGGTGAAAACTCTGAAAAACGAAACCCATATAGCGGTTACGTACCGCAGATAACTCATCGTCATCCATATCGCTGATCTTGTTATTGTCCAGCAAGTACTCACCCTCATCCGGACGGTCCATACACCCCAGCATATTCAACAGTGTCGACTTGCCAGAGCCAGAACGCCCCATAACTGCCACAAACTCGCCCGCGGCAATATCCAGATCAACCGCATCCAGCGCATGAATAGACTGATTACCGATCTCATAGATACGGCTGATTTTCTCAAGATGAATCATTTACGTTATTTTTATTACCCACATCGAACATGTGACCACGAAATCGAAGCATAGTTTATCAAATTACGAAAACTCCAACCGATATACGGAACGGCTCTTTGGGTAAGGTGCCATTCGATCCGCAGCGACACGGGTACCACCACCCTCTGAGACCCTCAGACCTGAACCAAAACCGCCGCCCGAACCGGTGCAGGATACCCTTCAACCGTCAACGACAAATCCTCTTCATCCAGACTCTCCCGCAAAGACTCAAATGTCATCCACCCTGTACTACGCTGCTCCTCAAGCGTGGTCTTACTGACATCCAGAACTTCAGCACCCGCCATCCCGGCCTGCTTCAGCCAATCCTGCAAAACCCCGACTGTCGGCACCGCATGTACATTCCGCATGCGCGCATAACGGCCTTGCGGTTCCAGTACTTCTTTTCCTTCACCCTCAAGAACCAACGTTTCCACTACAACATTCCCCCCCGTCCGGACCAGGCTTCTCAACTGACGCAGGTGTTCCAGTGGGTCGCGCCGGTGGTACAAAACTCCCATGGAAAACACCGTATCAAAGCCACCGGTATCCGCAGGCAAATGTTCAATTCCCATCGGCAACACAAAATTTTTCAATCCAGGTGCCAGTTTTTGCATGGCAAGCCACTGCATCACAAACACCATGGTCGGATCAATGCCCACTACAAGCTTCGCGCCGGCACCCAGCATGCGCAGACCAAAGTAGCCATTGCCACAGCCGATATCCAGCACCTGCCGGCCTGCAATATCAAGATGAGGTGCGATGCGGTCCCACTTCCAGTCAGAGCGCCATTCCGTATCAATTTTTAAGCCCCCCAATACCAGTGGCCCTTTGCGCCAGGGGTGTAATGCAAACAACGGCTTACGTAATGACTCAGGATCATCAACCGACTGGTGCAGCACCGGTGCGGCAAGATCCAGAACTGCCCCGCTATCACCCTCCGGAAGTGCCCTTATGGCATTCAGCCAATGTTGCAAATCACCATGAGTGCTGTTTTTGAGGTATTGCCAGGCCAAATCAGCCAGGGCAGGCTGACCCGCCTCAAAGAGCATTTGATATGGGTTTTTCATTTAAAGGCGATATAGCTGGCAAAACTAAAACACTGAAACCAGCGACGCGGATTACTCAAGCCGGCCTGTCTCAGTCGTTCAATGTGCCTCTCTTCGGTATCTGGCTGCAATACATCTTCCAGGGCATTTCGTTTTTGTGCGATTTCCAGATCGGAATAGCCTTGCGTGCGTTTAAAATCATGATGCCAGAACGTTTGATCCGACTGCTCCTGCTCATCTTCAAAACAAATTTTCTCTGAGATAATTAGTGCACCACCATTACGCATTCCCGCCACGATTTTGTTCACCAACCCTGCGCGCTGACCGCGATCAAGAAACTGCAGGGTAAAATTAAGAACAACCACCGAGGCGTTTTCAATCTTCGTTTCCAGGATATTCTCCAGCCTGACCTCAATCGGAATCACCGTGTCACTTTCGGTTACATGTTGCCTGCACTTCGCAACCATTGCTTCAGAGTTATCCACAGCTATAATTTCAGCTCCATCTGCCTTTACCGCCAGCGCCATTGCCAGGCTGGAGGCACCCAGTGAACAACCCAGATCATAAATCCTGGAGTCCGGCTGAGCGTAACGCCGCGCCAACAAGCCAATCATCGGCACCACCAGATCATAACCGGGTACGGAACGGCTGATCATATCCGGAAACACCCGCACAACCCTTTGGTCAAACTTGAAGCCTGTAGTTGTCGCACGGCTTTTTGCAAACAACCTGTCCTGCTCGTCACTCATGGCTTGAACATCATCCGGGAAGCTGAGGCAATACTCTGGCCAAGCTGCCATACGGCAGGTGCCAATGACTTCTGGCGCATCCGGTTTGGCATGGGTTCTGGTATCCTTTCAAGTGGAGAAATTGAATTAATAGTAATCGCAAAAAGAGGACGTAATATGATTGACAACACATTAATCTGGGCAGTCATCCTAGCAGTTCTTGCTGTCGTTGTAGTGCGTAAATCCGTGATTATCGTCCGGCAGGGGTTTGAATATACCATTGAACGCTTCGGCCGCTACAGTACTACCTTCAGGCCGGGTTTTCATATCATGATCCCTTTCATTAACCGGATCGGTCAACGCGTCAACATGATGGAGCAAGTGCTTGACGTGCCATCACAGGAGGTGATTTCCAAAGATAATGCAGTCCTGACCGTCGACGGCGTAGTTTTTTACCAGGTCCTGGACGCCGCCAAGGCCGCCTATGAGGTTTACCGGCTTGAATACGCCATTCTGAACCTGACCATGACCAATATCCGAACTGTATTGGGCTCCATGGATCTGGATGATGCCTTGTCCAAACGCGATACCATCAATGCCCAGTTATTAAATGTCGTTGATGATGCGACCACGCCCTGGGGGCTGAAAGTAACCCGTATTGAGATCAAGGATATCTCACCGCCAATGGACCTCGTCAACGCAATGGCCCGGCAGATGAAGGCCGAGCGCGAAAAACGTGCAAATATTCTGGAAGCGGAGGGCTTCCGTCAAGCTGAGATTCTGAAGGCCGAAGGCGAAAAACAAGCCATCGTTCTGGATGCAGAAGGCCGCAGGGAAGCGGCTTTCAGGGATGCCGAGGCCCGCGAGCGCGAAGCGGAAGCAGAAGCCAAGGCAACCACATTGGTTTCCGAGGCCATCGCTGCCGGCGACTTACAGGCCATCAATTATTTTGTCGCACAGAAATATGTCGAGGCCCTGAAGGAATTTGCAAACAGCCCCAACCAGAAAACGTTGTTACTACCAATGGAGACAACCGGGATACTGGGCAGCCTTGCGGGTATTACTGAAATTGCCAAAGCCACACTGACGGATAAGCCAGACGGGAGTTCCTGAACATGATGGCCTGGCTTGAACCTGTTGTTTTTTGGCATTGGTGGATTCTTGCCGGCATCCTGTTGATTTTTGAGTTGACGGCACCAGCCTTCTTCTTTCTCTGGCTGGGCATAGCCGCTGCTGCTGTCGGAATGATCCTGCTGGTATTTCCCGGCATTCCACTGGAAACACAGTTGGTACTATTCAGTATCGCATCGGTGGTCGCCATCATCGCTTGGAAGAAATACCGGGAATCCCGCCCTTTAGAGACCGACCAACCCAATCTGAACAAACGTGGGCACCAGTATATCGGGCGCGTGTTAACCCTGGTTGAACCTATTGTCAACGGTGTTGGCAAGGTTACGGTGGATGATTCAACCTGGCGGGTAAAGGGACCGGATCAGGATGCCGGTACCGCAATCAGGGTGACGGGGATTGATGGGGTTATCTTCGAAGTCGAGGCTGCTGAACAGGACAAATAGAAAACCCATAACACCACCCCAGTTGTAATATAAGCACAGTCATCCCCGCGAACGCGGGGATGACTGTGCTATTTATTAAGGTAAATTCACCAATTCCCCAAACTTTTTCAGAACAGATAGCGCTTGTTCAGTTTCAGTCACTTTGGAGAGCAGTTGATCAGGATCCAAGCCTTCCTCACGAAGGGCATCCGAGCGGTAGTTGATGTATTTTGACATCACGGGACCTGAAAACTCCGGGTGATACTGGACACCCCAGGCTTTTTCTGAAAAACGGATCGCGAAGTTATCATCCAGAGGGCTTGTCGCCAGGCGTACGGCACCTGGTGGTAATTCGAGCACAGATTCCGAATGTGATGTTTGCGACGAATATTGCATCGGTAAGTGCCCTAGTAATGGGTCGCTCCTGGCTGAATCCAGCGACTTTGTCAGCACTGTCCCGATCTGGCGCCCATTGGGATTCGGTCCGACCTTGCCGCCCAAAGCGTGGGTCAACAACTGGTGACCATAACAAACTCCCAGCACCGGCATTCCTGCCTCTACCGCTTGTTTGAGCCATTGCGCCGTTTTCTCACTCCAATCTTCCCGGTGAGAAACCATGGCCGCCGAACCTGTGATGACGACAGCTGAGGTGTCTTCCAGTGACGGCAATGGCTGATTCCTGAATACATCCACTTGCAGCACACCGGAAACTCCCAGGCCGGCTGAAAACCAGTCTTCAAAATCACCAAATTGCTGCCTGATCTCAGGGATCGTGCTTCCTGTCTTGATTAACGTAACCTGTTTCAATGCTTTTTGCCCATTCATCTACTGTCTTTGCCCGCCCTTGGCTATAATAGCGGATTGTGTATTTTAGATAATTGCTATGGGATTTTCATGACTTTTCAGGATTTTATCAACCGCTTGCAGAGCTACTGGGCGGAACAGGGTTGCGTGCTGGTTCAACCACTTGATCTGGAGGTGGGTGCCGGTACTTTTCACCCGGCTACATTCCTGCGTTCTATTGGTCCGGAACCATGGAATGCGGCCTATGTTCAGCCTTGTCGACGCCCTACCGATGGCCGTTATGGTGAGAACCCCAATCGCTTACAACATTATTATCAGTACCAGGTCGTGATGAAGCCATCACCAGAGGACATTCAGGAGCGCTACCTGGGCTCACTCAAGGCCATCGGGATCGACCCGGCCGTGCACGACATTCGTTTTGTGGAAGACAACTGGGAGTCTCCGACCCTGGGTGCCTGGGGCTTAGGTTGGGAGGTCTGGTTAAATGGCATGGAGGTTACCCAATTCACTTATTTTCAACAGGCCGGCGGGCTGGAGTGCCGTCCGGTACTGGGCGAAATCACCTACGGACTCGAGCGCCTGGCCATGTATTTGCAGGATGTCGACAGTATTTTTGATCTTGTCTGGACCGATGTCGGTGGCAGGAAAGTTACCTATGGCGAAGTTTTCCATCAGAATGAAGTGGAGCAATCCACCTACAATTTTGAGCACGCTGATGTTGACTCCCTGTTTGCCTGGTTTGATACCTGTGAGAAAGAGGCCGGTAAGCTGGTCGCATTGAATTTGCCACTACCGGCCTATGAACAGGTTCTGAAAGCTTCGCATACGTTCAACCTGCTGGATGCTCGTCGTGCGATTTCGGTAACCGAGCGCCAGCGTTACATCTTACGGGTCAGAAACCTGTCCCGGCAGGTTGCTGAGGCTTATTATGCCGGCCGGGAAAGATTGGGGTTTCCGGGGCTTAAGGAGAGCGGCAGTGAATAAACCAGAAACAACTGAATATCAGCACGCCGACCTTTTAATCGAATTGGGTTGCGAAGAATTACCACCCAAATCGCTGCCAACACTGGGCAAAGTATTATTTTCCGGATTTTTAACGCAACTTGAAAAAGCCGGTTTATCATTTGATGGGGGTGCAAGTCGTGTTTTTTATACACCCCGGCGCCTTGCCTTGCTGATTTCCGCAGTGGCCGAAAGCCAACCCGATCAGGTTCTGGAACGTAAAGGACCCGCTTTGGTTGCCGCGTTTGATGCCGACAACCAGGCCACACCCGCCGCCATCGGGTTCGCACGCTCTGTGGGCAAAACAGTCGATGAACTGGAGACCCTTAAAACCGACAAGGGAGAGTGGTTGTATTGCCGTGTTGAAAAAGAAGGAAAACAGCTGAAAGACCTGCTCTTCCCGATGCTGGAGAAGGCTCTCGCCGGATTGCCGGTCGCTAAGCCCATGCGCTGGGCCGCAAATGATTTCAGTTTTGTCCGTCCGGTACATTGGCTGGTTGCCCTGCACGGCACTAATGTAATAAACGGAAGCCTTTTTGGCCTGCAGGCCGGGGGTGCGACGCGCGGACATAGAATCCATAGTCCCGGACCACATAACATCGGATCTGCAGATAGGTATATTCAATTGCTTGAAGCAGCAAGCGTGATGGCTGACCAGGACAGACGCAGGCAAACGATTGAACAACAGGCATACGAACTGGGCGAGACCGCTGGGGGAAAGGCCTTGATAGACGCGAACCTGCTTGAAGAGGTGAGCAACCTGGTTGAATGGCCACGGTCCGTACTGGGAAGCTTTGACCCTGAGTTCCTTGATGTTCCATCCGAAGCTCTCATTGCCAGCATGCAGGATCATCAGAAATTCTTTCCCGTGATTGACACTGACTCGGGAGTGTTGATGTCCCGCTTCATAACGGTCGCCAACCTCGAAAGCAAGGATGTTGAGGCCGTTCGCCAGGGCTTTGAACGTGTCATAAGGCCGCGACTTGCCGACGCACGATTTTTCTGGGATCAGGACAACAAATCTTCATTGGATAGCTGGTTACCGTCACTTGACAACATTGTCTTCCAAAACAAGTTAGGGTCAGTTGGAGACAAATCGAGGCGAATTACTGCTATTTCAAAGAAATTAGCGGAAGTTACAGGTGTTGATACAAATGCTTCACAGCGGGCTGCCAGCCTGTGTAAGTGTGACCTTGTCAGTCATATGGTGGGAGAGTTTCCTGAACTCCAGGGAACCATGGGGCGATATTATGCAGAACATAGTGGTGAGAATGACAGTGTAGCCAAAGCAATCGGAGATCACTATCGTCCCGCCTTTTCCGGTGACCACCTGCCCACTCATGCGGTTGGCAAAGTAGTGGCGATGGCCGACCGTCTGGATACACTGACCGGGATTTTTGCAAGCGGCTTAAAGCCTTCCGGAAACAAGGACCCTTTTGCTTTGCGTCGTGCCGCTCTTGGTCTTACGCGTATCTTGCTGGACGGCGAAGTACTTATAGAGCTCGATAAAGCCCTGGCCATATCAGCGCTGGTTATACAGGAACAAATCCCTGTCCCGCCTGATGTTTTGCTGGAGATACGTCAATTTATCCTCGAACGTTTAAAGCACCATTTACGTGAACAGGGGTTTGATACCCGGTTGGTTAATGCTGTTATGGACGCACCCATAGGGACATTTCCGGATCTTGCAGCACGGCTGGAAGCATTGCGTGGTTTCATGAGGCTCGATGTTTCAACAAACCTGGCTGCTGCCAACAAGAGAATTGGTAATATTCTACGTAAGTCAGATATCTCTCCAGACGGATCGATCGACGAAGATAAGCTGATTATCGACGAAGAAATGCTGCTTTTCACAGAAATTAGCAAAATATCCATAGAACTTCATGAACTCTATTTGCAGGAAGATTACACAGCTGCTTTGAATTTGCTGGCTGGCCTCTCGGTCAGTATCGATGCGTTTTTTGATCACGTAATGGTGATGGATGAGGATTTGGAAATTCGAATCAATCGCCTGAACCTGCTGTTGAAGCTTAAAGGCATGTTTGATCGTGTGGCCAACCTGGCACTAATCGGTTAGCGCCAGGTTTTAATCCCCCCCCCAACCGGGGGCTTCAGTTTTCGCTGCTCGCTAGACCAGTCTGAATCAGATATCCAGATTGGTTACATACAAGGCATTCTTCTCGATAAACTCACGCCGGGGCTCGACCTCGTCCCCCATTAGCGTCGTGAATATTTCATCCGCAGCGAAAGCATCTTCAACAGTCACCTTTAGCAGTCGACGGGTTTCCGGGTTAACCGTGGTATCCCAAAGCTGTTCCGGGTTCATCTCGCCAAGGCCTTTAAAACGCTGGAATGTCCGACCTTTACGGCTTTCTTTCATCAGCCAGTCGTGTACTTCTGAGAAACTGGTAACAGCTTGCTCACTTTTACCACGATGAATCGTAGCCCCCTCCTGAATCAGGTTATACAGTGTATCGGCCAATTTTCCGATCTGGCGGTACTCAGGTGAACGGAAAAAGTCACGCCGGAGGTTTGTGGTTTCAACGACACCATACGTGGTTTTGCTCAGAACAATGTTCAGCTCATCACCGATACTTTCTACACTAAGACCGTAGCTCACGCTCGGCGGGGAGTCCAGGTTCATTTTATCCTGGACTGATATGCACCATGCACTCGCTTCCTGTTCATTCCAATCCATGTTAAATCCTTTAACATCAATAAGTTGAGACAGAAACCAAGGGTCATACCGAAGTGCGAGCCGGTTATTGGATGCATTCACAACCATATAGTCCCGCATTAACCCTTCGAGCGCCTCTCCGGTTAATGCTGGAGAATCCGGGTCGTAAACCAGCGATGCATTATCCATCGCCCGCGCCAACATGTATTCATTCATCTCAGCATCGTCTTTCAGGTAGTGTTCTTGTTTGCCCTGCTTAATTTTGTACAGCGGTGGTTGACCAATATAAATATGCCCCCGTTCAATCAACTCAGGCATTTGACGGTAAAAGAAGGTCAATAAAAGTGTACGAATGTGTGAACCATCCACATCAGCATCGGTCATGATGATAATCGTATGATATCTCAACTTTTCAATATCAAACTCATCCCTTCCAATTCCACACCCCAGTGCGGTAATCAATGTACCTACCTCAGCAGAAGACAGCATTTTGTCAAAACGAGCTTTTTCTACATTCAGAATTTTGCCCTTAAGTGGCAGAATTGCCTGAGTTTTTCTGTTTCTACCTTGTTTTGCTGAACCACCCGCCGAATCACCCTCCACCAGGAACAGCTCAGATAACGCTGGATCCTTTTCCTGACAGTCGGCGAGTTTTCCGGGTAAGCCGGCAATATCAAGAACACCTTTTCGGCGTGTCATATCACGTGCTTTACGGGCTGCTTCACGCGCCCGGGCAGCATCAACCGCTTTCATAGTAATGGTCTTGGCTTCAGCCGGGTTTTCCAGCAGAAAATCCTTTAAATTCGCTGACACTAATGACTCAACGACCGGTTTAATTTCTGAAGAAACCAGCTTATCTTTCGTCTGTGATGAAAACTTAGGATCCGGTGCCTTTACAGATAAAACGGCAATCAACCCTTCGCGGGCATCGTCACCCGTCATTGATACCTTGTTTTTCTTCGCTATACCTGATTCTTCAATATAGTGATTCATAGTGCGTGTCAGTGCTGCCCTGAATCCAGCCAGGTGCGCACCACCATCACGTTGCGGAATGTTGTTCGTAAAGCAAAAAACAGACTCCTGGTAAGCATCTGACCATTGCATGGCCACCTCTACCTGAATGTCGTTGATGGTGCTGCGAAAGTACACAACCGTCGGATGTAACGGGGTTTTTTTCCGGCCAAGATGTTCAACAAACGATTTTATTCCGCCTTCGTATTCAAATACATCCTGCTTATTGCTGATTTCGTCGTAAAGCTCGATACGGACGCCGGAATTAAGAAAACTTAGCTCACGTAAACGCTTTGCCAGTATATCGTAGTGAAATTCGGTGTCTGAGAAGATTTCAGTGCTAGGTAAAAACCGTAGCTCAGTACCTGTTTTCTCTGTCTTGACCGTTCTCTTAAGTGGCTCAACCGGTTCACCCATTTTGTAGGTCTGTGTCCAGGTATAACCATCCCGATGAACCGTTAAGTCGAGCTTTTCAGAAAGCGCATTGACAACTGATACACCAACACCATGTAAACCACCGGATACTTTATACGAGTTATCATCGAATTTACCGCCGGCGTGCAGAACCGTCATAATAACCTCAGCGGCAGACCGGCCCTCTTCCTCGTGTATATCCACCGGAACTCCACGACCGTTGTCAGATACACAAACTGTACCGCCAACCTCAATAACGACCTTAATGGCGTCACAATGACCTGCCAGGGCCTCATCCACAGAATTGTCCACCACTTCGAACACCATATGATGCAAACCGGTGCCATCATCCGTGTCACCGATATACATGCCAGGTCTTTTTCGAACTGCATCAAGGCCTTTTAATACCTTAATGTTACTGGAATCATAATCTTGATTGCTCATAAAACCTCTGAACTCCGGCTTACATCTGTCTGTTAACACCACCGGGTGTGATGATTCAATTTGACAGAAGCGGGTTTTAAAACGCGTTGATACCAAGTGAAATTATAGCATTTTCAGCCAATAAATACCTGTTTTAATGGCTTTTTAGTCTATGTCGGCTTTTCAGGGGCCAACTTGAGACACCTCACCATGTTTCACGTGAAACATGGTGGCACTTTCACCTTTAACTTCACTACACTCAAGAACTGAGGGCTTTAACACTGTACCGGTTAACCAAACCTGTACTCCCAGCTTTAAGCCATGACTCAGTACCTTGATAAGATGATCCTCATCGAGTTCTGAAGAGAGGTCATCCAACATTAGGAGTGGGGGGTTGCCTGTCTCTGATATCATTTGAGCCTGGGCCAGAATCATTGCTGCCGTCATGGCCTTCTGCTCGCCTCGGGAAAGTCGTTCTTTTGCCGGCGAACCATTCAGATTCAACATCAGGTCGGCTTTGTGTGGCCCGGGTCCTGTTGCACCTCTATCCATATCTCTTTGAAAAGAATGTTTAATGGCGTCATCCAGGCTGCCCCCTGCCCATCCTTTTCGATAATCTAAAACCACACCTGTGAGCGTTTCATTGAAAATTGGTAGTGTTTCATCCAGTACCACTTTTAACGCTTCTACGTGTTTTCGTCGCGCCAGGTGCAATTCTTCACCTAAAGCGATCAATTGCGGGTTGAGGCTCTCTAC
>Ga0164313_10002046_pt1 | contig 18082 bp, 16 predicted proteins | sample GuaBasSedimGuay4_FD_113735 | JGI IMG/M metagenome (GOLD analysis project Ga0164313, IMG submission 113735) | Subseafloor sediment microbial communities from Guaymas Basin, Gulf of California, Mexico - Guay4, Core 4569-4, 0-3 cm | ecosystem: Environmental > Aquatic > Marine > Hydrothermal vents...
CAAGCAAACCCAGAAGAATTGAAAAAATGGTTAGAAAAGTGAGAAATATTAATTACTTTTGTAACTATAAATATTAAATAATAGAACTTGATGAATAGATTATCTAATATACATGAAATCAAAAATAATATGATAGACGACGAAGGTGGAAAACCTGAGGAGATTCCAAGTAATAGTAAGGGGACAGGGAAAAAGCAATATAAAGGTAGCAATACACCTGCTTTGGATTCGTATAGTAGGGATTTAACAAAACTTGCTGTTGCGGGAGCATTAGATCCTATTATAGGAAGGGAAAAAGAGATAGAAAGACTTTCCCAAATACTTTCTCGTAGAAAAAAGAACAATCCGGTTCTTATTGGTGATCCTGGGGTAGGTAAATCTGCTATTGCTGAAGGACTTGCATTACGTATCATAGAAAGAAACGTATCAAAGAATCTTTTGAATAAGAGATTACTTAGTTTAGATATGGGCTCGCTTGTAGCAGGAACAAAGTATAGAGGACAATTTGAGGAAAGAATGAAACTGATTCTTGAGGAACTTAGAAAAAATAAAGACGTGATAATCTTTATAGATGAATTACATACTGTAGTTGGTGCTGGTGGAGCATCAGGTTCTTTAGATGCTGCTAATATGTTTAAGCCTGCTTTAGCAAGAGGAGAGATACAATGTATAGGCGCAACTACTCTTGACGAATATAGACAACATATCGAAAAGGACGGGGCTTTGGAAAGAAGATTTCAAAAAATCATAATTGAACCAACCAGTCATGATGAGACTATAGAAATTCTAATGAATGTTAAGGAGAAGTATCAGGATCATCATAATGTAGAATACACTGATGAAGCTATAAAATATTGTGTTAGCTTAACTGAAAGGTATATCTCCGATCGTAACTTACCAGATAAAGCTTTAGATGCATTAGATGAGGCAGGGAGTAGAGCACAACTGCATAATGTTAAAGTTCCTAAAGGTATAAGTAGAGTAGAAGCTCAGATCATAGAAGCCGATGAGAGTAAAAAAAGTGCAGTAGCATTACAAGATTATGAGGGTGCGGTTAAATTCAGGGACATTGAAAGAAAACTAAAGCTGAATCTTGATTTACAGACAAAGGCTTGGGAGAAAAGCTTAAAAGAGAAAAGAAAGATAGTTGATGCTGAGAGAGTATGCGAGGTAGTTTCTATGATGACTGGAATACCATTAAAGAAAGTTAACGAGGACGAGAATAAGAAATTAGCAGATATAGAAGCTGAGATAGGTAAGAAAGTAATTGGACAGGACGAAGCAATTTCAAAAGTCGCAAAATCTATAAGAAGAAGTAGAATGGGACTTAAAGATCCTAATAAACCTATGGGCTCGTTTATCTTCTTAGGTCCAACTGGAGTAGGAAAAACTGAACTTGCTAAAGAATTAGCATATTCAATGTTTGGTGATAGAGACGCTTTGATAAGAGTTGATATGAGTGAATATATGGATAAGTTCAATGCTTCAAAACTTATTGGGGCACCTCCAGGATATGTTGGATACGAAAGCGGTGGACAATTAACAGAGAAAGTTAGAAGAAGACCCTATTCAATTATATTATTTGACGAGATCGAAAAAGCACATCCAGATATTTTCAATATATTATTACAGATATTAGATGAGGGATCAATAACTGATGGACTAGGAAGAAATATAGATTTCAAAAATAGTCTTATTATAATGACATCTAATATAGGTCAACAGAAGGCACAGGATTTTGGAACTGGAGTTGGGTTTATTACTAATGGTAACTCTGGTGCTAAAAACATAGAGCATATTATAAAGAAAGAATTAACTAAAAAATTCAAACCTGAATTTCTGAATAGAATCGACGCTATGATTTTATTTAATCAATTAACAGAAGATCATTTAAATTCTATATTAGACATAGAATTAAACCGAATGCAACCAAGGTTTGAAGAGCTAGGAGTAAGACTTAAGATTAATAACGACCTTAAAAAAGAAATAGTAAGCGCTGGCTATGATCCTAAATATGGTGCTAGACCATTAAAAAGAATGCTACAAAAATACATAGAAGATACTGTGGCAGATATGCTCATCGGTGGGGATATAAAAGAAGGAAGTTTAATTACGCTATCTCTAGATAAAGAAAAGAAAAAGGGATTAGATCTACCAGTAAAAGTAAAAATAACAAAACCCCGTAAAAAGAAGGTATAATGTTTTTAATAAAAATCCAATCTAAATCTCTTGGTGATACAATAGCAGCAATGTACGTTATCGAGAAGTTTAGGTTAAAAATTACACCTAATGAGAAAATAGGGGTAATTGGAGATAAGACAGAATATTACATTAGAAGTTATCCAGAGTTTGTTTTCTATCCGTTAGAACTAGAACCAATATATAATCATATTGATGGAAAATGGAAAATATCAGGGGATTCCTATGATGATTTCCAGAGAATTTATTATAAATTGCATGAAGGACTTGTAGAGGGGATCGCCAGACAACTAGGGGTAACCGATCATAATATAGTTGATGAATTTCCTACTATAGATTATTATGACCCTGATGCAGCTATTGTAGAAAAAACTATAACCTTTTCTATGCACTCGACTGCACAACTTAAATTTTGGAATTATCCAGATGGTTGGAGGATATTGATTGATTTATTAAAAGGAGAAGGTTATTATTTAATAAATATTGATTATACTCCTTCATATGGTAACAACGGGCATTGGAACGAAGTACCAGATAATTGTACAATAAAAAGTGGATTAAGTATCGAAGAGGCTTCTGCACTTATTAATAAATCTGAATTTTTCATCGGTATTAGTAGTGGACTGTCTTGGTTAGCTCATGCATTACATAAACCTGTCGTTATGATATCAGGAATGAGTAAGCCAGAATGCGAATTCAAGAAATCTATATTAAGAATAGCTGGAGAATCTGAATGTAGAGGATGCTTTAATAATAAGAACAAACCATTTGATTCTAATGATTGGATGTGGTGTCCAGAATATAAAGATACTCCTAAACAATTCATATGCTCTAAATCAATCACACCTGAATATGTATTTGAAAAAATAAAATCGTGGATATCCATAAATATGGTAAGTGAGACAGACGTTAAAAAAATAACGAAAGGTAGGGAGAAAAAAGTATTAGTAGAATTCATGTCTAATTCAATGGGTGATTACATATCAGCTTTGCCATATTTAGATTTATATAAAAAGAGGGAATCTGTTGATTTATATGTTAAAGTTACAAATAAAATTTTAATTGATTTATTTCGCGATTCGTATCCCAATATTAAATTTATAGGGGATTCAAAAGGGTATACTTTCGATGATACGAAAGTTATAAAATATTTTTTCAATAAGAACGTTCAAGAAGGATTTGCGAATGAATTAGGATTTAATGATTGGAAATTCATTAAACCAAAATTATTATTTGAACCGAAGGAGAGACCAATTAAAAATAAATACGTGGTTATAAATATACATTCTACAATGCAAATGAAATATTGGAACCACCCCGGCGGCAAAGATGTTCAAATAATTTCACCTAATTGGGTAGAATTATGTAGATTAATAAGGAAAGAGGGATATACCCCAGTTGTAGTTGAAAGAGATCTTCAATTTGGAATGCCCCCGTATTTTAATGGAGCTCCTAAGAATGCTAATAATAAGATAGGAATGAACTTCGATGATGTACTAAATCATATATACCATTGTGAATTTTTTATAGGGTTGTCTAGTGGACTTACTTGGGTTGCTTATGCCTTAGATAAAAAAGTATCTATGATTGCTAATTTTACGGAAGATTGGAACGAATTTGAACTATCCGATCCTAACTATAAACGGATAACTAATAAATCAGTCTGTAATGGATGCTTCAATAAATTTAATACTGAACTAGATTTTACTGGTGAATGGTATGATTGCCCATTACATAAAAATACTGAACGGGAGTTTGAATGTCACACGTCCATTACACCCTCGATGGTATTCGATGAAATAAAAGAATGGTTAATATGAAGAATAAACTAAAAATAGTAGATTCCGCATTTTCTCACCAAACACATTCTTGCTTTGGAAGAAAGTCAGATAATATAATATGGGATAGAAACTTCTCAGATCAGTATAAAGGAAATATATTCTTCACTGATTATGATATGGGGAGAGCATATAGGTTTAAGCATTCTAATAATATAGCATGGTTGGTTGAGCCGTCTTCGATCAATGGCAATATGTATGAAACGTTTAGAAATCAAACAAATTTACCATTTAGCTTAATATTATCGTCTGACTTAAATTTTGTAAAAGAAATAGATAAAAAAATCCCAGCAGAATGGGTACCTGTCGGTGGATGCTGGTTAAAAGATAATGACTGTAAAATTTATGAAAAAACAAAAAACATAAGCATAATTGCATCTAAAAAAATGATTACTGATGGACATAAACTTAGACATATCATAATAAATTCATATAAAGAAATAAAAGAAAATGCTTACGGGAATGGATATTTAGAAATCCCTTATAAATTAGAAGGGTTAAAAGATTATAGATTTCAGATAGTTGTGGAAAATGCTAGAATCAATGGTTATTTTACTGAAAAAATAATAGATTGTTTTGCTGCGGGAGTCATTCCAATATATTGGGGAAGTCCAAACATATCTGATTATTTTAATGATGATAGTATATTTAGTTTTAGTAATATTCACGAGCTTGATGATATATTAAAAAAAATACAGGCAGATCCTATATCTCTATATAGTACTAAGCTTGTTAGTATAGAAGAAAACTTTAATATAAGTAAAGAATATTACCTGGTAGAAGATTGGATTTTTAAAAACAAGAAATGGATTTTTGATGAATAAGATAAAAACAGAAAATAAAAAGATGGTCAGTATATTAGGTTTACCTAGACAAGGTACAACTTTAATAGCAGGAATTATTAATTCTTATGATAACTCATTTTGTTCCGTTGAACCACACTGGGCAAAAATAGCAAACCAAGGACAAAGTATGAATTCAGGAATTAAAATTCCTACAGAAATTATGTACAATAATACGGTAGATAAATTCGTTCCTGTATTGAGAGATTTCTTGGATGAGAGTAAAATATTCTCAATAGGATCTATAAAAGAAACATATAGGTCACATCAAAAGGAATCGTGTAATTATTTATTAAAGAGTGATCTTATAGATATCCATCTTTTTATATTTCGTGAACCAAAATCTGGTTTTAATGCATGGAAAAGAGTTGGCTGGGGAGGATTTTACGATGATGTAGATAACTATATAGATAGCTATACAGATTTATGGAATGATGGGGATTATTTACTGAGTCAAAATAAAAGAATAATTAGAATAAAGTACGAGGAACTGTGTTCAGGTAACGCTAGTAATTATTTAAACAGTAAATTCGAATCTACTAATATAATATTCCCCGAAAATATACAAGAGATAAAACAAATAGGTTCTATTTTTGGTGATCCCCATGCATCAAGGGGTGGTAAAATAAATAGTAGTAATAACGACTTTGAACTATTAAATGAGGGTGAAATAAAAAAACTAAATCCTATAATAAAGCGATATTATTCTGTTATATAAGTAAATACGAGATCTATTTCTTTGTGGCATTCTTTTATATTATTAAATTTCATATTTAGCCAATCAATCTTAAGACCTAGTAGAAATTGCTCATTAAGTTCTTTTATTCCTCCGTTTGTAGTAATCTCTCCTGCTGTGTTAGTATGTGTGAGATTAACCCTATTCATAGGAAGGTTAATTAAAAAACTTTCTTTAAATGCTGATATCTTAGTTTTATCTACCTTGTGCATTAGTGGATTAAAATACATTAGAGAATCCTCTAAAGTATTTGGATTAGAAAATTCCCTTATAATATTAAAAGCCTCTTTGATTAATTCAGTTTTAAATATATTCCCGTCCAATGAGAACGGGTATCCTAAGTCGAAAGGCATATTTTTCCAATACCAACTATATTCTATATCACCTTGTATACCTTGTGCATATAATGAATCATATCTTTTGTTTGCTGGTTGACAGTAATTATGGTTAATACCTAGGCGTGGAGAAAAACACAAAATCTCATTATTTGGTATAAAGTAATCTCTGGGTGGATTTTTATAAAAAATATCATCATCAACTAAAAATGCAATATAGCTATTCTGAACCCTTGCAACTGCTTCCCTAGTATTTTTAGAAAAATCAGTTTCCTTTATTTTTTTAACAACTGGAAATCTATCAAAAACCTGTTTATATCCTTTAATAAATTCTGAAGAAGCGGAATAAATTACTTCAATCGAGTTTGCTTTTATTATAGTTTCTATAGATTCTAATAACGAATAAAGCTGGATCGGACGATCTTTAGAAAATATGATATAATGTACATCCGAAAATTTTATTTTTTTCATGGTATTTAGAAACTTTACTTTCTTATAGTCATAAAACAATGAAAAGCTTCTTTTTGTGACTAATTTAAGAAATATTTTATCTAATACGACATTTAGGATAATATCAACCCCTTCAAACGATACTTCATTCGAAAGAATATCTGCATTATTAATTGGGATGGGAATAAAAGTAGACTCGATAGAAAAATATGAGGCTAAAATGATTCCTACTAACCCTTCTTTAGGATGTAATCTTTCTCATTCAGGGGCACTTGTTCATTATCCAGAAACCGGTTATCTGTGTGTGCTTGAAGATGATGTAGATATTTTTATACGGTTTGATGACGAAACCCTGGATATCGAATTCCCTGATGATGCAACGGATAAATGGGATTCGATTTATTTAGGTTTGTCTGGATGGGGATATTTTGAAGACGAACCGACTAAAGCTCGGTTAAATAATTTATTTTGTGATGAATCTGAAATTCTCTCAGAGATTTTTATAAGGGTGCGTAATATGTTCTCTGCTCATGCTATAATTTATATGAATAAAGAATATACTGATAAGATTTCTTCTGAAATTAGATTGAATTCAATACCAAATTATATAGAACCAAATGACGTCTCTAATGCAAAGAGTCAAATGAATAATTATTGTGTAGCATTAAGAATCCCGTTATTCTATCAGATGGGTGAACACGAGTATTGCACAAAAATAGAATTTAATGGCAAAAGATAAGATATATGTCAATCTAGCCACCATGCCATCCCGGGTAGATGCACTTAAGATAGTCATAAATAGCCTTTACGGACAGTCTAATGCAATAAATGTATATCTTAATGGGTTTAATGTGGTCCCTGACTTTTTAGATAAGTCTGGGATAAATATTGCAAGATCCCAAGATCATGGGGATAGAGGGGATGCTGGAAAATTTTATTGGAGTGATAAAGTAGAAGGTTACTATCTAACTGTTGACGATGATATAGTATACCCTCCGGGATATGTTAAACATATTGTTAATGGGATAGATGCTAGAGGTAAGCAGATTCCAGTAGGTTTACACGGGGAATTATTCAAAAACCAAATAAGACATTGGACAAGAGACAGATTAGGTTCCCAACATTTTATTAGTGAGCTTAAATTAGATACACCTACCTGTGTATTAGGAACTGGCTGTCTGGGATATCATACAGCAGGAATGAAAGTTAAACCAGAAGATTTTAAAATTCCTAATATGGCTGATGTTTGGTTTGCTATATTATGTGAGGAGCAGGATAAGCAAAAGATCGTATTGAGACATCCTTCGAATTGGCTTAGAATAATCCCAATGTCACATAACGATACCTTGTGGGGAAAAACAGTAAACGAGGAAGGGAAAAACCCAAATCTGATTTCTAAAGAGGTTAGAGAAATCCAGATATGTTTACCTTGGAAAAATATGCAATAGAATTTATTAATATGAAAATAGAAGTATCTAACGGCGAAATATTAGACAAGTATAGTATACTTGATATAAAACTAAACAGAATAGAGGACAAGAATAAATTGGACAATATACAGAATGAATATGATTCTTTAACCGATCATGTACATGATATATTTAATTTGTGTGAAGATGGGATAACTTCTTTATATAACGACTTATTAGCAATAAACAAAGAACTTTGGGATATCGAAGATACTTGCAGAGACCTTGAAAGGAAGAAAGAATTTGGGGAAGTGTTTATAAAAACAGTAAGATCTGTATATTTAACTAATGATAAAAGATCAGAGGTCAAGAAAAAGATAAACATTTTAACTGGTTCTGATCTTATAGAAGAAAAGGGATATACCGACTATTCATAATAATATAATAAATGGATTTTTAGAGACCGATATATACTTAAAGTATTGTCGGTTTTTTTGTGGCCTACATTAATATAACAAAATTAATATGAGTAAAATTTTAGGATTTAATAAATACGAGAGCTTATTAGAGGCTGATCAAGTGGACGAAGCTAGCGCTATTGCTTCCGAGATAGTAATTACTTTCTTTGACGTATATGCTGCTTTGTTACCATTAGCAGATGGTTATGATAAAATCATTGACGATTTAGAATCATTAGTTGATGGAGGAAAGATTACAAAAGAGGATCCAACGGGTAAGTTAGAAGTTATGGATAAGATGATTAAATCCGTATCAGATTCAATAAAAGATAGAAGATATTCTAAAGTTGCAGATTCTTTTGAAAAGGCAGGAGCTGAAGTATTAGAAGCATATAGGGGTCTTTTAGGACAATTTGATAAAGAAGATACTGAAGAAATGCGAAAGATAACAAATATCGTTTCTAAAGCAGCAGTTAGATTTACAACAAGTATAAAAGATTCTAAAGAGGAAATTAAAGAAAACGAAGATCTTTCTAAATACGAGAAAATATTCGAAGCAGTTAAAAATAGAAAGGAAAGGAAAGAGCTTATAGATCAAGTAGTTGCAACGTGGGCGAACCTAGATAGTAAATTAAATACTGCAGGACAAAGCTCATTATATCCAGCTATAAAATTACTGCTCGATGAACTTTTAAAAACCCAGGAGAAATTGAATGATGACTCACATTGGGAGGGACGAAAAAGAAAAGAGAGAACAGCAGAATTAGAAGAGATGGGAACGCGGATATCCACAATGGAATCAGAAATCACTACTAAGCAAGAAAGAATGTTTAGAAGGTTTAATTCTAATTCTGATGCTGCTAAAAGTTTAGCAAATGCTAGGAAAGAATTAACATTAGCCAGAAAAGAATTAGGTGAGGTTACTGCAGAGGTTATTAAGGATACTAAACCAGAAAAAACAGAAGATGCTGATAAAAAATCTGATGATTCAGAAAGCAAAGCTGAATATTCTAATATAGATCCAGATGATATAGAAAATTCTAGAAAAGCCGGAAAAAATCGAGAAAGGATAAAAACATATCAAGGAAAATTAAATGATATATTAGGTTTGGATAAGGAATATAAAGAAATTAAATTAGATGGACTTTATGGCAAAAATACAAAAGCAGCAGTTGCAAATATACAGAAAGTATTAAATAAGTTAGGAGCAGGTCTAAACGTGAAAGGAATATTAACTGCACAAACTCAGAAATCAATAGATGGATTTGTTAAGAATAAAGACGAGATTGCTTCGTTATTAAAGGACGCATCTAAAAATCAAGCTTAATTAAAAGTATGAAAACATACGGGGATTATTTAAACGAGAAGAAAACAAAAAAGACTTCAGCTGAATCTGTAGTGAATACCGAATATTGGGTTACTGATGCAACGAATAGAATATTTGAAGCAATAAATCACGTATTAATCATGGGTGGGCTTACAACAGCTAAAGTCACGAAGGAAGATTTAGCTGCGTACGAGAATTTTACGTTAGATGATGATATGTCGGATTTAGAAAAATCCAAGAAAACATTAGATGTTGCTAAGACCATGACAGAAGTGATTATTTCGATTCCTCCTGAAGATTGGAAAATTAATGGATATAGGATAAAACCTTATTCAGTACCTTCTAAATTTAAGAACGCAATAAGAGATTTGCAGAATGCTATAACTATTACTGCTAATGCTAGTAAACGTAGTCAGGAATATGAGGAAAGAATAAAAGGAACATCTTCGCCGGGAGCAAAATCTTTAAATAGATATAGAAATAAGGCCAAAAGTAAAGTAAATAGGTTTTTTTCTATTGTAAACGGGAGTAGTCAAATTCGAACATACAAAACTCGGTCAGATTCAACATACAATTCATTAGTATCCTTAAGAGGAAGAATAGACTATCTTTCTCCATTAATAGATTCTATGGTTGGTTTAGATGGGATCGAAAACCAAACTTTACTTGGAGAGATGGAAGAAACCCTTGGTTCTATAAGAGATCGGGTTAATTCAAACATAAAAAATCTACAAACCCAATCAGGAAGTAGTGACTATAATAGAAACAAGAAGAGCTACGCTGAGCAATATGAAAAATTTAATGACTTAAAGGATAATTTTTTTGATACGTTTGGAGATATTATGGAAAGTAGCTCAAGAGCAGAAAGTGCTAATTCCCTTATAGATAATGCAAATGCTAAAATCGGGGAGGCTGAAGAAATGATAGAGCTTCAGGGGGAAAGAACAAAAATGTTTAAAGGTATAGCAAAGGGTAATACAAGCGTTAAAGATGTAGAAATGGCTGCAACATATGCTACTAATAAAACTCAAGCAGAACAGGCAGGAGAGGATAAAGATTCTAATGCAGACGACGGGCGGAAAGAAACCTCTTTTAATGGAAAAACAGTTGTTATAGACAAACAACTTAGTGATATACTTGATAATGGTATAGACATAGGAGAGGTTGAAGCAGATATACAAAAACTATTAAATCTGATAAAAGGATTCATAGACTAATCATACAATAAACTACAGAAACACTTTCATGGTTTCTTTCTATAGTAAAGAAAGGAAATATGGCAAGAAATAAAAAGCCCTCTAGTAGTAGTGGAACTGATCTAAAAAAATTCTCATTTAGTGAGCTAGACGCACAACTATCTAAAATAGATGGTTTCGAGATGGGCTCGATGTTATCGGAAAATACCTTCAGTAAGGTTGACGAATGGATTTCTACCGGGAGTTATATATTAAACGCTCAATTATCAGGTAGTATATTTGGGGGTATACCAAATTCTAGATCCCTTGGTATCATGGGAGATCCAGGAACAGGAAAATCTTTTGTTTGTTTAAATATAGCTAGAGAAGCACAAAAAGTAGATAGATTTGTAATTTATTGTGATACTGAAGGAGCAGTTGATAAAGATGCTGCTATAAAATTTGGTATTGATCCAGAGAAAATGAGATATCAGCCAATAAAAACAGTATCTCAGTTTATGACATTTGTAGCAAAGTTAATTAAGATGGTTAATGATGCTAAAGCAGCTGGCAAAGAGCCCCCAAAAATATTACTAATTGTTGACTCCCTTGGTATGTTAAGTACTGATAAAGAATTAGCAGATGCAATAAAAGGTCACAATGCTGCTGATATGGGAGCAAAGGCAAAAGAGCTTAGAAAATTATTTAGAGTAATAACCCTTGATTTAACAGCTGCTAAAATTCCTATGGTTTGTACAAACCATGTTTATGCAGGAGGTGGCTTTTTCCCAACCAAAGAAAGTTCAGGAGGAGATGGTCCTATATTTGCAATGTCTGTTATATCATTTCTATCTAAAGCACAGCTTAAAGGAAGTGACGGGTCAACAAAAACAGGTATTATAGTTACCTCTAATCTAAAGAAAAGTCGATTTACTATTCCGATTAAGATAAAATTTCATATCTCCTGGGCGACCGGAATGAATAAGTTTGTTGGTTTAGAAGAGTATGTAAGCTGGGAAGCTTGTGGGATAGGGAGAGGAAAATACGAAGATGCTAAAGATAGCGACGGGAAAAAAATTAGAGTATTCAAACCAAATTCGACATCTACTAGATGGGGGGTAAGACACTTAGATAAAACTGTATCCTCTTCTCAGTTATTTACCCCGGAAATATTTACAAAAGAGGTTCTTGATCAATTAGACGAAAATGTAATAAAACCAACATTTATATTACCAGATATTGACGATACCGCTGAAATCTTAAGTGCATTAGCGAAAACCGAAGATGGAGAAAAGAAAGATTAAATTCAAATATCTGATGAATATTTGGAAATCCCTACCTGGTTATCCGACTTCGGAGGATATGGTATATGAGATAACCTCATATCTGTTCAAGGACGGTAGAAAGGAATTAGAATTTTCGTTTCAGACCTTAAATAGTATTTTTGGTAAAGACTGGGAACAGCGGGAACATTCTAAGATTATTAATAGTATGATAGAAGAAGGAAAAATTTATTTGTTAGATAAAAAAACAAATGATAAAAATTGGTATAAAATAAAGGATAATATTTACAGTTAATATGGACATAAATCATTCAGAAAATATAATATTAAGGCACGTAATAGATAATCCTAATTATCTCGAAACGTGCAAGGAAACATTTTTTAAAAGTGAATCATTTAAAGGTATATTTAGGATCTGTAGTAAATTCTGGGATTCGTATCATGAAATACCAACTGCTGCTCAATTAAAAGAATCTATTAAATTAGGAGGGGAATCAGATATTGTTGATGCAGCTGAGATTGATGCGTTATATAATATAGATCTTAGTTCATACCAAGAAGATTGGCTTATAGAAAGCACAGAGCTTTTTATCGAGTATAAGAATTTAACAGAATCTGCAGTTGATGCTGTACAGTATATACAGAAGACCCCAGTAACCTCAGAGAACATAAAAAGCGTAATAGATAATTTTAAGAATATTATACTTGAAAGAAATAATTTAGATTTTAGTTTTAATGAGGGATTAGATTTCTTTCATCCAGAAAGTCATAAACAATTAACACATAATACATTTAGTTCTGGCTTTCCTTTTATTGATACTGTACTAGGAGGAGGATTTAGTGCTAAGTCTTTATATGTTTTTATGGGAATGCCTAAAGTTGGTAAATCTTTATGGCTAGGTGCTATAGCAGCAGAAGCTGTTAAGAAAGGACATAACGTAGCGGTAATCTCCCTTGAGATGGAGCATCGTAAATATATTAAAAGAATCGGATCAAATTTATTAAACATTCCTATCAGCGATTATAAGAATACTGCTGAGGATTCTGTACTTATTAAAAAGAAACTAGCATCAATGTCATTTGATAATTTGAAGGTTCCTGGTAAATTTTACATCCAAGAATTCCCAACATCCCAAGCATCTGTCTTAGACATAGAAAGATATCTTAGGAAGGTAGAAGAAATAAAGGGAATAAAGTTTAAGGTTGTTGTTGTTGATTATATAAACATTCTGAAAAACTGGAGAAATCCGAATACCGAGAATACATATATGAAGATTAAACAAATTGCGGAGGATCTAAGAGGGATGGCAATGGCTAACGAGTGGGCACTAATAACTGCAACACAAACTAAACAAGGGGAATTTGACTCTACTGATCTTACAATCTCTTCGGCAGCAGAATCGTCTGGTTTGGTTGCTACTGTTGATGGTATGTTTGGAATCATTCAGGATCCTATTATGCATGCGAATAGGCAGTATAAATTAAAAATTGTTGCAAATAGGGAAGAGGGATATAAAAATTCACACCAAATATTTAAGGTCGATTATAACTTTATGAGAATTATCGAAGATACTAATAGTCCTATGCACATCGAATAAAAATATAGAAGAATATGGCTAAAGGAAAAGAAGATAAAAAGAAAGCAATAGTTAATAGATTTGCTAAGAAGAAACCTCTGGGGGATAAAATATTTGGTGCGCATAATAACCCTACGAAAGATCATGACTATCACGAAAGTTTTAATGTTGATACAACAAGTAATTGGCTAGATTCTAGTTATGACGAGGAAGAGTATTTACACAGAAAAAACTTAGAAGAAGTAATATACCAAGCATTTCAAACCTCTCGCTGGTACCCGTTATCGTATAAGAAAAAAATACCAAAGGATTTAATTCCGCACCTATTTCAAGAGATATTAGAAAAAATGGAGGATAATGAGTATGGGTTTGTTGAAAAATTTGTTGGTATCTGTGATTATCTGAAGCTTGGATATGATAAAGCATACGAAACTATCCCTACTAAATACAGAGAAATGATAGTTAATGAGATGGAAGAAAAATATCAGGTACTTAGTAAGAGAAACATTTCAAGACTTTTCTAAATGATAAAAAACGAGAACGCAAAGCGGGTATGGTTCATAACTGACACTCATCTGGGTATAAAGAATAGTTCTAACGAGTGGATAGAAATCATGAGGGAATATTTTTTTGAATGGTTCTTTCCTATGATTGAGAAGGAATACCAAGAAGGTGATGTATTAATGCACTTAGGAGATTGGCATGATTCTAGACAGAGTGTAAACTTAAAAGTTTTAAACCTAAGTATGGAAATTGCTGAGAAAATGTCATCAATATTTAATGATGGCATTTATGTAATATTGGGAAATCATGATATCTGGGGAAAATATACAAATGATATAAATTCTTTAAAGCCTATAAAATGGATTCCAAATTTTACTATATTCGAAGAACCAGAAACACTTATACTTGGCGATCGTAAATTCTGTATGATGCCATGGAGAAAGGATACTGATACTGAAAGGGAAACATTGGATTCGTTTGGAGCACATGATTATCTTTGTTGCCATACCGATATAACGGGGTTAAAGTTTAATAAGTATGTTAAGATAGACAAGGGGACAAATTTAGAAGAATTAAATAAATTTACGCGAGTTTATTCGGGACATATCCACTATTCACAGAAAACCAATAATGTTATTATGCTTGGTAGCCCTTATGAACTGACAAGATCTGATATGGATAACCCGAAGTTCATTCTTAGGTTAGATTTAGAAACAGGGGAGGAAACAGCATTTAGAAATAATTTCAGCCCTACTTTTAATAAACATTTATTTACTGATATATTAGAAAGCACTCCGGATGAGCTAGAGGTAAAGTTTAAAAATAACTTTGTTGATGTAATGATAGATCCTAAGATGGCTTTAAAAGCTCCTTTGAGTGTTTTAACAGATGAAATAACATCGGCAAGAAAGATAATGTTCCATCCATATGAGCCGGATAAGGCATCAAGCCTTAGTGCTCAGATGTATGATTCTGACGGGAAGCAATTTAATGTACTTGATTTTATTAGTGAATATGTAGGACATATGGATTACGACGAGGAAACAAAGAATAAATTAATAAATAGCTTAGGGAAGCTTTATGAACGTACGATAAATGAGAATTAAAAAGATAGAGTGGCGAAATTTCTCATCATACGGAAATCGTACACAAGAATTAAGTTTTGAAGATTCTAACCTGTATCAGATAGTAGGTGAAAACGGAGCGGGGAAAACTAGTATATCCCAAGCTATTTCTTTTGCATTATATGGTAAAGTAGAAGGGAAGAAATTAAGTGACATCCCAAATAGAATTAATGGGAATACGTGGGTACGCATAAGCGTTGAAGCTTCAGGGAATTCTATAGTAATTGAAAGAGGATTAGAACCAAGTATATTTAGAGTAATAATAAACGAGGTTGAATATGATAAAGCAGATAAGAGATCTGTACAAGATTATTTAACAGAAGATCTTCTTGGTATTCCGCAGTACGTTTTTAATAATACAATTTCCCTTTCGATTAATGATTTCAAGAGTTTTATAAAAATGAACCCGGAGGATAAGAGAAAGATAATAGATAAAATCTTTGGGTTTCATATACTTAATAAAATGAGAGCAGCTTTGAAAGACGAAGCTAAGCGGATAAAAGAGATATTAACTAATACAGCAGGAAAGCTAGAAGCATTAACTACTAATATAGAAAATTCTTCAGCAGAGATGATTAAACTAAGTGAGTCCTTAGCAAAAGACAATAAAGGACTTTCAGATGGTCTTAGTGCTAACTTGAAAACCTTTGCCGATTTACAAACATTACACAACGGGAAAGTTTCCGAATTTGAGGACGAATATGCTTTATTCACTACCGAGATGAGAAATAATAATAATCTTATAGTAGAGAACGAGGGAACAAAAAGAGAAATAGACGGAAAGATTGCGTTATATAAGAATGATAAATGCCCAACGTGTCAAACTGAGCTTAGCGGGGAATTCCATAAAAATATAGAGGACGAGCTTATAAAAGAAAGGGGTAATATAGCTGAAATTCTTTTAACCCTCAATAAAGAACAAAAAGAATTCTCAACTAAAGATTTAGCTTTTGGTAAGACAAGAGTAAATCTCTCAGATAAAAGTACCAAGATAACTTCTAAACTTTTATTAATAAAGACTGAACTTGGAAAATTAGGATCAGTATCCTCAGATAAACAAGTATCGAGTTTAAAGAAAATTATAGACAGTTTCAATGTAGAGCATTCTGGTTTATCTCAAGAAAAATTTAAAACTGAAGAAAAAATAGATTGGATAAAATCTATGGACGAGGTAATAGGAGAGAAAGGGGTTAAACAAATGGCAATAAGAACTATATTACCTTCTCTGAATTCTGAAATTTTAGACCTATTAAATGAGATGGGATTAGAATACCAAATAATATTCGATGAAGAATTCAAAGCTTCTATATACCATATGGGATTAAAAGTACCTACCTCGACTCTAAGTACTGGAGAAATGAAGAAGGTAGATTTCATTGTATTGATCTCTATTCTTAAATTAATGAAATTAAAATTTAGCTCAATAAATCTTTTATTCCTTGATGAATTATTTAGTTCTGTTGATCCAGAGGGGGTTAATGCAATATTAAAAATACTTAAGAAAGTTTCTAAAGATATGGGGCTTAGTGTATTTGTTATAAACCATGCACCAATGTCGCATGATATTTTCGATTGGAAACTCGAGGTTACTAAACCAAGTAACTTCTCAACAATAACTATAGAGAAATTCTAGATTTTCTTTACTCTGATATATAGATAAAATAATGTATCTCTGTGGCAAGAAAACCAGTAAATCCAAATAATAGTTGGAAAAGTAAAGTAAAATCATTAAAGAGTAGACTTGCCTCTAAAGGATTAAGTAGAACTCCATTTAATAATTTTGATGAAGATACCGATGGAGGGATTCTTGGAGTAGGTTTACTTAGAAAGAGACCAAGAATAGAATCTCACTTTAGTGATACTCTTGAAAATGTTAAGGGAAACCCGGTGTATACCAGTGCAACGATCTCTAATTATACTTACTTTTTTATAAAAAGAGAAAATCCTTCAATAAGAGGGGACGAGGAGAAGCAATTTTCCTTTTATGTAGTAGAAGCTATAACACCTATAAGTATTCCTGATTGTGCAAAACAATCAGGTCTTCCAACTAGTGATATAAAAACTATAACAGAAGATGAATTGAAATATGGATTCTTTCGACATCCTATTTATATTAACGGAACTTACGAGCATATAAAGATTTATTATGGAGAGCTTACCTTCCTTGTACAAGATACAGCGGGCAGAATGGATAATCTTCCGTTTGGTTATCCTGCGTTTAATTATAACCCGTCGCCTACAGTAACAAGTTCTGGTAATTACCCGCCTTCTGCACCATATACATTCTTCTATACAAAAGATTATCCGGTAGATGCGGTCAAGATTGTTTTACCTACTAAAGGAGTAGTACAATTTATAGATCTAACCCCAACATTAGTTGAACACATTAGTCCAACTTGGTGGTCATGGGATTTCGGGTCAGATTTCGCTTCTCCTACAGGAAGCACTGGACAATATCCATATGTTGATTTTTCTGCATTACCTACAGGAGCAGCAGAGGGAAGTTATGATGTTTCCCTAACAACAGGAAATGCTTATGGTCAGAAAACGTATACAAGGTCTGATTACATAGAAAGTCAAGGAATTATTTATATGGGAGAAGCATATGCGTCTGATGTTTTACTTGGCTATAGTTTAAGACAATTAACAGATGATGATGTTGATGTAATAAGGGTTAAAAGGTCCTCAGGGGGAACTCCTTTCGGAACAGCAAATATTTTTACTGCTAGTGAAATTCTTAATGGCGACGTAGAAGCCTGGGTGACCTCTGCGCCTGGGATATCAACTACTGATGGTCTTGTAGTAAGAATGTATCAACAATTTCC
>Ga0164313_10002047_pt1 | contig 18058 bp, 13 predicted proteins | sample GuaBasSedimGuay4_FD_113735 | JGI IMG/M metagenome (GOLD analysis project Ga0164313, IMG submission 113735) | Subseafloor sediment microbial communities from Guaymas Basin, Gulf of California, Mexico - Guay4, Core 4569-4, 0-3 cm | ecosystem: Environmental > Aquatic > Marine > Hydrothermal vents...
GCCCCTCGCTCACGTGCTTTCGGTGATGGAGCGCGTTGGCGTATCGATCGACGCCGACTACCTGCGATCGATGTCCCGAGAGGTCGGCGCGAGTCTCGAAACCCTCGAGGCGCGCTGCCACGAGCTCGCCGGCAAGGAGTTCAACGTGAACTCCCCGCGGCAGCTCGAGGCCATCCTCTTCGACGACCTCGGCTTGCCAGTGATCAAGCGCACGAAGACCGCCCGGTCCACCGACCACGAGGTCCTCGAGGCCCTGGTCGCCGAACACGAGTTGCCCGTCGTCATCCTCGAGCACCGGACCCTGGCGAAGTTGAAGAGCACCTACCTCGACGCGCTCCCGAAGCAGGTCGACAAGCAGACCAACCGCGTGCACACGGTCTACAACCAAGCCGTCGCTGCGACCGGGCGCCTCTCGTCGAGCGACCCGAACCTCCAGAACATCCCCATCCGCACCGACCTCGGGCGGCGCATCCGAGACGCCTTCGTGCCTCGGGCCGGGTGGTCGCTCTTTTCGGCGGACTACTCGCAGATCGAGCTTCGCGTCCTCGCCCACCTGAGCCACGACCCCGAGCTGGTCGAGGCGTTCAAGGGCATCGGGGACGACGTACACGTGCGCACCGCGGTTTCCATCTTCGATGTGGCGGCCGAAGACGTGACCCGCGAAATGCGCGGAGCGGCGAAGACCGTGAACTACGCCGTCATTTACGGGCAGAGCGACTTCGCCCTGGGCAAGAACCTCAAGATCGAAAAGCGCGAAGCCGCGCGCTATATCGAGGCGTTTTTTGCCCTCTACGCCGGCGTCGCGACCTACATGGACGAGCTCGTCGAGGAAGCCCGGTCGTCCGGCGGCACCCGGACCATCCTCGGCCGATGGCGCCAGCTGCCCAACCTGCGCAGCAAGAACTTTCGGCTGCGGTCTGCGGCCGAGCGGGTGGCGCGCAATACACCGATTCAGGGAAGCGCCGCCGACGTGATGAAGGTGGCCATGGTGCGCATCGCGCGCGACATGGAGGCCGAGGGCATGGAGAGCCAGATGCTGCTCACCGTGCACGATGAGCTCGTCTTCGAGGCGCCGCCAGAAGAGCAGGGCGCCCTCGAAGCCCTCGCGGTCCGTCACATGGAGACCGCGTTGCCGCTCGAGGTGCCCCTCGTGGTGGACCACGGCTGGGGCCCGACCTGGGGTAAGGCGCACTGATGTTGGTCGATACGAAATGCGGGCGGCTCTTCGTCGAGGTCCGCGGTGAGGGCCCGGACTTGGTCCTGTGGCATTCGTTGCTCTGTGACATGGGCATGTGGCGGAGGCAGCGCGAGGCCCTCGAGGAGCACTACCGGGTCGTGGCCATCGATGCGCCGGGGCATGGCCGGAGCGGGAACGTGCGAAGCCCCTTCACCATGGACGACTGCGTGGACGCGGCCGTCGAAGTGCTCGACGCCGTGGGCATCGAGAGCGCGGCCTGGGTGGGCCTCTCCTGGGGCGGCATGGTCGGCATGCGCCTCGCGGCGCGCCATCCGGCCCGAGTCTCGGCGCTGGTTCTCCTCGACACGTCGGCGCGCCCCGAGCGGACCCTCAAGCGCCTCGCCTACCGCCCGCTCCAGGCCATCGCGTCACGGATAGGCGCCGTCCGGCCCCTGGCGAAGGCCCTCACGCCCATCTTCTTCTCCCCCCACACCCTCCGCACCGAGCCCGCCATCGTCGATTCATTCGTCCGGACCCTGACGCGCATGGATCCCGAGTCCATCGGCCGGGCCGTCGAAGCCGTCATCTTCACTCGCGGGGACTTCACTCCTGAACTCTCGCGGATTGGCGCCCCGACCCTGGTCATCGTGGGCATCGACGACCGCGCAACGCCTCCAAGGGAGGCCGAGCACATCGCAGCCAGGATCCCCGGGGCCGGCCTCGTCCGCATCCCCGACGCGGGCCACCTGAGCGCCCTCGAGCAGCCCGAGCGGGTCAATGCCGCGATCCTCTCGTTCCTCGCAGAACAGGCAAAAAGCGGCTAAATGCATGCCGTACTGGCCGGCCTGACGGGTTGACCTGGCGGGTGGCCCCTCCTTCCGGAGGGTGGTAAGGTCTGGCTTCAGAAGCCCCAAGCGAGGGGCACGGGGGTCCAGCCGGGGCCGCCGTCACGATGCCGAAGTGCGCAGAGTGAGAGACACGGACTGCGCGACGGATCGAGAGACATCGCTAAAAAGACTCTTCTGCGGGCGACCGTAGATTTGAGAATGGGCGTCACCCGACCTGGGCGGCGCTACGGAAAGAGAGCGTTACTGTGAGCAAGCTATTTGTAGGTGGACTGAGCTGGGACACCACGGACGACAGCCTTAAGGCTGCGTTCGAGGAATTCGGCGGAGTGTCCGAGGCCAAGGTGATTACCGACCGCGACACGGGCCGTTCCCGTGGATTCGGTTTCGTGACGATGGAGAACCGCGACGCTGCTGAGGCGGCGAAGGAGCAGATGGACGGCGCGACCCTCGACGGCCGCTCCATCCGAGTCGACGAAGCCAACGACCGCGGACGCGGCGGCGGCGGCGGCGGCGGTGGTGGTGGCGGCGGCGGTCGCGACCGCTACTAGTCGACCACGACTGTTTGCTAAACGGGCCCATCTCGAGTTGATCGAGATGGGCTTTGTTGCGTCTGGGCCGCAGGAACGAGGGCAGCTGCGGTCAGCTCGTGAAGAGAAAGGCGCTCTCCATGCGCGCGCGTTCGGATGCGCTCGCGCCGGCGCTTCGTGCGACGGAGGGCCATTGAGCGACTGCCGCTGATACTTCGTCGATTACGCGGGCGGCCTCTTGATTGGAGAGCCCGAAGAACGACGCGACTTCGCGGGCGGCGTCTAGGGAACCGGTTGCGTCGTCGAGGGTCACGCTGGTCGAAAGGATGCGAGGCTTCAGATCCATGGGGACCGGATTGAGGTCGTAGGCGGGGCTCAGGGCCCATCCGTTGCTCGATCGAGAACGTGTCGTTTCGCGGAGAAACCCGTGGTTGCGAAGGTGATCGTCCACGTTGGCGATGGAGATGTTGAAGACGAGGCGCCGGTAGAGTTCTTCGGAATCGCGGCGTGGCGAAGCCCCGTCTCTTTGGAGGATCTCTGCGAGCTCTGGGTAGCTCGCGTGGTCGCCGTCCTGGAGGCCCAGCAAGGTCATGGCGGAGGCGAAATGCACACGCCCCCCGTCCCGTCGATCGAAGCGGCGCGAGAGCAGCACCTGTTTGCCTGAAACCTCGATGAGCTGGCTCGCAGCGGTCTTGATGCCAGCCCGATGCGCGAGGGTCAGGGCGATGCTCTCCCACCGTTCGATGCTGTACTCGTCTCCCTCGCGTGGGAACTTCGCGATGCTGAGGTTGCCGTGAGCATCCAGAATCGAAGCCTTCGGCCGGGCTCCGCCGAGGGACGAGCCGGGGGCGAAGATGAGCGCAAAGTCAGCGTCACTCTCTTCCCCGCGATCGAGACGGTTGGCGGCGTCGAGGAGAGAAGCAAGGCGGATCAGCGGCGGAACCTCATTGCCCGGGCTTTGGAACTCGTCGTCGCAGTAGAAGCGCAGCGCACCGAGACGAGACGCGTCGGACACGCCGAGCACGTAGTCCATCGCCGAGAGCGTGCGGAGTTGTCGCCCCTCCTCGTCGGCGTTCCGGCGTTCCGCCCGTTGCATGAGTTGTCGTCCCCAGCGGTCGGGGGCGCAATCTGCGAAGGCGCCGAAAACGCCTCCCCGTTTCGGTGAGGTTGTCCTCGAGTCCAGATACAGATCGGGGTCGATGGCAAAGCGCTCCTCGTGCATCAGCCATCGAGGGTCGTAGCGAAAACCGATGCGCTCGCCTCCCGCGTGGGGGTAGCGGTAGACCTCTCCAATCACCGTGTCGGGCGTCTGCTCGGCACGGCTCGATGGGCTCAGGTGAACCTCGATACTCACGTCGGTCCCGACTTCGGGGCCTTCGGCGTGCGTCGGGGGAGGCGCGAGGCTTCCAGTTCGACGCCGACATGGTCGGTCGCGACGTCCGCGAGCATGCCGACGCCGTCGAGGAGGCCCAGCACGTTGAGCACGGAGCAGTAGACCCCCATGGAGGTGGCGGGGTCGCCCCGCTCGACCCGCGTGAGCGTCGCGCGCGTCGTGCGGGCCCGGTCGGCCACCACCTGCATGGACAGTCGACGCCGAAGCCGAGCATCACGGATGTTGGCTCCCAGCTTTCGGAGCACCCTGTGGGTCGAGATCGTGATCTGGTGCGCGGCGGGCATAATGCATTGTAGACAATGCATAACGGCCCGCAAGCGCATTGCGCACAATGCAATCTGCTTCCGGGTGCGACGTGAAATCAAGGGCCTGACGACCATCCGCGTGGTCGTCTGCGGCGGCGCCGGAGGCCGAAGGCGAGGAGCAGGGCGATGACCGCCGAGCGAGCGGGTACGTTGCCCGACCCGAGCCCCGGGGCGTTGCAGCCGCAGCCGTCGTCGCTGATTGGCGGAGGGGGAGGGCCCGCGTCTGCGTCGGGGGCCGACCCGTCGGGACCCGGTGCGCCGCTGTCCGGGAGTCCGGCGTCCTCCGCGGTGCAGGCCGCGGCCCCGGCCGTGCCCGTGACCGTCAGCGCCGTCCAGCCCTTCGGGCGATGGAGGCCGCGGTCCGAAAGGTCGTCTCGTTTTTGGGCGACGGCGAGGAGCGAAGCGGTCTCCCCGGCGTCGAGGCTGACGCAGTATTCGAGCGCATCGCCTGCGGCCTCGGCGACGAGCACGCCGTCCTGGTAGAGCCAGAGCGCGTCCACGCCGAAGCCCTCTCGGTCGGTCGCGCTCACGGTGATTGACCGAGCATCCGAGACCGTGTCCCCGTCGGTGACGCCGGAGATGTCGACCTCCGGGCGCACGGCATACGGCGCGGCCATCGGGTCACCGAGGACTAGGTTGTGCCAGTACACGTTCGGTAGGTTCCGGTGGTAGGCCTCGGCGAGGGTCGCGCCGTCGACGTACTGAGTGATCAAGGCGCGGTGCGGGAAGACCGAGTTCAGGGGCTCGTCGGTCGTGCCGTGCACGCCGGCGACGCCTCGGGCGACCCACCGGGAGACGGAGACCTGCCGCTCCATCGACGGGTCGGTGAAATTCTCGGGCACGGCGCCGAAGCTCGTCAGGTTGTCGACCAGAGCGCCGGGGTGGAAGTCGTTGCCCTCGATGGTGGTGCCGATGGTCGCCGTACCCGTGAAAAACGCGGCGAACGTATGGCCCGTCGTGTCTGCCTCGAATGCAACCTCCCGGGCGTCGGTGTAGCCGCGCTCCATGAGATCGGAGATGACCCCTGGGTACTGCGCGTCGAGCACGCCTCGGGCCGAGTCGCGTCCGTCCATGAAGAGGAACTCGCCGTCGGCACCTCCCATCGCTTCGGCCATCAGCGCGCTGTCGAGAAGCATCTCGGCCTCGGCATGGGAGTACCCGTGCAGCATCGTGACGAGCAGCGGCCGAAAGGTGATGCCGGCCGCTTCTCGCTCGTAGCCTGGCGAAAAGACCCCGACCCGGAACACGTTGCGAAAGCCCGCCGCGTAGCACGCGGTGCCGCCGCAGTCGGCGACCGTGCCCGGCGCCTGACCGAGCAAGGGCTCGCCCGAAGCGGTCGTCGTTTGCCATAGCCCGAGGGCGGCTGCGAGGGAGACCCGACGGGTCCGGGCACCGTCCGGTATTTCGACGCGGAGCGGCACCCCTCGAACGAGCAGCACCGCCTCGACCCGGTCCCGCGCCCCGGCGGCGTCGAGGCAGGCCTCGAAAGGCGTGAGCACCTGTCCTCGATATGCGTCGAGGCCGAGGTTGGTCACGTCGTCAATTGGCAGCAGACAAACCTGTCCCCTCGGCACGTTGCGCTCCCTCGCATAGCGCTCGGCGAGGGCCACCGACGCGGCTACGTTCGCGTTGGCGATGACCGCCGTCGTCGCTGGCCCCGGGACCGCCGATGCTGGCGGGGGCGAGGCGAAGGACAACGCCAGCGCTGCGCATACGACGAAGGCCCCCCGCTTTTTCTGAACCCCCACGTGTGATGGCAGCATCGCACAACTGGCGGGAGCGTGCTCAGCTGCCGGGGTCGACGCCGATGGCCGCGTGCATGATGCGCCGCAGCAGGTTGCCCTCGTCCGGACGCAGGCGGCTGTCTTTGCCGAAGCGCAGCTTCACGCCGCGCCACTCCACCGACCGGGAGAACATGCTGTAGGCCCAGACGGCCCCCATCAGGGTGTCTTTGAGGGGCGCGAGGACCAGGTACCGGAGCTTCATCGGATGCTCCGGGCGCAAGAGCCGGAGGGAGTAGGCATCGGCCGCGGTCTTGGTCACGGCGATAGCTGCCCAAAAGAGCCCGAAGAGCGGCGTGAAGCCGCTGGCCACGAAGGCGAGGGCGGCGAGGGCGTTGGGGTTGGCTGCGAGGTCACCGACGAAGCCGCCCACGTGAATCACCGCGCGCATCTTGAGCCAGCGGCTGTGACGGCCGAGGAACTGAGACGGCTCGATGTCTTCGTTGACGTTTTCGATGGTCGTAGCCGAGAGCAGGACCTTCTTGCCGAGCTCCTGGTAGGCCCGGCCGAGGATGAAGTCTTCGGCGAGCACGTCGCGGACCGACTCGAGGCCCCCCGCAGCGTCGAGCTCGCTCGCGCGGAAGAGCATCGACTTGCCGACGACGCAGCTGATGCCCGCGAGGTGCAGGGCCGTCGCCATCGCCGGGGTGATGAAGCAGGTGAGCTGGAGGTTTTCGAGGGCGGCCCCGACCGAGCGCTCGCCCGTCCCGACCACCATGCTGGTCAGGAGCGAGGCGCCGGTGGTCTGCATCTCGGCCACGACGCGCTCGACGTAGTCCGGGCGCAGCCGAACGTTGCCGTCGGACTGGAGGATGAGGTCGTATCGGGCTGCCGCCTTGGCCCCGGCGAGGTTGGCGACCTTGGGGTTCAAGCCGAAGTTGGGATCGCTCCGGACGAACCGCACATCCCACTCGGGGTGGCGGGCGGCGACCTCCCGGGCGACCACGAGCCCTTCATCCTGCGCATCGGTCGCGGAAAAGACGATCTCCATCGGCCCGGCGTAGGTCTGGCCGAAGACGCTCTCGAGGTTGGCGACCAAGCCCTCTTCCACGCCTTTTAGGGGCTTCAGGAGGGATATCGCGGGCAAATCGCCCGCCGGAGCCAACGGCCGCGCGAGGCGGACGTGTTTGCGGGTGCAACCGAGAGCGACCCCTACAAAAAGCAGGGCGCCGGCGGCAGCGGCGAGGAGCGTCCATGCGAGCACATACGACATGCAGCGAGCCGAAGATGGCATGACGTCAGAGCCCCGGCAACAGACTGGGGCACCGCAATTGTCAAACATTGTCACGGGTTGTAAGCCCACCCCTGGACCTTGGATCAGGCTCCCCGTCGCGGCCCCCCAAGAGGCGCTGCCCCCGCGTTGCCGTCGAGCCGACGCTCTCGGCTAGAAGCAGCCTGCGAGGCAGATGGAGTGATGCGTCTCACAAGTATGACGGCACGCGCCGTGGGGATTGTCGCAGCGGGCGATGCACGCATCCCATCGCGGTTCACACACTTCGGAGCATTCGTGATCGGAGTTCGGGGCCCGGGGGCGCCGCGGCCGTGCTTCGGCTGCAGGCGGCGCTGGGGCATCCGGTGCCGTTGCCTCGCCCTCGTTTTGGCCTTCGTTTTGGGCCTCGTTTTGGGCCTCGTCTGGGTCTTCGGGGGCGGGATCCGGAGCGCCGAGGGAGAGGTAGCTCGCGGTGTAGGAGCCCTCGATCTGGGAGGTCGGCATGCCCGGCATCGGGGCCACGCTCTCCTGGCCGGTCTGGATGTCCACGATGCGCTGGCGCGCGTAGACGAGGCGATCGGGGCTCTGCCCGAGGGTGTAGTGATCGAGCCAGACCGACCAACATTGACCTCGCTGGTCGGGCGTGACCGACACGTCGAAGTCAGCGCCGTGGCAATGCTCGAAGTAGTTGTTCGACTGGTGCACCATACGAAGGCTCGGGCCGCACCCGAGGCTCGACGCTGCCATGCCGGCTGCGACGAGGACCAAGGTTAGCCAACCTCCCTGAGTGAACACGCGAACCATGAGCCCTAACGATAGCACCACGGACGGTACCGCAACACCGAAGGAGGGCGACCAGGACATCGCCCAGGGGGCCTATGAGGCCGCGGGGTTCGGTACTCTGTACCTGGTTTGGTCTTCCCGGGGCATCACCCATTTGACCCTCCCCGGGGGCAAACATCCGTACTCAGCAGAAGCTGGACCGCCCGTTCACGCGATCCCCGCGGCATGGCAGCGAGTCCTCGATGACTACTTTCGAGGCGAAGTCATTGAGTTCGACGCCATTCCCGTCGCCCCCCGCGGGACCGAGTTCCAACGGCAGGTGTGGGCAGCGCTGCGACGAATCCCACATGGAAAAGTCCGCCCCTACTCCGGTGTCGCGGCGGACATCAGTAACCCCCGGGCGATGCGCGCGGTCGGCGCCGCAAACGGAAAAAATCCGGTCCCGATCCTCGTGCCGTGCCACCGAGTGGTCGAGCAGGACCACAAACTCGGCGGCTACAGCGGCGGCATCGAGGTGAAGAAGATGCTCCTGCGTCTCGAGGGCGCTCGCCTCGAGGGCGACGAAGTACTACCCGGTCAGCTCAAGCTGCTCTGACCGGGGGTCGTCGCCGACGCGACCTCATGCGAGCCGCGTGAGCGCCGTCTCGAGCTGCGTTTTCTTGTTGGTGAGCTCGGTCAGGCGGGCCTTCTCGGTCTCGACCACCTCCGGCGGCGCCTTCGCGATGAACTTCTCGTTGCCGAGCTTCTTGGTGGTCTGGGCGAGGTCCTTGTCGACCTTCTTGAGCTCGCGACCGAGGCGCTCTTGCTCCTTCGCGACGTCGATGACCTCCGGGACGACGAGCTTCACGCCCTTGTCGAAAAAGACCGCCGTCCGGGGGCCGGTCGCCGCCTCGATAGCGTCTGTCGTGTCGACGATGGTGACCTCTGCGTTGGTCATCCGGGAGAAGAGGTGTCGTTCTCGCTCGAGGGTTTTGCGGTCAGTCGCGTCTTCGACGAAACAATGAGCCGCGACCTTCGTCGCCCACGCGACGTGGTGCTCGGCGCGGATGGTGCGCACGCCGACGATCGCAGTCTGCAGGAGGGCCACCTCGCGCTCGGCGTCTTCGTCGAGGAGCGCGTCGCTCTCCGCCGTGGGAAACGGCGCCACCATGATGCTCTGGCCGGCGTCGTCCGACTTCGGCACGCGCTGCCAAATCTCTTCGGTGATGAAGGGCATCATCGGATGCAGGGCCCGGAGCGTCGCGTCGAGGGTGTGGACCAGGGTTGCCCGGGTCTCGGCGGCGACCTCGGGGTCGGCTCCTTCGGCGAGCAGAGGCTTGGTGAGCTCGAGGTACCAGTCGCAGAGCTCGTCCCAGACGAAGTGGTAGAGGGCACTGGATGCGTCGTCGACCCGGTAGTCCTCGAGGCCCCGGTCGGCGGCCACGACCGCATGGTGAAGCCGGGACAGGACCCATCGGTTTGCGAGGGCTTTCGCTTCGGGGCGCTTACGCGACGCCACGGCGTCGGTGCCGCTCAAGTTCATCAAGATGAAGCGGGAGGCGTTCCAGAGCTTGTTGGCGAAGTTGCGGTAGCCCTCGATGCGCTTCATCGAGAGTGCGATGCGCTTCTGCTGCGGCGAGTAGCTCAGCAAGGTCATGCGCAGGGCGTCTGCTCCGTAGGCCGCATAACCGTCGGGGTAGTTCTTCGTCAGATGCTTGATCCCGCGGGGCTTGGCGCCAGCCGCTTCGGCCTTCGCGACGAGCTCATCGAGGGTCGCTCCGTGGATGACGTCGAGGGGGTCGATGACGTTGCCCCGGGTCTTGCTCATCTTGTCGCCGTGCTCGTCGGTGACCATCCCCGAGAGCAGCACGCGCCGGAAGGGCACCTCGTCCATGAAGTGCAGGCCCATGACGATCATGCGCGCGACCCAGAAGAAGAGGATGTCGTACCCGGTCTCCATGTCGCTCGTTGGATAGAAGCGCTCGAGGTCGACGGTCTTTGCCGGCCACCCGAGGGTCGAGAACGGCCAGAGGGCCGAACTGAACCAGGTGTCCAAGACGTCTTCGTCCTGGGTGAGCTCGGTCGCGCCACAGTCGCCGCACGCGCTCGGTGTCGCCTTGGCCACCGTCACGTGGCCCTCGGGGCAATACCAGGCCGGGATTGGGTGGCCCCACCAGAGCTGCCGCGAGATGCACCAGTCCTGGATGTTCCGCATCCAATGGAAGTAGGTCTTCTTCCATTCTTCGGGGACGATCTCGACGCGTCCGTCTTCGACGACCTCGATGGCCGGCTTGGCCAGGGGTTCCATTTTGACGAACCACTGGGTCGAGATCATCGGCTCGACGACGGTGTGACTGCGCTGCGACTTCGGCAGCGTCATCATGTGCTTCTTGCTGCCCCGGGCGAGGCCCGCCTCTTCGAGTTTGGCTTTGACCGCCTTCCGGGCGACGAACCGGTCCATGCCTTGGAACGGCCCGCCTTCCTCGTTGAGGGTGCCGTCCAGGTTGAGGATGTTGATCTCTTCGAGGCCGTGGCGCTTGCCCGTCGCGAAGTCGTTCGGGTCGTGGGCGGGGGTCACCTTCACGCAGCCGGTGCCGAACTCCATGTCGACGAGCTCGGCGTCAGAGATGATCGGGATCATCCGGTCGACGAAGGGGTGTTTGACCTTCTTGCCGTGCAGGTGCTTGTAGCGTTCGTCGTCCGGATGCACGGCGATGGCGGTGTCGCCGAGCATCGTCTCGGGCCGCGTCGTCGAGACCACGATCTCTCCGCCGCCATCCTCTTCGGAGACGGGGTAGGCAAAGTCGAAGAGCTCGCCTTCGACGTTTTCCTGTTGGTCGACCTCGAGGTCGCTGAGCACCGTCTGGGAGCCGACGTCCCAGTTCACCAGGCGGGTGCCCCGGTAGATGAGGCCCTCTTCGTAGAGCTGTACGAAGGCTTCCCGGACGGCGACGCTGAGCCCTTCGTCCATGGTGAAGCGCTCCCGAGACCAATCGCAGGAGGCGCCCATGATGCGCAGCTGCTGCATGATCCGGCCGCCCTTGGCCTCCTTCCACTGCCAGACCCGGTCGAGAAATGCCTCGCGGCCGAGCTCCTGCCGGGTCAGCCCCTCTTTGGCGATCTCACGCTCGACCATGACCTGGGTGGCGATGCCCGCGTGGTCCGTGCCCGGGAGCCAGAGGGTGTTCTTGCCCTGCATGCGCTTGTGGCGGATGAGCACGTCCTCGAAGGTCGTCCGGCAGGCGTGCCCCATGTGCAGAGAGCCCGTCACGTTCGGGGGGGGGATGGCGATGGTGTAGGTCTCGCGGTCGTCCCCCTCGGCGTCACTCGCGCGGAAGAGGCCGGCCTCTTCCCAGAAGGCGTACCAGCGCGGCTCGACGTCGCGAGAGTCGTAGGCCTTGGGCATCTCGTCGGCACTGTCTTGGGTGCTGTCTCGCTCACTCATGGCTTCACTCACGGCTTAGGTAGAACCAGGGGCTCCGGCAATTTGGGGGGTATCCCATACGCGACGACGCCCCGAGGGACAAGGCCCCGGGGCGTCGTGGAGAGGAGACGAACAAAGAAGGAGGAGGGGGACTATCCGGACGTGAGCCGGCGAATCTCTTCCTTGATGATCGTCTCCGCGAGGTCCGGTACGACCTCCCAAACGACCTGCTCGATGACTTCGCGGCTGAGGGCGAGGACCCCTGCGATTTGAGCCTGATCGAGGCCGAGGCCGGAGAGCTTGTCCGCCATGTCGCCGGTCGGGGCGGTCGCGGCTGCGGCCACTCCGGTAGCGGGGGTCGGCGCCGCGGCCTGGGCTACCGGGGTGGGCCGGGAGACGGGCCTCGGCCTCTGGTTGGCGACCTCCGGTACCGTGGCGGTGACCTCTTCTTCGGCGAGCTCGAGGACCGGACGCGCCGGGGCCTTCTTCGGCGGCGGTGGCGGCTTCACCATGCCCGCGCCAAAGGCGACCGTGTGCTTTGGCATCTTCGGTGCGGCGGGCGCCGCCGGAGCCGCCGGCGGAGCGGGAGGCGCCGGGGCCTGAGGGGCGGGAGGCGCTGCGACGGCCGCGGGGGCGCCGCCGGCCGGGATCATGCGCGGACGCTTCAGGACCTCGGCCACCTTGTCGATGACGACCTGGGAGTCGAACGGTTTGACGATGTGATCATCGACCCCCGCGTCCGTGCCCTTCGCCTCGTCGTAGGCCTGGTGCTGGCTGGCCATCACGATGACGGCGGTATTGGCCAAGCCCGCGACGTTCTTGATGGCGCTCGAGAGGCCGTAACCGTCCATGCCGCTCATCGAGAGGTCGGCAAAGACGAGGTCTGGCTGGAACTCGTGGGCCTTCTGAACGGCGGCTTGGCCGCTTTCGACGGCGACGACTTCCGCCGCCTCGCCCGCGAAGGTCAGCTCCATGATCTTGCGCATGGTCACGCTGTCGTCAGCGACGAGAATCTTTACCGGCACGCTGGCCCCTCCTGGGTGGCGGACATAGTCCGGCACCTGGATACCAATTGTCATCGCTGGGGGTCAAGAACGAGCTGCAATTTCGGCAGGATGGGCCGGGCCAGGGCAAGCCTCGGCCGGCCCTTCGAGGCTCTGCGGGAGGCCCCGGCGGGGCGGCTGGGCCCCGTCAATCCCCGTCGAGGACTGTTCCATCGGCGATACTGAGGCTGATTCCTAGGGACGATGCGGCGTTTTCGATGGCAGCAGCGGACTGAGGGAGCCCCTCGGCGGCGTCTGCTGCGCGGCGCAGAATTTCCGCTGCCTCTTCGGTTTGGCCGCGATCCCAGAGAATTCGGGCCACCGCGGCGGAGGAGGGGCCGTGGGCCGGGTTGGCGGCGATGCTCCGCCGGAAGTGGCGCAGGGCCGCGCTCGGGTTGCCCGCCGTCTCCGCCTCGCGGCCGGCCGTGCCCTCTTCGAGGGCCAGGGCCCGGCGGGTCCGCATGCGCTCCTCGGCGTAGTGCCGGGCGCTGTCATCGTCCCCGAGGAGGAAGGCGCAGCGCTCGGCCTCGAAGGCCACGTATTCATCCTGGCGGAGCTCGGCCCCGAGGGCCGGGGTGCTGAGGAGCCCCTCGCAGTCGTCGTCGCGGTAGGCCTGGAGCACCTCGAAGAGCGTCGCGTCGCCCGGGTCGTCGACGATCCGCGCGACCTCGAGGGCGCGGTCGATCTGGGCATCATCGCCGACCGCGAAGGCGGCCGAGAGGTAGGATCGGGCTTGGTCGGGAGGAGTCACACGATCTCCGGCGACGGCGAGCAGTTGGTAGAGGGCCCGTTCGGCGTACCGCAGGTCGTCGGCCGCCTCCGCGGCGTCGGGGTCTTCGGAGGCGTCGTAGTGCCCAAGAGCTCCCCGGGCGTCTCCTCGGGCCTCGGCGATCCGGCCGAGGATGAGCTCTCGCTCGGAGCGGGTCAGGTCGAGGGCGGGCAAGCTCCGTGACAGCCGTGACAGCCCGTCGGCCCGGTTCTCCACCTCGCGGATGCGCGCCAGCAAGATGTCGTCGCGTCTGCCGGCGGGGAGTTCCTCGAAGGCCTCGGGAGAGAGCCATGGGGTGCCGAGGACCGCTCGGTCGATATCCGTGTAGGCCACCGAGACACCGCTCGGTGTTTGGGCGAGGGTGAACTCGAGGAGCGGGCGGTCATCGCTGATGAGGGGCGCGTCGGCGCCAAAGGCCGCGAACCCGGTCGGGTCGAGTTCGCGAACCGCCGCGAGGTCGACGATATGGTCGAGGCCCTGGGGGTTCATGTACGGCCGCAGCTCCGGAGAGCGGACTCGCTCGGCCACGGTCTCGTCGAGGGGCAGGGGCGACCGGCTCGCGATCAGAATGAAGCTCGAGTCCTCGACCACGAAGGCGTGGCCGTAGGGGAAGACCGAACGCAGGGTCGCGGTGACGGTTTCGAGGGTCGCTATCTCAGTCCGGAAGAGATTGACCCAGATGCACATGACTCCGTCGTCGGTCAGTGCCCGCGCCGCTTCGGCGAAGAACTCCTTCGTGTAGAGCGCACTCGAGCCGGCGAGCCAGGGGTGGGAGGGTTGGCTGACGATGGCGTCGTAGACCCCGGGTTCGGAGAGGACGAGGCGGGCACGGGCATCGTCCACGATGAGCGTGGCCCGCTCGTCATCGAGGGGGAAGGGCACGTTTTCGTGCTCGTAGAGACGCCGGGCGGCGGTCACGACCGCGCCCTCGAGCTCGACGACGTCGAGGGCCTCCCAGGGCCCCCCGAGCATCACCGCGGCGGTGTGGCCTGCGCCGAGGCCGATCACCATCGCGCGGCCGTGCTCCTTCGCGAAGAGCGTCGGCAGGCTGCCCAGCATCGAGAGTTCGGCCCCGAACCCCGGCGCGTCGCCGCCGAAGCCGGACTCGGGGCGGCCGTCGTTGTAGAGGCGCCAGAGGCCGTCCTCGTCGGTGATGGTCACCGTCGTATTGCGCCCCTCCTCGAGGAATTTGATCTGCGACTCCCAGGTGGACTCCGCGGGCCCGGCGATGATCGCGTTGGTGGCGTCGTTTCGTGCGTGGAGGAGGAAGGGCAGGTTGATTGAGGGCTTGGTCACGAAGATGGCCGTCGCCCCGCCGAGGGCGAGGGCCACCACGGCGATGCGCGTCACGATGCGGCGGACCGAGCCGACGTAGGCCACGGCGGCGGTCGTGATGTGCAACGCAGCGACAGCCATCAGCGCGCCTTCGATGCCGACCAGGGGCACGAAGACGAAGCCCGCCAGGACCGACCCGAGGAGCCCGCCGAGGGTGTTCCAGGCGAGGATCCGGCCCGCGTGTTTGGCCGCCGACTCGGCGCCGCCCCCGGCGAGGCGCCACGCGAGGGGGATGCTCGTGCCGAGGGCGAGAGAGAGGGGAAGGAGGAGGGCGGCGGCGGTCGCGAGGATGGTCCAGGTGCGATACGGGTCGAGGTCGGCTTCGCCGGAGACGAGGCCGAGGAACCGGGGCAGGTGCGGCGCCAGCGCCATCGACCCGACCGTCAGGGCTGCCAGGATGGCCTGCAAGTGGCCGAATAGGCGCCCCGGATTCATCGTTCGTCCGAGCCTCTCGGCGATCAGACTTCCCCCTGCGATTCCAACCAGATAGCAGACGAGCATCGACGCGAACGCAGGTGTGGTGCCGTGCACGACGATGCGAAGGACGCGGGTCCAGAGGACCTCGCCGCTGAGGGCGGAGAGGCCCGCCATCGCGGCGAGGGTGCAGGCGAGGGCGACCTGGGAAGGGCGACCCTCGAGTGCGACGATGGAATGCTCGGGGCCTTGATCGTCTTGATCGTTTTGGGCCGGCAACCCTGCGGGGATGTTCGCCGCCTCGACCTCGGCCGCCACCTGGCCGCGGGCGCGGTAGAGGGCGAGGACCAGGAGGCCGCCGGCGACGCTCGCCCCGGCCGCGGAGATGAGGGTCAGTCGGTTCCCGATGGTGGGCAGGAGGTAGAGCCCCGTGACCCCGGCCCCGGTCGCGGCGCCGAGGGTATTGACCACGTAGAGCCACGTGGCCTGACTCGACCAGGCGTCGCCGGTACGCGCGACGACGCGCACCAGGATGGGCAGGGTGGCGCCCATCAAGATGGTTGGCGGAAGGAGCACCGCGAGAGCGAGGACGAAGCGAATGGCGGTGACCACACCGAAGCCCGCCCCGGCACCGACGTTGGTGTAGAGCGCGTGCACGTTGGGCACGAGGAGGAGTGAGAGCAGGGCCCAGAGGCCGATGGCCACCTCGAGGCCCGCGTAGGTCCAGACCGGGAAGCGCAAACGATCGGCGATCCGGCCCCCTGTTGCGGAGCCGATGCCGAGCCCGAGGAAGAAGGCTGCCAGGACGGTCGCGACGGCGAGGTCGCCCACGCCGAAGACGCGATCCAGCATGCGCCCCCAGGTCGTCTGGTAGGCGAGGGCGGCCCCTCCGGAGAGGAAGAGGGCGACGTAGAGGCTCAGCTGTCGGAGGATGCGCAAGGGCTTTTCGGGCACGGAGGGCTTGGGGCGCGGATGGTAGCCGCTTGACGCCGCTTGTCAGAGGTTCTAGTTGGCCGGGACCTTGGCTGAGGGAACTGCACCACCGGTCCGCTACGGGAAGCTCGCGCAAAGGGTCCCCGATGGCGATCTGAATCTCCCCGACCTCTTCCCCGAAGAGGCTGGCGGGGGCCCCCTCGAGCTCGACGTGGGCTTCGGCCGGGGCGCGAGCCTCTTCTCCCGGGCCGAGGCCGCCCCCGAAAGCCGCATCATCGGCATCGAGATCAAGTCCAAGTGGGCATTCAAGGTCGAGGAGCGCCTTCGGAAGTATGGCCTCGACCGAGCCCGGGCCTTCGCCGGGGACGCCCGCGAGATCCTCCACCGGTCAGGCCCCGACGGCTGCCTCGACGTCGTCTTCCTGCACTTCCCGGACCCCTGGTGGAAGCGGCGCCACGACAAGCGCCGGGTCCTCAACGACGCCTTCACCGACGACATCGTCCGGCTCCTCCGGCCCGGCGGCGTCTTCTACGTACAGACCGACGTCGAAGACCGCGGCGCCATGTTTCGCGATCTGCTGCGCGACCATGGCGCCTTCGACCTCGAAGGCGAGGACGGCTTCGTCGCCGACAACCCGTACGGGGCCAGATCAAACCGAGAGATCCGGGCCGAAGAAGATGGTTTGCCGGTGTTTCGGATCGTGGCGCGACGGCGCTGAGGCCGGGCGCGGTGGGCGCTACGTTCGACCAAACCGGGGAAGGTCACCGCAGGGCCCGCTTCAGCAGGTTCACGTCCACCTCTCCTTCGACCGACTCGGTCATCGCATCGGCGAGTCCGGGGCGGGCGGTGGCCTCCGCGGCCACGCGGACCCGAGCCCGGAGCGCCTCGGGCGCGTTCGAAAGGGCCAGCGCCGCGCCGATGCGTTGCTCGGCATTCGCGGTCGGGTCTTCGGCCACCCGGATGAGTACGTCGGGGGTCGCCACTTCGCTTCGGTAGCCGCCGGAGATGACCTCCCGGGCGCGCTCGGCCCACCGCGGCAGGTCCCCCGTCGCGTCTCGGAAGGCGTTGATCGGCGAGGCCGGGCTCCGTTCGAGGACCGCTGCCCGTCGCTCCAAGAGCGCTTTGCGAAACTCCCGGGCCTCCGGAACCCGGAAGCCCAGTTTCCGTCCATCCCGAAGCTGGAGGAGCACCCGATACCCGTTGTCGACGACGGTCACTTCTTCCAGCGCCAACCAAGATACGAAACGCTCGAGGAAGAGCCCCGTGAGGCGCACCCCGTCGTCGCCGATGGCGGCTGTCCCGCGGTTCACCCCGGGTTGGAGCGCGACATGCTTGATCCACTTCTCCAGCCGCGAGGCGAGGGGGAAACCGGCGAGGACGCCTGCCGCGATTCCTCCGAGGACCACACGCCCGAACCAATCGTCGCCGAGCGGGACGCCAACCCAGCGAAGCAGGAACGCGAGCGCCGGACCTACGGCTATCGATCCCCCGAACCAGCCGATAAACACCGCGGCCCCGAGGCCTGCCTCGATGAACTCATCGAGGAATCGCCACCGACGGACGGTCTTGAAGATGTTCAGGGCCATCGAGCCGAGCATAGCGCGGCGGAAGGCCATGGCTCGTCTTGCTGGCGTGATACGGTCGTCGCCTTAGTCGGTTCTTTGGGGATGGTAAGCGATATGAATGTCGAAGCGCGGAGCGTGACGCTCTCGGTCGTGTGTCTCGGGGTTCTCTTGGGGCTCGCGTCTGGCGGAATGGCCTGCGGCGGTGGCGATAATGCGCTTGATGGGGCCACACCCCCGGACAGCGGCGTCACCGACAGCGGGATGACCCGGGACGACAGTGGCATGACCACCGAAGATGCCGCCGCGGACGCCGAGATAGACGGCGCGATGGACGGGGGCGGCGATGCGGCCCCCGACGCGGGTTCCGATGCCGGGACCGATGCCGGAACCGACGCCGGGACCGACGCCGGGACCGACGCGGGCTCCGATGCCGGAACCGATGCCGGAGCCGACGCCGGGACGGATAGTGGCTTGCCTCCGGTTTGCGTGGGCGACACGGATTGCGCAGCGCCCTTCTGCGATGCGGCCGACGACCACGTGACCGAGAGTTGTGACGGCTCGGGCGCGGCCGC
>Ga0164313_10002048_pt1 | contig 18056 bp, 16 predicted proteins | sample GuaBasSedimGuay4_FD_113735 | JGI IMG/M metagenome (GOLD analysis project Ga0164313, IMG submission 113735) | Subseafloor sediment microbial communities from Guaymas Basin, Gulf of California, Mexico - Guay4, Core 4569-4, 0-3 cm | ecosystem: Environmental > Aquatic > Marine > Hydrothermal vents...
AAAAATTTATGCAGTTATTGACCAGTCTCTGGTTTATACCCAACTCTCCAACCCTTATGAATGCAGGAAGGCGCCTCGGACAGTTGGCTGCTTGTTTTGTTCTTCCTGTAGAAGATTCAATTGAGAGCGTTTTTGAAACATTGAAACATACTGCCATGATTCATAAAAGCGGGGGCGGTACTGGATTTTCATTTTCTCGTCTCCGTCCGGGAAAAGATGTTGTTTTGTCTACAGCAGGAATTTCGAGCGGTCCCATTTCATTTATGAATGTTTTTGATGTTGCAACCGAGACCGTCAAGCAGGGTGGTACCCGAAGAGGTGCTAATATGGGTGTTCTCAGGGTGGATCACCCGGATATAGAAGCCTTTATTGAGTCAAAAAACGATCCTGGCAGATTAAACAATTTCAATATATCGGTTGCTTTGGACAAAACATTCATGGATTCGCTTGAAAAAGATTCAGATTATGATCTTGTCAATCCACGGACGGGCCTGGTTGTTAAGCGCATTTCCGCCAGGCAGATATTTGACAAGATAGTTGGTTCAGCATGGCAAACCGGGGAGCCGGGAATAATATTTATTGATCGTATAAATGAAAATAATCCCACTCCTCTTCTGGGAGAAATTGAGGCAACAAATCCTTGCGGAGAACAGCCGCTTTTGCCTTACGAGTCATGTACACTAGGCTCAATTAATCTTTCAAATATGGTAACCGGGAACACGGTTAACAAGAAGCGGCTTAAAAAAACCGTTCATTCGGCAGTTCATTTTCTTGATAATGTCATAGAGGCAAATAAATATCCTCTCTTACGCATTGAGAAAATGAGCAAAAGTACAAGAAAGATAGGGCTTGGTGTGATGGGATTTGCCGACATGTTGATAAAACTGGGAATCCCCTATGATTCAGATGAGGCGGTTTCACAGGCCGAAGATATTATGTCTTTTATATCACAGGAATCAAGAGAGGCTTCTGCTGCCCTGGCTGAAAAGCGCGGAAATTTTCCTTATTACAAAGAAAGCGCCTTTGATAATCCTTCAACTCCATATATGAGAAATGCTACAACCACCACAATTGCTCCAACAGGTACAATAAGTATTGTTGCCGGCACCTCCAGCGGCATTGAGCCGGTTTTCTCAGTAGCATATGTAAGGCGAGTGCTGGATGGAAAATCACTTCACGAGATGCATCCTTTGTTTATTAAAAAGGCCAAAGCCGAAGGATTTTACAGTAAGGAGCTTGCCGAAGAAACTGCCATGACCGGTTCTGTTCAACAAATAGATGCGGTCCCTGATCATATAAAAAGATTATTTAGAACATCTTATGATATTTCTCCTGAGTGGCATATAAAGATGCAGGCTGCTTTTCAGAAATATACTGACAATGCTGTTTCAAAAACAGTGAACTTTCCTGCTGATGCCACAATAAATGATGTAGAAAAAGTATATAGTCTTGCTTACAGGAGCGGTTGTAAGGGCGTAACCATTTATAGAGATGGAAGCCGCAGCGGCCAGGCTATGAGTATCGGCAATGGAAAAGGTCTTTCTGTAAAAATTGCCCCAAGGCCCAGACCTGAACGCACATATGGTGTTACAGAAAGAATAAGCACGGGCTGCGGAAAGCTTTACGTTACCATTAACTCCGACCAGAAAGGAATGTGCGAGGTTTTTGCTCAGATGGGAAAAACAGGAGGTTGCGCATCATCCCAGATAGAAGCCGCGGGCCGCTTGATTTCTCTTGCATTACGGTCAGGCGTAAAGATAGATGCTATCGTAAAGCAGCTTATAGGCATCCGGTGCCCTTCTCCTTCATGGCAAGATGGCAAAATGGTTCTTTCCTGTCCTGATGCAATTGCACAGGTTTTGAAGAAATTGACCAGTTCTGATTTTGTTGAGAGAAAAACCATGATGTGTGTATGCCCGGAATGCGGCGGGATAATGTCACATGAAGAGGGCTGCATAATTTGTCGTTCCTGTGGATTCACAAAATGCAACTAGCCTATAGCGGCAAACTCCTTGTGATGGAACGGATAAAAAGCTTGCCTTAAAATGCATTTTATAAGAGATATTAAGCTCTAAAATGCATTTTACTTGTTATAAACTGATGTATGTCCAGCAAGCCCCCTCAAAGGTTATTTTTTGCTAAGATTCAAATAGTGTTCTGAATTCTTTGCGAGAGAGTTTTTAGTGCTCATCTTACCTCCTAAAATTTGAAGAGGCGAGGTAAAGGTCTCGCTTCTTAAGCAGCAATATCTATTTAGGCAGTTTTGGCTGGGCTTTTTTAAAAACCTGGATTTTAGTCTATCGGCAAATCAATAATGATAATGATGAGCTTAAGATGTTTCATCAATACCATCTGCGCAAACAGATGTCAACTAATGCGCAAATCCCAAAATCCACCACCTAACCTGCCGATATTTCATAAAATCTTCTTGACCAAGGCAAACGCAAACGCAGTTGGAAATTTTATATGTCAAAAGGGCATCCTTCATTTTGTAGTTTACACTTCTTCAACATTGACGGATGCCAGCTATTAGCTGTCAGCCGTTAGCTATTAGGCAAAAACATTATATAAAAACGGACTGTTAGGCTAAAAGCTAACGACTAACAGCTATGCGCACAGATCATATTTTTTGAGGTATTTTACCCTTAAAAGTGTAAACTACTTTGGGCTAATTATGAAGGATGCCGGCAAGAAGGGATAACAGTATTGGTCAAAAACAACCTGGTAGAATTTGTGCCCAATTTGCCGTGAATTATAGATTAAACTTCCATTTCATTTTCTGTTTTTTTAAAATGCGTTTTCTCTTGTTTACACAAGAGATGCAATTACATCCGGATTTAACCGGATGCTCACCCAGCCGTTGGGCCAGTTCCCATGAAGCGTCAATCATTTCAATGATCTTTTTTCTTTCTTCCTTTATAGACCGTTGATTCTTTATCATAATCCAAAATCCCCCAGCTTATCAGAAACGCCGAATATCGCATCAAAGTATTTTTGGGCCTTTTCCTTTTGGCCAAATTTTTTTGCGAAAAGATAGACACGGTTCATGTCCAGAGGCTCGAAATTCTCAGGAATCAAACTGGGCAAAAGACCCGGTCTTCTGATAGCAGGTGTAGCCCAGTTTTTTCATGATCGATGATATTTGAGGCCAAAACAGACCTTTTGTTAAGAGGTCAATATCTGCAGTAAACCTTGGAAGTCCATACAAGCCCAATGCCAAAGCCCCGATCAATGAGTATGGAATTTGTTCCCGCACAAGACTATCCGTTATTATTTTGAGAACATTGGTTAGTTTCTTTGATGTCACGATTGCTTATTGCTCCTTCTACGAGACCATCAAAAGAAGAACTTTATTATTGCAAAGCCGGCTGCAAGCAATACCACAAATGTAATGGCAAGTATATTGAAATACCTGTCTATAAAGGTTTTAATCTTGGGGCCGAAAATATAGATAAGCCATGCCACCAGAAAAAAACGTGCTGCTCTTGAAACTGCAGATGCAATTATGAAAACCGTGAAATTTATATCAAATGCCCCGGCGGATATTGTGAATACTTTATATGGAATTGGTGTAAATCCTGCAATACCTATAGCCCATGCGTCGTATTGCATATACAGGTCCTTGATATATTGCATTTTGTGAGTCAGGCCGTAAAACTGGATGATCTTTTCGCCTACAGTAATCATAAACTGCCATCCGATCAAATAGCCTAAACATCCGCCTATCAAGGAGCCTGCAGTACAAATTAGAGCATATTTAAATGACTTTTTTGGAATAGATACAGCTAAAGCTATTAGCAAAACATCAGGGGGTACTGGAAAAAAGGAAGATTCGCTAAACGCGAGCAGAAACAATGCCCATGATCCATAGGGGGTTTCCGCCCAATGAAGAACCCAGGAATAAAGGCGACGAAGCATTTATTGATCTCTCCATCCATGTTCACCAACAAGCTTGACAAACCGGCATCCGCCCAGGCTTGTTTTGTGAATACCTTCATCATCCTTGTAAAGCCTGATTAAATCCTGGGAATATTGATCTCCTACCGGTAAAACCATGCGCCCGCCCACAGATAGCTGGTCAACCAATACTTTGGGGATTTCCGGAGCGCCGGCTGTAACAATAATAGCATCAAAAGGACTTTCATCAATCCATCCCGAGGTGCCGTCGGAATATTTGGTAACAATATTGTGATAGCGAAGTTTGTCAAAAAGCCTGCGCGCTTTAACAAAAAGGGGGTGAATTCTTTCTATTGTGTATACACGGAATACAATTTCAGCGAGGATTGCTGCCTGATATCCTGACCCTGTTCCAATTTCAAGGACTCTGTCATCTTTGTTTAGTTGCAGTGCCTGCGTCATTTCAGCGACGATAAATGGTTGCGAGATGGTTTGCTGTTCGCCTATGGGCAGGGGGAAATCACCATAAGCTTGATCCATCAAGGCTTCGCTTACAAAAAGATGCCTTGGAACTTTGCGCATGGCAGCAAGGACGTAAGTATCTGTTATTCCGCGCGCTGCGATCTGTTTTTCAACCATTTGTTCGCGCATGCGCTCGTATTTTAAGGAATTTGCTGGCATAATTTATTTTAGTTATCAAATCAAAGGGTTTGCGTCAAGGATTTATACGCTGAAGATTTGTTCTTGTCTATAGCGAATGCGTGTATTATATGCAAAAAACAAAACAATTCTTTTATTTTTTATCTCAGGACAAATTTATGGACAGCGAAAAACATCTAATAGTATCTTTTCTATTAACTTTCCTTATTGTTGGCTTTGGTACTGCTGGCTACATGGTTATCGAAGACTGGGAGCTTTTAGATGCTTTCTATATGACTGTAATTACGATGGGCACAGTTGGATACAACGAGGTCCATGAAATTAGTAAAACAGGACGATTGTTTACTGTTTTACTTATCTTCTTTGGAGTTGGCTACTTTGTGTATCTGGCGGGAGTAGTGGTACAATTTATGGTTGAAGGAAGAATGAGAACCATATTGGGGAGGAGGAGATTGGATAAAAAAATTGATCAATTAAATGACCATTATATTGTTTGTGGATATGGACGTATCGGAAGGGTCCTCTGCAAAAATTTACAAATAAAACCGCTTGGCCTGGTTGTTATAGAGAAAGACAAAGAGCTGATTCCGGTAATGGATGAAGATAAAGTTCTTTATGTGTGCGGGGATGTTTCGGATGAGGCAAATCTTATTAAGGCTGGAATAAAGCGGGCAAAAGGACTTGTTGCTGTTTTAGCTACTGATGCGGATAATGTGTTTCTTGTTTTGACAGCAAGACAGCTTAACCCGGATATTCATATAGTTGCACGTGCGTGCCTGGCCGAATCAAAGTCGAAATTACGGGCAGCCGGGGCAAACAATGTTGAATCCCCATATGAAATGGGTGGTGTAAGTATGGCTCAGAGGATACTTCGTCCCACGGTGACAAACTTTCTTGACCTTGCTTTTACTTACTCGCGTAAAGATATTCAGATGGAGGAGATACCTGTAAGCTCATCTTCTGCTCTATCAAACGTGATGTTAAAGGATTCAGGTATCAGGCAGAAGTTTAATCTTATAATAATTGCAATAAAGAAGTCAGATGACAGCATGTTGTTTAATCCTTCTTTTGAAACGCTTATCAAAGCTGGAGATACCGTTATAGCGGTAGGGGAAGAAGCAAATCTAAAGAAGCTGGAAGATATATTGAATCCATAGAGAGCAGGGATCAGGGTTCGGCGGGGGGCAGGGATTAGTGTCACAGGCTCCTCATTCCCCAATCCCTGACCTCCGAACCCTGCATTTATATTTTATAAATTATTCTTTCATCAGTAATTATTATATCTACATGTTTATCATGGGATTCAACAGGAACCTGCTGAATAATCTGGCACTCAAGAGCTAACGCAACCTTTCTGGTTGTTACAGAAAGTTTAGGGATAAATCTGTCGTAATATCCTTCCCCGGTTCCTATCCTTCCCCCCTTTTCGTCAAAAGCAACCCCCGGGATAATCGCTAAATCAATACAGTCAACACTTACGATTTTGCAGTGGTTTATATCCGGTTCCAGGATGCCTCTCGGACCAGTTATCAGGTCATTATCAAGGTCATCAACTTTCATCAATTTCATTTCATATGTTTTGATATTAAAGGCAGGAAGAATTACAATTTTATTAAAGTCAAAACATCTTTTAATAATATTACTGGATTTAACCTCTGTTTTATTATTAACATAAAGCAAAACAATTTTTGCTTCAAGAAAATTTGCAAATTCAAACAAGTTATCCTCAACTTGTTTGTTTTTTTTTGCTATTTCTTTATCAGAAAGATTTTCAAGTATTGTTTCAATATTTTTGCGTATTTCTTGTTTTTTCTCTCGAATTTCCTCCATGTTATTTCTCCAGAGTAAAATTAACCAAATTGTTTAGTTATATTTTTTTAGTTTATACAAATTGGGCAATTAAAGTCAAGACAACTCGCAATAATCATTGACCAAACAATTGCTCTGTGATAATTTTTTATTCAAGTTGAGCCATTTTCTACGTAAGACCAAAATTCAGCCGATAATATTGTTAAAGATGTGGTATCCTTCATAATCGTATAAAAGTAGTTGACACTTTTAGAAAACTCGCAAGTGAAATAACATCCCTCTTAATCCCCCCTTGAGGGAGGAATGGGGGGTGTTATTGATGCCCGAGTTTACAAAATATAGGCATTTTATGCTGGAAATCAAGTTTGTTATTCAAAATTTGTCTTTCGTTCAAGAAGTTCTTTCATTGCGAGGTGCAGCAGCAAATCTTGAAGACCTGGTAAGTTGTGATGCAAAGCGCAGAGATATTCTTCTTGAGATAGAAGCTTTGAGGCATCGACGCAACAAGGTCTCTGAGCAGATAGCAATTATGAAAAAAGAGGGGGAAGATACAGAAAATTTTGTAAATGAAATGCGTAAAGTTTCGGGCCAGATTAAGAGTATAGAGAAAATTTTGACCGAAATGGAAGAAAAAGTAAAAAACATCCTTATTGGACTGCCTAATATACCCCACGCATCTGTTCCTGTAGGAAAAGATAGTTCTGAGAATAAAACCATAAAGCGAGTTGGAAAATGTCCGGATTTTGGCTTCGAACCCAAACCCCATTGGTCATTAGGCGAAAGCCTTGGAATTTTCGATTTTGACAGAGCTTCCAGGATTACCGGTGCGCGTTTTCCGCTTTATTTCGGAGCCGGAGCAAGGCTGGAAAGAGCTTTAATCAATTTCATGCTCGATATTCACACTACAAAGCACGGTTATAAAGAAACCCTTCCTCCTTTTATTGTGAATCGGCAAAGCATGACCAACACCGGCCAGCTCCCAAAGTTTGAGGAAGATCTTTTTAAACTGGAAGGGTGGGATTATTTCATGATCCCTACTGCCGAAGTTCCGGTTACAAATATCCATCAGGGCGAGATTCTGGATGAAGATTTGCTGCCGATTATGTATGTTGCCTATACCCCCTGTTTCCGCAGCGAAGCAGGTTCTTATGGAAAGGATACAAGAGGATTAATCAGACAGCACCAGTTCAATAAGGTAGAACTGGTAAAGTTTGCCGGGCCCGAAACTTCTTATGATGAACTTGAAAAACTCTTAAACGATGCTGAAACAATTTTAAAACGCCTTGAACTTCCGTATCAGGTCATTAGTCTTTGCACGGGAGATCTGGGCTTTTCCGCAGCCAAGACATATGATATTGAAGTCTGGATGCCCGCCCAGGGTGTTTATAGAGAAATTTCGTCTTGCAGTAATTTTGAGGGGTTCCAGGCAAGGCGTGCAAATATCAGGTTCAGGAGAAAAGGAAAAAAAGGAACCGAACTTGTCCATACATTGAATGGCTCCGGACTTGCTGTTGGGCGTACGGTTGCGGCTATACTTGAAAACTTTCAGCAGCCGGACGGGTCTGTAATAATTCCCGAAGCACTTCAACCATATATGAAGACTTCGTTAATTCAGAAAGAGAAGACTTAAAACAGTTCACGGTTTACAGTTTACAGTTAACTGTTGATCAAAACTGTAAACCGACAACCGTGAACTGGAAACCGTTACAGAAAGAATTCAACCATGAAACTTGAAAATTTTCCAAAAGATATCCAGCCATATTTAATTCCCGACCTGGCTTCTGATGAGGGAGGGAGGCTTGTATATCGCTGCTTGGAATGCGGGCAGGAATACGGTATTGAGAAATTGCTATATACATGTCCGGAATGCGGACAGGTATTGCTTATTTATGATGCAAATTTTGACAGACTTAAAAAAATTCCTGGAAAATTGTGGCGCAGGATTTTTGATTATCGCAAGATGCTCAAAGTTCCCGCTTTAAAAGGAATTTATTTATACCACGAATTTATTGGTCCAATTATACCCCTTGATTCCATTGTTTATCTGGGGGAAGGGCATACACCTGTTGTTGAAGCAAATTCTTTTTTGCAGAAAAAGGCAGGAATTAGATTTTACTTTAAAAACGATGGCCAGAATCCAAGTGCGTCTTTTAAAGACAGGGGCATGGCAAGCGCTTTTAGTTATATACAGTTTATAGTCAGCAAGGGATATATTTTTTCTGATGTGCTGGCAATATGCGCTTCTACGGGAGATACTTCCGCATCTGCGGCATTATATGCATCTTATCTTAAGCCTCATGTAAAATCTGCGGTACTTCTTCCCCATAAGAAAGTAACTCCGCAGCAGTTGTCCCAGCCTTTGGGAAGCGGGGCATCGGTATTTGAAATTCCAGGTGTATTTGACGACTGCATGAAGGTTGTTGAAGCTTTGTCGGAGAAATATAATGTAGCGCTGTTAAACTCTAAAAATGCCTGGAGGATACTTGGCCAGGAGTCATATTCATATGAAATCGCTCAGGATTTTGAATATGATATGAGCGACAAAGTCGTAATATTACCTATTGGCAATGCAGGTAATATTACAGCGGTTATGAGCGGATTTTTAAAGTTTTATGAAACAGGAATTATAAAGACATTGCCAAAAATAATTGGTGTGCAGTCAAAGCATGCCGATCCTGTTTACAAATATTACCTGGAACCTGATGCAGAAAAACGGGAATTTGTTCCTGTAACAGTAAGACCCAGTGTGGCTCAGGCCGCTATGATCGGCAACCCGGTATCTATGCCCCGGGTAATTCATCTGGTTGACATTTATAACAGCATGTCCGACAAACAAAATGTGTTTTTTGTTGAGGTGTCTGAGCAGGACATCATGGACTGGGAACTTTTAGCAAACAGGAACGGGCACATTGCATGTACTCATGGCGGCGAATCTCTGGCAGCTCTTGTTTCAGCCTATAAACAAGGTATTATAAAAAAAAATGACGTTGCCATAGTTGATTCAACCGCTCATGCACTGAAATTTTCGGGTTTCCAGGAGATGTATTTTGGAAACAGTTTCCCGGAAGAATTTGAGATTTCTCCAAACCCGGATTTAATTAATTCCCCTGTTTTTATCCGGCCAAAAGATCTTGAAAAGGTTCCTGCGCCCGGCAAGCCCTTAGCTGGAGAAGATTTTAAACAGTTTGTCGAACGCACATCAGAAGAAATAGCAAAAGCTTTGGATCTGAAAAAGGTATAACTACTCAGGTTTACGGTTTACGGTTTACGGTTTACGGTTAAAATGCTTAAATCATTAACCTCCACCTTTCTATGTTTAATAATATTTATCATAAGCCCTATTTATGATGTAAAAGCAGCTTTTTTATATAAAAGCTATGTGATTCGTAAAGATAAGGGGCGGGATGTTTTGTGCGATCCTTATATTGTTCAGAAAGATGATTGGATATTTAAACTTTTCAGGCAAAGAGGTGAAATTTCACAAAAGGATTTACCTGAATTTTTAAGCATATTTAAACGTATTAATCCTCACATTCTTAACGTAAATAGAATTCTGCCCGGCCAGCAAATTTGTATCCCCTTAAAGATATTAATCAGGGACTCCATGCTAGGCCAATCTTCCGGAATCGTTACCATCCCGTTTGTAACCATTTCAAATATCCCTGAAATTCTTAAAAACCATTCAACTGCATATAAAATAAAACAGGGAGATCGTTTATCACGGCTAATTGTGCAAGGCTACCGCACAGATGAGGTAACAACGGAATTATACAGGGAAGGAATGAAGTTGTTCATGCTTATCAATCCAGGGATTGTTGATCCAGATCTTATTCATGTCGGTCAAAAAATTTATATTCCTAATCCATCCATTAGAAACCAGCCCTGGTATAAATCCCTTTTTGATGCTTCCGGCAATATTGAAGAGAAAATTGCGCTGGGCGGTACAGATGCTTTCCGCACAATAGATACAGCGGCAGTTGCGACTGTAACAAGAAAAGAAGATATTACGCTGTCGCCTCTTGAGCAACTGGCTAATGCCCTGGATGCAAGGCTCCTGAATAAAGGCACATACTATTTTCCAATGCAGAGAGAAGAGGACTTCGGCTTAGATCTTTCCAGGTTTCCTGTTATAGAGCTTAAAAATCAAAGCAGAATAATTCTTCAAGAAGATGATATACAGGGATATGCTTTGAATGCGATAAGGTCATTTTGGAAGAATGTAATAATTGTTCCAGCTTCTCAGAAATCATCTTTAGACCAACTGTTTGATTCGGTTATTAGTTCAACATTCAAAGATAGTATAAAAAATAAATTGTCATTTTCAGATCAGGGGATGGAAGTAAATATTACTGCAAGGTGGATATTTGAGAAGCAATTGGGCGATGAAAATAAAGCCCATCCTGTTTGTATAAATTTTATTGAAAATCAGGATGAACGCACACCAGGTTCAATTTGCCGCTATCTTGAATCCCAAGGTGTAATTGTTAAAGAGATAATCAAAGATGGAAAAAATACAAAAAAACATAAGAAAGAAGATATTAACTACCGGCAATCCGATAAAAACATAACCTTTATCAACACACTGGAAATAAAAGACATTGTAAATGATTTGCTTAAAGCCATGGGTTATAAATATGAGCAAGATATCAACATTACATTTCCATACAAAGGCATTCAAGTTGAAGCCTTGTCAAATCTCATATCGTTAAAAGATGATACTCCGCTGATTGTTGACTTCGGGAATATTTATGGCGAGGCAATAATTGCTATTAAAAAGGCCGGCATGGAGGTTGTCCAGATAGATACAGGGGATAATATAAATACTGCTATACTAAAACTTCTTAAAGGTATCAGGCTTGATTACACAATCGATCCAATGTTTTTTGTTGCAAAAAGGCCTGAAAAACATAATACTTCGTTAACCATACCGGGATTTTTGGTTGCAGATTCAGAGGGCAACAACATACTTATAGCGACAGTTCCCTTACATAACGAGCTGATTCGATTTTTAAGGGATAGAGAATTAAAAGTAGTGATAGTTCAGCTACAAAGACACAAAGATTAGTAAAAGTTCACCACGGAAAGGCACGGAATTCCGTGAAAATCCGTGGTGAGCTTTTACAAAAAACTTATTTTGGAGTAGAAAGCATGAAAATAAAGCGTTTTGTTTTAAGTTTAAGCTTGTTATTATTTTTTTGTATTGCTTCTTGCGCTGCGAATATTGAAGTGCGAAAAAAACAGGAAGAAGCATCAAGAAGCCTCGGTGAAGCATACATGCAGCAAAGGGATTTTTCTTCAGCACTGAGGGAATTTCTAAAAGCAGAAAACCTATATTCCCAGGATCCCTATCTTCAAAATGACCTTGGTCTAGCATATATGGCCAAGGACCGGCTGGATCTTGCAATAAAACACTTTAAGAAAGCAGTGAAATTAAAGCCGGATTATACGCCGGCTAGAAATAATCTGGGAACAGCCTATCTTGCCAAAAAGGAATGGGATGGGGCAATAGCCTGTTTTAAGGAGATTATTGATGATGTCTTATATGCCACACCACACTATCCCCTTACGAACCTGGGGTGGGCATATTACAATAAGCAGGAATGCGAGCTTGCAGAAAAATATTATTGCGAGGCCCTTAAGCTGGAACCAAATTTTGTAATTGCTTTGCGTGGTCTCGGCCAAACTTATATAGCTATGAAAAGGCCTGCAGATGCTATAACGATGCTTGAAAAAGCAGTGAAAAATTATCCGCGTTCTGCTGAATCATATTTTTATCTGGCAAAGGCATACAGTTTGTCGCACGAATATAAAAAGGCAATTAGCGCTTATAAAGAGGTGATTGAGCTTGCGCCCGACAGCGCTTTTGCGCATGAGGCAGAAAAAGAGGCTGAAAAAATAAACAACTTGCCGTGAAAAAATCAGCTTTCCAAGCCTTTTTGTTCAAGTGTTACAATTTTTGGAGTAATAAATATCAGCAGTTCTTCTTTGGTGGCTTCTTTATCTGTTGATTTGAAAAGCCAGCCAAGGAATGGAATTTTTGATAACCCGGGGACGCCCGTATCTTTAAAGCTTTTTGTTGTTTGAATAATGCCTCCGATTACAATTGTGTCTCCATCATTGACCAGAAGCTCGGTATGAGCATTCTTGGTCTTGATAGCCGGTGCCTCCTGTACCGTTTTACTCCAGTCAGGCTCGTCCTTTTGGACGTCAATTATTAGATTTATTCTTTTGTCATCGCTTATATGGGGAGTTACCTCAAGTTTTAAGGTCGCTTCTGCATATTCAACCGATATAGTGCCTTCTGCGGTCTTTTCGGGATATGGTACTTTATCGCCCCGCTGGATTATGGCCTTTTTGTTGTCAAGCGTTACAATTTTTGGTGCGGAAATTATTTTGGCCTTTCCCTGGGATTCCATTGCCATCAGTGTAGCATCCAGTAAAAATGGCGTGCCGGTAATCTTCGAAAAATTAAAGCCTATGCTCATTGCGCTTGATGTAAGGGGAGCATTCATTGCCATGTTTCCACTATAAGGAAAACGGTCCCCAAGTATATGGGAGCCGCTCGACGATATATCCCACTCGATTCCGATTTCCCTTGAAAAATTGCTGGTAGCTTCCACTATTCTTGCCTCGATAATTACCTGAGGGGTTACCTTGTCGAGATTTTTTATTATTTCCCTGGCCTTATTTATCTTTTCAGCGACATCTGTTATAATTATAATATTGGTACGCTTGTCAGCACCGACGCTGCCTCGTTCGGTTAATATATCTTCAATTCTCGGCTTTATATTTTTTTCTGCATCACTGTAGTTAACGGGAATATATTCTGTAACAAGCGGTTGCAAGGCTTTTTTCTCTTCTTTTGCTTTTAACAGCTCGTTATGTTGCTCCCCTTCTTTTTTAAGTGTTTCCGCAGTGGCGATCCTTATTATATCTCCCTCAAAAATCTTGTCTAGCTGGTTCATTTTGAGGACCAAGTCGAGTATCTGATCCCAGGGCACAGGTTTATCTAAAGTCAGAGTAACTTTGCCGGCAACATATTTATCAATTGCAAAGTTTTTTCCGCTTACCTCTTGTAATATTCGAAAAACATTTTTAATGTCAGTTTCATAAAAGTCCAGGGCTATTTTTTCGCCGGTATATATTTTTTTAGAAGTTACGCCTTCAAGAGCTTTTTCAACAATTTCTACTTCTTTTTCTATTTTTTCTTCATCATTTTCCTCTTTATGAACAGTCTGAGCCATAACTTCCTTCCATGCAGGAAGTTTAGCATCTTCTAATGGCTTGGGCGCTATTGTTGATGCTTCGAAATGGACTAATAACAGATCCTTATTTTGTTCAATAAAATAAGGCACGGACTCCCGCAGCTCAATTGTGAGCATGGAAGTATTTTCCATAGCAGGTGTTTGAACGGGTATGATTTTATCTACTGCGCTTTCAAAACGGGTAGTAATCAGCGGAAACTTGCGGTAATCCGGCAATCTGGTATTCAGCAGTTTTAGTTGTAACAATTGGGGGGAAGCTTTTTTTATTTTATATTCAACAGGTCTGGTTGTTCCAATAATGATGGTTGATTTTCCGGCCTCTTCACTGGAAAAATCAATACGATTAACCCATGCGGGCTTTTTGGCTTTTTCTTCCGGTTTTTCTATCGGCTCAGAGGAAGATAAGCTTGGGGAAGATAAGGCTTTAGATGGCTTGGAAAATGATATTTTAAGGCTATTTTCTTCATTAGCTGCTTTATAGGGAACATCTTTTTTTAATGATATTTCGATCCTGGATTTATGACCTTCTTCAGTTAGTTCGGAAGCTTTTATTGAGCTGATTATTTCGCTTTCCGGCGAAATATTTGTTTTGATATTATCAAGAAGAGCGGTTTCAGGAAAGTAAAGCAGCACAGCCAGGGGAAGGGGTTGTTTAACAGACATGTAAGTCAACACACGATTCCCCTTAACCAATACATTAAATGATTCTGAATCCTCGGAAGTGCTTATTTCAGTAATAAGCTTTGGTTCAGGGGAAATTTCCATATCTTTTTTTGCAGCCATATTTTGAGCACATCCTGTAAATACTGCTATTAAAATTACCAGGAAAATGGCTGTCGCCCTGATTTTTGACAATTTATAATTTCCGTAATTCATATTATTCTTCTCCAGGAGGCTTCTGAAGTTTAAGTTCTCTTTTAACAAGACTTGTTTTGCCTAATATGCTTTCAGCTTCTTCTTCTACAACTACACGGCCCTTTAATATTTTTATTACCCTGCCTGAATTAATGCCTATGCGGGTGCCTTTTTTTATTACAAACCCCTTGCCAGACGCATCTTCTACAAGCGCCTTGTTTCCACTTGATGCGAAGATTATTCCAACAAGCTTCAATTGACTCAGGTCAACCTTTTCAATAGGGGTGAGCGGAATACGTTTTTTCTTTTTTCTATCATTTTGATCAGCAAAGATGGAAGATTTATCTCTGAAAATTGAGGCAAATGGATCTATTTTACCTTCAACCTTATAAGTGACAGTTGTTTCTGGTAATTCGACTGTTTTATCAGGCTTTTGATCAGGGACAGCATCTGTTTTACTGGTTACTGGTTTTAATGCTTGTTTTTTTATTTCAGGCTTTGGGATTTCATTTTTTTGGTCTTTTTTAACTGGCTGCTTTTCCTTTTTTGGCATTACAATCTTTTTACTGATAACCGTTGCTTTTCGGGGCGTTTCTGGTTGATCGTTGCAGCCATAATACAAGAAAAGACATGTTATGCAGATCATATTTAATATTTTGATAATATATTTACGCATCGGCTTTTAACCTTTAACCCTGAACCCCTGAACGCTTACTATTTCTTTTTCGCTGTGTTTGCCGCATCCTTTTCTTCAGTTTCTACAAATCTGTAGGTTACAGCCGTACAGGAAGTGTTGAGCATATCCCCGTCCCTGGGTGTGGCCATCACAATATTTTTTATGTTTACTATCCTGTATAATCTTGAAACGTTATCAAAGAACAGTCCAACATTGTGGTAATTGCCAGCAATTTTAATTGAAACAGGAATTTCAGCATAAAAATCTTTATTAATTTCTGATTCAGGTTGAAATAAAAGAAATTCCAGGCCAGCTTCCTTGCCGGATTCGCTAATGCTGGTTAGCAAAGAAGGAATTTCTTTTTTGTCAGGCAAAGCTTTCATGGCGAGTTTGTATTTAGCTTCCGCCAATTTCATATCTTTTCTATATTTGTTAAGCTTAGCAGCCTTTTTTTTGACCGAAATAAGTTTTTTTTCAAGATTTTTGTATTCCGAATTTAATTGGTTCAGGTTTTCAAATTTTGGAAGATATGAAAAATAAACAAACAACCCTGTAATTACAATGAAAGTCGCAACACATATCAGGATTCTATGAACTTTTGATATGTTTCCAGCTTTTTCAAATAAGGGTTCAATAGGTTTTAAAGAAATGTCGAATTTCTTCATTATTTATTTGCCTTATCGGTAGCAGCTTTATCACTATGTATTTTATTGCAAAAAATTACAAATCCCTTAAGATTTGTATGCTTATTATACGTTTCTTGTTTCAGGTTTATTAAATTTACGCTGTCAAAAAGTTTTGAGCCTTCCAGTCGGGTCATAAAATCAGCCACTGTTTTATTATCAAGGGCTAACCCTTTAATTGTGACCACTTCTTTTTTTGCCTCAAGAGATGTAAGCCACATCCGTTTTGGAATCACCATAAATGTCATTATATCAAGAAGACGGACAGGCTCTTTGCGAGCAAGCGCAAGATTTTTTATTACTCCCGTTTTTTTATTGAGGACATCCAGCCTGTTTTTGATATCCATCACTTCTCTATTTATCTTGTTGTATTTGGATAGTTCATTTTTAATGTTTTCTATTTTAACATTATAGACGTCAATCTTATTGTTCAACAATATATTATAATAATACATGGAAAGAGTGACAAATATAATTGAGAGAAAAAATGTTGAGACCTGGAGACGTATGTTCTCTTTTTTGCGTGCAGCTCTATAAGGTAGTAGATTAACTTTTATCATTTGTCATCAACTCTTCTTAAGGCAAGCCCCATGCATATAGATGCTTGAGGAGCTATCTGCTCAAGGTATGAAGGATTAAAATGCTTATCTATATGTAACTTTTTGAAAGGATTGATAGTTTCTATATCAGATGATGTTTCAGTTGCCAGAAGTTGACGGAATTCCTTAATATGGGCGCCACCGCCGCTGAGCATAATACTTTTTATCTGTTCATCAGGGTTTGCCGAATAATAAAAGTCAAGTGCACGTTTTATTTCGATACTCCATTCGGAAACCACAGATAAAACAATTTGTTTTAGATCATCAGGAGATATTTTGTCCGCCTGTTTACCAAGCTTAAGCTGTTCGGCTTCTGCAAAAGAACAGTCTATAAGAGAGATTATCTTTTGATTTATCTGGCTGCATCCCATGGAAACATCTCTCATGAATACAGAAGAATGGCTTTTCAGTATGTTCAAAGATGTCTTGTTTGCTCCTATATCTATCAGCACTACATTTTCATCAGTTAACTCATAATTAGCTTCGAAAATATTTTGCAGGGCAAAGGCATCAACATCAATTATACATGGGTTAAGTCCGGCCATTTGAACAAGATTAATATATTCGCTAATCATTTCCTTTTTGGCTGCAACCAGGATAACGCTCATTTGATCTGAGTCGGCTTCATTTTCTCCCAGGATTTGATAATCTATATTAACCTCGCTGATGTCGAAAGGGATATATTGTTCTGCTTCCAGATGAATGGTTTCCTGGAGTTGTTCTTCAGTTACGGTTTGTACGTCTATTTTTTTGACAATAACTGAATAACCTCCAATTGATACGGCAACGTTTTTCCCTTTTATGCTATTCGCCTCAAATAGTTGACGAATTGAGTCCGCAATATTTTCAGGGTCATTTATATTGCCTTCTTCGATTGCTCCCGGGGCAATACTTGTCATTCCGAAATTCTTCAGGGTGAACCCCTTTTTTGTTACCATAATTTCCCCGGCCTTTAAAGCGCTGGAGCCAATATCAAGGCCTACTAAGCGAGGAGATTTTCCAAATATCATTTGCTATGCCCTTAATCGCCAAATACTTTGTTTTTATCCGAAAGTTTAAATCCCAGGGCCAAAAGAATCTTTCTTTTGGTTTCCATGCGGCACGGCATGTTTTTTTCTATTCGAGCAATAGTGATCGGAGAGACCTTTGCTTCTCTTGCAAGTTCGGACTTGCTCATCATACGGGATTCTCTAATTTTTTTTAAAGAGTTGCCGCTCATAAAAAACCTTACTTTTCGTCATGCATTGTTAATAAGGAACGTGGACGAAATAACTTCCCCAACTATGCATCACAGCTTCAGGCCGCCTTTGTCCGGTCTCAAATCACAAAACTATTGAAATAGCTCGCTATTCCTTCAACTTTTGTGATCTGAGATCGAACAAATTCGACCCAAATCTGTGCGCCTACTTGAGGAAGTTATTTCGTCCACGTTCCTAAGTTAAATATTTTTCCAGAACTGTGGATTAATTGCATAATATTATTATTAAGTCAAGTTAATTATGCATAATTATACATAACTACATTATGCTGTGCTTCTAATTATTTAACAACTATATATAGTGTAACTATTCAGGTGGATAGCCTGAAGGCTGAAGCTCCCTGACAGCCTTCC
>Ga0164313_10002049_pt1 | contig 18054 bp, 20 predicted proteins | sample GuaBasSedimGuay4_FD_113735 | JGI IMG/M metagenome (GOLD analysis project Ga0164313, IMG submission 113735) | Subseafloor sediment microbial communities from Guaymas Basin, Gulf of California, Mexico - Guay4, Core 4569-4, 0-3 cm | ecosystem: Environmental > Aquatic > Marine > Hydrothermal vents...
AGTATTTGCCTCGAAAATCATTCTGCTATCAAAATTATGACTGGCGCACCTATTCCTGAGGGTACTGAAGCTGTGGTACCCGTAGAAAATGTTACAGTCCATGGACAAGATATTTCTTTGCCTGAAAATATACAAAAAGATAGCAATATACGTTATGCCGGAGAAGATGTCAAAGCCGGTAATATTTATCTACATAAGGGTGATAAGGTAACGGCTTATAGCATTGCTCTGCTTGCTAGTCAAGGTGTGACACACTTAAAAGTTATACGCAAAATAAAAGTTGCCGTTTTTGGTACAGGAGATGAACTTCGTCCACATTTTGAGAAAATAGAAGCGCACCAACTTTATAATTCTAATACACCTATGTTTTTAGCTAGGTCTTTAGAGTTGGGCTGCGAAGTGCAATATATCAATGCTTCAGGTGACAACATAGTATCTTTAGAAAACTGTATCAAGCAAGCTCTGTTTGCAGATATTATCCTTACCTCTGGCGGGGTTAGTATGGGAGATAAGGACTTTACAAAAGATGCTTTTCTTAATCTAGGCATGACTTTACATTTTGATAAAATAGATATTAAGCCTGGAAAACCTACTGCTTTTGGTACTTTAGGTAAAACCATGGTCATTAATTTGGCAGGGAACCCTTTGGCTTCTATGGTCAATTATGAACTATTCGTTCGTGCACTTATACGAAAAATGTCTGGACAAAAAGCCTATTATCATGCCAGTTTACATACAAAAATAAAAGAAGATTTTAGTTTAAGAGCAGGAAAATATACTGTACGTTTGGGTTATTTTGATGGCAAAACATTTACTGCCTTTAAAAAACAGCTCCCAGGAATGCTATCTCCTCTAGAAAAAGCAAATGCTATGCTACTTACAGTACCAAAAATAGAGTCTATAAAAAAAGAAGCGCACATTAATATATTACCCATAAGTTGGGAATTAACTTCTTCTAAAAAAGAAAATTTCTTCAATACCTAAAATATTCTCTCAAAAAGAGAGAAATTTATTTTACTGTTGATAAATAAGTAGCTATAGCTTCAATGCCAGCGTCATCTATTGGAGCCATTTGTCCTCGCATTAATGCACCACTACCTACTTCATTCTTGGTACCCTCTTTATAGGCATTCATAGAGGCAATCAATGTTGCCTTATCTTGTCCCATAAGTATCTTTGCTTTTCCTAATGCTTTTGCATTTCCTTTGCTTCCATGACAACCTTTACACTTCATGTAGGCACTTGGAATTGCTGCTACGGCTGGTTTTGCTGGTGTGGAAACTGCTGATTTTACTGCCTCAGTGGCTTCACTAGTACTTTTTTTAACACTATCCCCTACTTTCTTAGCTGCTTCTTTTGTGGCTTCTGCTGCATCAGATACTGCTTCTTTAGTGGCCTCTACTGCATCTTTAGTGCCTTCTTTTACAGAGTCGCTTACAGCAACTGCTGCATCATTTACGGCGTCTTTTGCCTTTTCATCACAAGCCGTAAATACTAACATTACAGCTATAATAGAAAGATATATACTTTTTTTCATTTTAAATCCTTATATTTTAATACAAAATTATACTCAATCTTAGTACTAAACTTTCTTATTTAGACTTTTTTTGGATTTTTGATAAGTGTACGTGCTAAAAGTTTTTCCCACAACTTTGGGTCAGACCATTCACTTTGCACTTGAGAAGAAAACACAATATCTTCAAGCTCAATACTACCCATTCCCGCATTATAGGCATCTTCTTTAAAGCCTTGAGCATACCCTGTCTCTGTTTCATGCACGATGATACTATGTAGCTGTACTTCTCTCTCGCCGTTTTGCATATCTGTACATGCTAGCACACGCTCCACAAGAAGATAAATAACCCTTGAAAACTGTTCAGCAGAAGGGGAAACAGGTAATTCTACCCATCTCTTACTGTGCACTTTCATGGATGTTATATACTTTTTATCATCTTTAGACCAAAGAGTGATACCATGATCAAAAGTATCAATAAGCTCTTTAATGTAGCGTTTAGTCAGTCCAAAATCATACACCATTTGCCCATTATCCAAATAATTTGACTCTAGTAATACTTCTACTTTATATGAGTGTCCATGTATGTTTTCACTACATCGTTGTGTCGTACAATCACGTACAATATGTGCATTTTCAAACTTAAACAACTTGCGTATCAACATGTTTTATCCTTAATAGGAGAATATAGCTCTGATTCTATCTAAGTTAATTTAAAGTTTTCTAAACGCCTTGAGTTGTGTCAAAAACACGGATATGAAGTCTGTCACTATAGTGGAAATTATGTTTCATACAAAAAGCAAATACTTCTTTGTCATTTTTCCAGATGCTATCTCTACTTTCGCCTACAGGCATACAATACACATCCAAATTTGGCAAAATTTCTCTTATAGTATTTATCTCACTTAGAGCTGTTGTTTTTATCAATGTATCATCTATAGTAAACTTCAAAAAAGCTTCTTTAGCATACATTTGTATGGCTTTAAGGGCTTTGATATTGATGCGTTTTTCTTCTGTTTCTCCTGAATTAGCAAGCTTTAAAGACAAAGCAAAGATACAAGATGTATAGGCAGGATATTTTTTAAAATCTATCTCAATAGTCGCATTTGTCTCAAAAGTAACTTGCATATCTTGCGAAACAAGCCATGCAATCACTTCATAAAATACTGGGTCAGCATAATAGAGCAAAGGTTCTCCCCCCGTAATAACCATATGAGGGTTGTAACCAATCGAAGCTAATTCTTTTTTGAGCGTTGCTATTAGTATTTCACTTTCTTCTACTTTTGTCCATCTAGTTGCAAAACTACTATCTACTGCAAAATACGTATCGCAACCATAGCGTATTTCGCCAGCAACCTCATAGCTTGCAGCAAAACCAGGACAAGTCAGATTACAACCTCCCGTTCGTAAAAAATATGATGGTACGCCTGCATATTTTCCCTCGCCCTGTATAGAAAAAAATTCTTCACTAAGATAAAACATCAGCCACCAGTTTCATAAAATGCGCGCTTAGAAAGCTCTCTGTCTTCTAGTTCGTCCATAGACCAACGGTTTTCTTTGGGCTTATCTTTAAGCACAGTTGCAAGCACATCAGCTGCTCCTCGAATATCACCATTTTTAACTGACTCAGCTATGCTTAGTGCCTCATCGAAGTAAAGACATGGAATGAGATTACCCTCAGCTGTTAAACGAATACGGTTACAATTTTCACAAAAGTCATGCTTATGTGGGTCTATAAGTCCAAACTCATATCCAGTTTCTTGTATAAGATAATTAAAAGATGGACTTGCGCCTTCACGACCCAGCGCTTTTATAGTATATTTTTCTTTTACTTTTTCGAGTATCTCTTTACCGTGCATCCCTTTTAGGGCTTGATCTGCATGTGCATTTTCCATATACTCTATAAAACGTACTTTTATTTTGCGCTTTACGCAGTAATTCATCACATCTAGTATTTCATTATCATTGACACCCTTAAGTGGCACCATGTTTATCTTGACTTTTAGTCCCACTTCTAAAGCTTTGTCTATACCTTTAAAGACTTGATCTAGCACATCTTTTCCTGCTATCTTTGCAGCCACATCTGCTTTTAGAGAATCAAGAGAAATATTGAGACGTTTAAGTCCTGCACTTTTAAGTCTTTCAGCTGATTGGGGAAGCAAATAAGCATTTGTAGTTAAAGCTAGGTCAAGCCCATCTTTATAGTCGTTTATCATCTTTATAAAGCTATCTAAGTCTTCGCGCAAGAGAGGCTCTCCACCTGTAAGGCGTATCTTAGTAACGCCTCCATCTATGGCTACTTTTACAAATAAAAAAAGTTCTTCAAAAGATAGTAAATTTTCTTTTGGTACCCAAGAAAAAGGTTTTTCAGGCATACAATACTGACATCTAAAATTACAACGTTCCGTAACTGAAATACGTAAGTAATTTACCTCACGTCCATGTCCATCTATAAGCATATTTAATTCACTTTATAATTTATTTAAATAATTTTCTTAGGGTATCAAAAAAAAGATGAAAAAGAGATGATGTAAGTCAAAATAAGCTCTAAAGTATGCTAGACTCGGAGTTATTTTACTTAAACACAAAGCCACACTTCAAGTGTGTCTGAAGTTGGCTTCAAATCATAGAAAAAACTTAGTGCAAGTCTCTCCACATAGATTTCTTCCAAAAGAAAGCAAGTATCGTAAAGAGCACAAAGAAAGCAATGACCCACGGACCAAGCTTTTCTCTTGCTTTTTTACTAGGGTCACCTGCTTCTGTAAGATAGGCTTTTACTTTGTCGTATCCTGCTTGGTTCAGTCCAACTCTAGGCATAGAAGTACCTGGAAGTTGTGATTGTGGATTTTCTACAAATGTTTCCATAAAGTGTTCACTTCTTGCACGAATCATCATAGATAAATCTTGAGGAAGCTTACCCATATATGCTTTGACTGCGTCTTGTTCTTCTATTACTTTAATTTTATATGCTAATTCATCTTTTTCATGCTTAAATTTCGGTGTATCCCCTAATTGTGTTACATTTACATAACGCATAGCATGACAGCGAACACAAGCCTCGTTAAAGGCTTCTTTTGGGCTAACTTCACCTGCTTTTTTTGCAATCATATAAGCCACAACATCAGCAATCTGCTGATCTTCTGTCATCATTACCTGTATTCTACCCATTGGGTGCTCTATGGTATTTTTATATTTATGATCTACATTTCCTGCCATAGCAGGGTCTTTTATGAGAGCAATAAGATAATTCTTGTCGTAAATCCCACCTACATGATCAAGGTTAGGCGGTATAGCCCCGCCCATATTAAAGTTTGCACCATTATGACACCCTATACATAGAGCAAAAGATGCTTCACCTACAACGACATCACCTTTGATTTTAGAAATTTGTACTACTTTTGACCAAAATGCTTTTTTCTTGGAAACAAGTACCTCGTCGCCTTTACGTTCTGCTTCGGCAATATCAGCTGCACCATCATAAGTAAAGCCATGAGATTCTATATGAATTTCATCACCATTTGCATCTACTTTCATATGCATTTGATGGTGAGCATAAGGCTCAACCAAATAATACGTCAATAAGGAAAAGAATACAACAACTGCTAATATTTTTAATTCTCTCATCTTATGCTCCTTTCTCTATTTTTTTCTCAAATATAGTAATCACAAATAATGCTGGTCCCATAAATAAAAATAACACAGCAGAGTACCATCCTATCGCTGCAAATGTCTCATTTGTAGGAGGAAGTTTGCCCATGGCAGTAAGTACAATCATATCTATAAGCAATACCCAAAACCAAATCTGGAAAAGACCACGTTTATGCGCAGGTGCCACATTTGGACTTCTGTCAATAAATGGTAGGAATATAAAAGCTAGCTGAGAAAGGGCAAAGGCAATCAGACCCACATCTTTAGAAAATGGTCTTAAAATCTCATAAGACCACAAGAAGTACCATTCAGGGTAAATGTGTGCAGGGGTTTTAAGTCCATCTGCTGGGTCAAAGTTTACAGGGTCCATCGCAAAGTTAAAGTGATAAAATACCAAATAAAAGAAGAGTATAAAATATACTCCCATCACAAAGATGTCTTTGGACAAAAATACTGGAGAAAAAGGAATGACTTTAGACTCTTTCTTCTTGCCTGCTTTGTAAAGTGCTGCTGATTCTTCATAATCTATATCTGCACCTTCTTGATTGTTTACATGTGGCAACCTAAGTGTACCAAAGTGAAGTACAATAAGACCAATAATCACCAAAGGTATAAGTAAGACATGCAACATAAAGAAACGAGTCAAGTAAGCATCGCCAGGCACATAGTCACCACGGATCCACTCTACTAAACCATAGGCTTCAAGTGAACCACCAGAAAAAAGGTTGGTAATTACCATACCTGCCCAGTAAGACATTTGTCCCCATGGTAACATATAGCCAGAAAATGCTTCTGCCGAAAATGCAACAAACAGTCCCATACCTGAAAGCCAGATAAGTTCACGTCCACGCTTGTATGAGCCATAGTAAATGCCCGTAAACATATGGATATAGATAATCAAAAATACAAGAGATGCACCCACACCATGAATATGTCTCCACAACCAACCATAACCAACTTCAGACATAATCGTATAGTTTACGCTGTCAAATGCTAGGTTTGTATCTGGCTTATAATACATCAATAAAAAGATACCAGAAATAAGAAGTATCCCAAATGTAGCAGCCAAAATCATACCCATTGCCCATAAAAAGTTAATATCTTTTGGAATCCAATACTCTGTATTTAACACTCTTTTTAGCGTGTTAAGCCCTATACGTTCATCTAACCATTTGTTAGTAAATGGTTTTGCGTTTTCGTCAAATTTTGCCATTTTTATTCCTTATGCTATTACTGCTATGCCATCAGCTAGCATTTTCTTATACTCAGGGCCTTCTTCGCCAAGAACAATCTTCATACCATCTAGTTTAAATGGAGGAATAACCAATGGACTTGGAGCTGGAGCTTTTACGTCATTACCACTAGCATCAAACTCACCACCATGACAAGCACATAAAAACTTATGCTCACCCGCTTTATATGCAGGGATACAGCCAAGGTGCGTACAAAGGCCTATGGAGATATGAAATCTATCTGAACCTATAATAATATCTCTTTTATCTTCTGGCATATCTGCTGTTTTTTTCAAAACAAAAATAGGTTTTCCTCTCCATTTTTCAACATTAAGAACATTAGGTTTTGCTGCACTTAAATCTATCGTTGTAAAACCAGCTGCTTTTACTGATGGCAAAGGATCCCATGAGCGTTTTGCAGCATACAATGCACCTACACCACCTACAGCAGCACAAGCACCAAGTGCCATACCCATAAAGTCTCTACGTTTTTTTTCCATACTTTTTTCTCACTTTTTTTAAAAATATAATGCGATATTATATTGCAATGGAAGTTAAAGTGCCGTTTTTAGGAGCCAAAGTGGGCAATATTTTAATCAAGTGTTACTTTAGGTAAATAAGATATGTATAGTATTGATTTATAATCATTATAATTCAAAGTTCTTTTATTATGCTTTTATCGTCATATATTTTAAGTTTATTGTCTGTATTTTGTGGACTTTTATCTAAAATAACTTTAAGCTCCTCAACATTAAATCCGTCAACAATTTCAATACCATTTTTATTTAAATATACTTCTTCATAAAGTGACTTAAGTTCTTTAATCTGCAAGAAAATAACTCTTGCATCAGAAGCTTTTGCTTCTAAAGCAGCTTGAGCTGATGTAGTTACTACTGTACTAGATATTTTTATGAGTTCACTATATTCTTCTGGTTCATGCAAAGTAACAAATAGTTTTGCTAAGTCATCTTCGTATTTGACAAAAAAGTAATTACCCAACAATATATCCATATTGAAAGCTTTAAAAAAGTCTGCATTTCCTAAAACAATCTTGTCGTAGTCGGCATCTCCCAAGAAAAAAAGTACTCGTTCTTCTTTCTTAACTTTTTCAAAGTATCTAGCATCTACCAAAACCACATCTGAATTCAAAACTTTCTCATCATGTATGGCTGTATCTTCTGTATCGTGAGCAAAACGCCAAACATTTTTAAAGTCTTCACAGTATTTCACCAAACGACCATGGTCGTCTTCAATTGAGTCTATGATTATACTGTCTCCATGCTCAGCAATAGCATCTATATCTTGCACACCTTCTACTGTCACATAGTCTTGCACACCCAAATCTTTAGCCACAAGTCCTGCCCTAAAATCATTTACTAAAAAACATGTTTGGATTCCTTTGTCTGCCAAAGAGTTCAATAAAGCAACTCCTCGCCTAAGTCTTTCAAGTCCTATCTTGTGTCCTGTATTTGCATAATAATATAACATTTATCTCTTGCCTTTTTGTGCCATCTTTATGTGCACATGTATGATGTCTAAAGCTGCTGGTGTCACACCTGATATTTGTGATGCTGAAAATAGTGTAGGTGGTGTAGCAAGACTTAGTTTTTCTATGATTTCGTTGCTCAATCCTGAGATATTACTATACACAAAACCTTGTGGTATTTTGATTTTAAGCATGCTATCCATGTTAAGTATTTGTTGTTGTTGTTTTTCTATGTAGCGGTTATATTTTGCTTCTACAAGGATTTGCACGACTACCTCATCATCATATTTATCAAATTTTGGTAAAAGCATGATGAGCTTTTCTCTGTCAAAATCCCCTCGCCCTAGCACGTCTATCCAAGCAGTTTTATCAGATATTTTTATGGCTCCTATAGATTCTAATTTAGCTAAAAATACCTTGCTTGGCGTAACGTGGTGTGTTTTTAAAAAGTCTAAAGCTTCTTCTAGGTCTGCTTGTTTCTTCTCAAAATCTAGCATGTATGTCTCGTCTAAAAGCCCAAATTCTTTTCCATACTTAGAGAGTCTCATGTCTGCGTTGTCTTCACGCAATAACAATCTGTACTCTGCCCTAGATGTAAACATACGGTATGGCTCTTTCGTACCCTTTGTTACTAAATCATCTATAAGCACCCCTATATAAGCTTCATCCCTACGTAATATAAAAGGTTCTTTACCTTGTACGCTTAAAGTAGCATTGATTCCTGCCATTAAACCTTGTGCAGCTGCTTCTTCATAGCCTGTGGTACCGTTTATCTGCCCTGCTGTATATAGCCCTTTTATTTTCTTAGTCTCAAGTGTGTGATTAAGCTCCGTAGGCTGTACATAGTCATACTCTATAGCATAACCATAACGCACTATCTTCGCATTTTCCATTCCTTTGACTGAACGTACCATCTCTAACTGCACATCTATAGGTAAAGAAGTACTCATTCCATTGATGTAGTACTCTGTTTCATCCATGGTTTGTGGTTCTACAAATATCTGATGACGAGGTCTATCACGAAAGCGACTTATCTTGTCTTCTATACTTGGACAATAACGAGGCCCCGTACCTTCTATCTGCCCTGAAAACATAGGGGCTCTGTAGAAGTTAGATTCTATTATCTCATGTGTAGCTTCATTGGTATAAGTGACATAACAAGGTAACTGCGTAGGGTTAAAAGTATTTTTATCTGTTCTAAATGAAAAAGGTGGAGCTGGTGTGTCGCCAGGTTGTACTTCCATCACTGAAGTATCTACAGACTTTGCATCTATCCTTGCACAAGTACCTGTCTTAAGCCTACCTATCTCTATGCCTAAGCCTTTCATATACTCTGCTAACTCTACAGAAGCAAACTCCCCTTGCCTACCTGCTACTTGCTTTTTATCTCCTATATGTATGAGACCATTGAGAAAAGTACCCGCTGTGATGATGACTTTAGACGCTGTGTAAGTATTGCCAAGTTGCGTAGTCATACCTTTCACTTCAGAATCTTCCACCACAAGCCCATCTGCTAGTTCTTGTTTTACGTCTAGATTAGGAGTATTTAGTACCACATTACGCATATAGACACGATACTTATCCATGTCTATCTGAGCTCTAGTACCTCTTACCGCTGGGCCTTTAGACGCATTAAGCGTACGAAACTGTATGCCTGTTTTGTCTGTACACAGTCCCATCTCTCCACCCAAAGCATCTACTTCGCGTACCAAGTGACCTTTTGCAAGTCCACCTATGGCGGGGTTACAAGAAGATGCCCCTATCTGCTCTGCTAGTATAGTTATCATCAGTGTTTTACTACCCATACGAGCAGCAGCTAAAGAAGCTTCTATACCCGCATGTCCACCACCTATGACTATGACATCGTAATTCATTCAAAACCTTATGCTATAATAATCGAATTATATCTAAATATATTGAGGTACCATGTTCACAGGACTTATACGAGAAATCGCCACAGTAAAAAGCTATCAAAACAACATTCTGACTATCAAGTCTAAACACCCCACCAAACTTGGCGACTCCATCGCCATAAATGGTGTCTGCCTTACTGTCATCACAGTGCATTCTAACGGCTTTGACCTTGAACTTGCAGATGAAACACGTAGCATCATAGATGAAAGTAAAATCTATGGGAAAGTACACATGGAGCCAGCCATGATGATGGGAGACCGTTTTGAAGGTCACATCGTGCAAGGGCATGTAGATTGTGTCGGTACAGTTAGCTCCATCACGCCAAGAGAAAATGCCACAGATTTCATTATAAGCGTAGAAGAAAAATATATCGCCCATATCATTCCTAAAGGTTCCATCACTATAGATGGTATCAGCCTCACAGTAAACGACGTAGCAAACAACAGTTTTAGACTAACCATCATCCCTCACACTCTAGAAGAAACTCTAATGAAAAATTACAAAAAAGGCACAAAACTAAACATAGAAACAGACGTATTCGCAAGATACATAGATCACATCTTAGCTCATAGAGGTAGTTCTAAAAAAAGTATGTCTTGGGGTGATGTAGATAATATGCAAATGTCTTATTAAAAAAGTATGACAATTTTTTATCCCATTGCTTGAAGAGCAGAATTCTTAAAAAATGATGACCTGTTTGTGTCATGGTCTTTTACATAGTTGTCTATCTTGTTGAGTACGCTTAGAGGTATGGTGATGTTAATTCTTTTAGCTTTATCAAGATGTGATGGCTCTTTTATCTCTTCTTCTTTTTCAAGGGCTACTTCAAGATAGCATCCAAAAGCAGACTTGACATCTTTAATCGCTTTTTCTATACTCTCTCCATCACCAGCAATATGAGGCATGTCAGTATAGTATGCCAATACACCTCCCCCCTCTTCTTCTGATAATTCACGAGTTGCGATACCATATTCTAAACCTAAATAATATTCTTTATTTTTCATCATATACTCCTATAGACTTCAATGCTCGTATAATATAGTATGACTTGACAGGTTTTTTTCGGGGAACAACTTCATCATTGAAGCCTTCTTTTTTAAATACCCAATGACTACCACCATTATTGTGTGGTATATACCCATAATTAACAAGCAACTTTTTCAAATCTTCAAAGGAAACATCTTTGGGATTATTTTTCATTGCTTTCAGTAATTTATCTTTTCTACTCATTACATACTCTTTTTATACACACCATTATTATACTTACCTATATATAAATTAAAACTGAAGGCTATTAAAACCTTGGCTTGAGAAATAATATACTATCTATACTTTAGCAAAAGAAAAATATGTCATATTGACATATTTTTATAAATAATCCATATCTCTCATGCTCCTTGCCTCAACATTACGAATTTTTTTTAGTTCCATATCTATATACTCCAAATACTCTAGCATTTCTAAAGAGGCTACTGTAGAGTAACGCATCATTTTTGCACGATGCACAAAGATGTAAAATCCGTTTTCGTACAACCCCAAACGTATGGCTGCGGCCGTTGAGTATGTCGTGAGTATAGCGTCGTGCTTACAGATGGCTCTTATGTCTGCAAAATGTTCTTTTGTCCATAGTAATGGGTTGCGTACTGGAGAAAAAGCATCTTGGTAGATAATATCTATATTTTCTTTTATGTTTGGAATGCTCTTTCTTGCATCTCCTAATAAAATTTCTATTTTAAACTGTTCATCTTCATAATAAAGTTCTTGGCTTATTGTTTGGATGATCTGCTTTATCTCTTTAAATTCAGAGGGATACGTAAATGTATCAAGAGAACGTACTAATTCTTCATCAAATTCTGGAGAGAGTATATGTATTTTTGTTTTTAATTTATGTTTTTTGATGTAGTAAAGTGTAGCAAAAGTGTTATACCCTAAACCAAAACATATATCTACAATAGTTAATTTTTCTTGATTTTTTTTCAATGAAAAAGCAGGCTTTACATGCTTTTCCAAACTTTCATACAATGCACCGTCTTTTGTAGAATGGTACGGTTCATCAAATTCTTTAGAGTAAAGTGTATTTGTTCCATCTTCACAAAGTACTAACTCTTTTTGAGCTCTTAGTATTTCATCGTACAATGAATTACATCCCTATTTCATCTAGCTCTTTAAATGCAAAAGCAGATACAATTTCATCTACTGTTTTTTCTTTACGTTTGACCAAACACATCATACCCTCACCCATAAAGTCTATATAGTTTTCAAATTTATTATCTAAAACCACGTAGTCTATCCACTCTATGCCTGCTTTACTTCGATCTTCAAAAAACTGTACTTCTTTAGCTTTACCCTCTTCAAAAGTAACAATAGCCCACATTTTCATATTGACAAGTGTACTTATTTTTGCTTTTAGTCCATTATCACTATCTACAGGAATGAGTATGTACATTATTTATTGGCTTTTTTTAATTGTTTTTTGCTCATCTGGAGTGCTTCATTATCCATCTCGCCTATGCCTTGATTTAATACATTTGTTGCGATAGACTTTGCATCTTTGAGTGAATGCATTTTGTATGTACCACATTGATAAAGATTGAGTTCAGGAATGTCACTCTTTGACTTTACCCGAAGTACGTCTTTCATAGATTTTTTCCAAGCTTTTGCAACCTTTTTTGCTTTAGGTGTACCCAGTAATGACATATAAAACCCTGTACGACACCCCATAGGAGAAAGATCAATGATTTCTACATTTTTATCATTAAGATTCTCTCGCATAAATCCTGCAAATAGATGTTCTAATGTATGAATTCCTTTTGAAGATAAAGTATCTTTATTGGGTACGCAAAAACGCAAATCAAATACACTAATATCATCTCCACTAGCTGTACTCATAGTTTTGGCAACCCTTACTGCTGGTGCGATCATTTTTGTATGGTCAACGGTAAAACTGTCTAATAATGGCATAAATATTTCCTTTTAGTTTTTGAAATTATAGCAAAATAAGTGAATAGTTTTTGAAAAAAATTAAAAAACTATATAAAAGCTCAGATTTGCTGCATATTTTGCTTTGCAAGGAAGTTTTTTAAAGGAGCCTACATTGGTAAGTGACTGCAGAAAAACTTCCGTAGCCAAAGTGAAAGATGTGCCGAAGATGAGCTTTTATACTCTGGCTTCTTCACGACGTTGTAGCATCGCCCAATCTTTATCAATATCAGATTGAATCTTTTCAATAATATGTTTATACTCTGGTTTAAATAAATGCTTATAGCGCCCTTGTGCTCCAAGATAATCTTCAACTGGAAGAATTTTCTTTGGTCTATAAAGGATATTAAGCTCATGTCCATCAATAATTTCATACATTGGAAACATAAGTGAATCTGTAGCCAAATCAGTGATAGCAATAGTATCTTTTGGTTCAAATTTCCATTCTGTACAACAAGGAGAAACAGTGTTGATAAAACAAGGGCCTTCAGTTTCTAATGCCTTCTGGAAACCTTTTGCCATCATTTTCCATTTGTTTGGAGAAAGCTGTGCAACATATGGCATATCATGCGCTGCCATAATTGCCATTATGTCTTTCTTTTTCTCTTTCTTACCATAAGAATGTGTACCAGCCTGTGCAGTTGATGTTGTAGAACCAATAGGTGTTGCTGATGATCTCTGCCCACCTGTATTTGCATAGTTTTCATTATCTAGACAAATATATGTAAAGTCATGTCTTCTTTCTACAGCACCTGATAACCATTGGAAACCAATATCAAATGTACTTCCATCACCACCAAATGCAACAAATTTAACTGGAGCATCATTGTCTGCTAGAGTACCTTTTCTTTTTCTTACTTTGTGCATTGCTTCTGCACCACCAATAGCTGATGCTGCATTTTCAAAACCAATATGTATCCATGAAGTATCCCATGATGTAAATGGATATACTGCTGTAGATACCTCTAAACAACCTGTATTTGTTGAAATAACAAGGTTATCATCTGTACAATTCATAAGCTCTCTAACCATCATAGAATGGGCACAACCTGGACAAAGAGTATGTGCACCCTCAAATCTATCATTATTCGTTGAAAACTCTTTTAAGTTTTTTATTGATGTAATTGCCATTTCTTAGCCCCTTGCCGTCTTGAAGAATCCTAAATGAGGTCCTCTAAGGTTTGTAAATTGTTGAATATCTGTTGTAATATATCCAGCATCAGCATTTGCTTGTTGCTCTTTATAAATTGTTTTAATATTTTCTATAGAAATATCTCTACCACCTAGACCATAAATATAATTAGTCACTAGTGGTCTTGATTGAGAAGTCATCATGGCAGCTGCCACTTCATTGTAAAATGCACCCATTGCTCCACCTGGGGATGAACGGTCTGTAACTGCAATAGATTTAACACCGGAAAGTGCTTCTCTTACTTCCTCGTAAGGGAAAGGTCTAAAGCATCTAATTGCAACGACACCTGCTTTAACGCCCTCTTCTCTCATCTCTTTAGCAGCCACTCTAGCAGACTCAACTGTTGAACCAAGACCAATAACACAAACATCAGCATCGTCCATATCATATTCTTCGATTCTTTTATACTCTCTACCAGAAAGTTTTTTAAATTCAGCAAATATATCATCAATAATTGGAGTTGAATCCAAGATGGCTTTATGTTGTTTCGCTTTATGTTCAAAGTGCCAATCTTCTTCTGTTTGCGCACCATATGTTACAGGACGAGAAAAGTCAAGCATATCATCTACTGGATCAATATCACCCACAAAGCCATATGCTACTTCATCACTCAAAGGATAAACATTTTGTGCTGTATGAGACGTAATAAATCCATCTTGGTGAACCATCACTGGAAGTCTTACATTATGATTTTCAGCTACTTTAAATGCACATAGTGCAAGGTCATAGGCTTCTTGTGCATTAAATGCACCAAATTGGATCCAACCAGAATCACGACCCAAATACATATCTGCATGGTCACCACGTACATTCAGTGGTGCAGCCAAAGCACGGTTAACCACATTAAGAACAATAGGTAACCTCATACCAGATGCCTGATAAAGTACCTCAGCCATCAATGCAAAACCTTGTGAAGATGTCGCAGTTGATACACGACCACCCGAAGCTGACGCACCGATACATCCTGACATTGCAGCATGCTCAGACTCAACCATAACAAATTCACCATTAATATATCCATTTGCTACGTAATTTCCATAGTTTTCAACAATTGGTGTTGAAGGCGTAATAGGGTACGCAACAACAACATCTACATCTGCTTGTCTTAATGCTTGAGATGCGGCAAAGTTACCGTCCCAAACTTCTCTTTCTTGTAAATCATATTTTACTGCCATTGTGCTTCCTTATTTCTTTTCTTTTTTCTGCTTTTGAGGCCATTGCGAGAGTTCTGTTTCAATATCTGCATATTCACTAAACATCAAGAGTGATTTAGGATTTGTTGGACATACTTCCGAACAAATTTCACAGCCTTTACAGTGATCATAATCAATTCCTAGCATTTGCTTATCTCGTGATAGGATTGATGAATCTGGACACCATACCCAACAGTTTTGACAATCAATACAAACGTCAATATTAAAAATTGGTTTTACAACTCTCCATGAAGCTACAGTTGCTGTATATGAGTTGTACCCAGAATATGTTCTCTCTTCAGCTTTTTGGAAAGCCACTTGTGTTGCATCCCCATCAAATGAAGGAAGAACTGAGCCTTGTGTTACCTCGTCCCAACCAAGTAAATCAAATCCAGCTTCAAGCTGACTTTTACCTCTGTTATCATTTGCCAATAAGTTTATATCTTGTGATTCTACTGCCATTATTAGACCCTCCTATTTAACTTCATTGTATGCTCTGGTAATCGCTTCCATGTTAGCATCAATAATTTTTTGTGGGAACTTTGCAAGCACTCTTTCCATATTTTCCAAAAAGTAATCCAATTCAAACATGCCTGAAATTTTTACAAATGCTCCAAGCATTGGTGCATTTGGCATAGAACGTTTGATAGTATCTAGAGATATTTGAATACAATCAACCACATATACTCTATCCTCTTGACCTTTAAGTGCAGGAATTTGTGAAATAAGTTCTTCTTTAGAAAGGTGTGTTGTAATAATATACTTTGTTTCAGGCTTTTCATTGACTTCAATATTATCTGTAAATGCCAAAGCTGGATCGATCACCAACACATAATCAGGATTCATAAATTTAGCATGATTAAAAATTTGCTCATCATCAATTCTGTTATATGCTCTCAGTGCTGCCCCTCTTTTTGCAGAACCATACAAGGCAAATGCTTGCACTTCTTTCCCTGTAGTAGCTACTACGTCACCTAAGCCTTTAGCGCCAGAAACAGCACCTTGGCCGGCACGACTATGCCATCTAATCTCTGTCATAATATCTCCTATTATTTTAAAATAATAACTATTTTGCTTTATTGTATTCTCGGCACTCTTAAAGCGTGCTTGAAATTCACTTTTTTTTACATTTGCTTTAAGATAGTGTAATATATTGCACAGCTTCAAATGCTGTATCGCATAAATTATTTGTATATTTCTTTAAGGACTCTATATCTGCATAGCCACAAGTTACTGCCACGGAATTTATCTTCGCTGCATTTGCCGCAAGTATGTCCATAGGCGTATCCCCTATCATCCAATATTTACTTTTATCACTATCTAATTTTGACAAAGCTTTAAATATAGGTTCAGGATGTGGTTTAGGGTATTCTACATCCTCTCTTCCTATAAGTACATCAAAATAATTCATCAAACCCATATGCTCAAGTAATTCTCTGGAATACTTGGCTGTTTTTGTAGTCACCACTCCTAATTTTGCATACTTTGAAGCCAAAACTACTGCTTCGCGTGCCCTAGGCAGCAAAAATGTTTTTTGACAATATATCTTTCTATACTGTTCTTTATATGCCAAAATATGTGCTTGAACTTCTTCTTGAGGTATGCCAAGAGTAGGAAACATCACATCCAAAGGGTGTCCTATCTCTGCTTTAATTGCTCTGTCATTAGGCACTTCTCTTCCATGGGTTTGAAAGGCTACAGCAAAACTTTCAAGTATCGCTTCTGTCGAATCTATCAATGTGCCGTCTAGGTCAAATAATATTATCATTTTTTTATTCTTTATTTTGTATTTTGGGTACGGAAGCTAGTAACTTTTGGGTGTAAGGATGCTGAGGATTTTCCATTATCTCTTCTACTAAACCTTGTTCCACTATCTTCCCCTCTTGCATTACCGCCACCTCATCTGCTATCATAGAAAGCATAGAGAGGTCATGCGTAATGAACAAGTACGAAACCCCTGACTCTTTTTGTAACTTTGTAAGTAACGCTAAAACCTGTGTACGCACAGAGACATCGAGGGCAGAAGTAGGTTCATCACAGATGATGAGTTCAGGTTTCACTGCTAATGCTCTTGCAATTCCTATGCGTTGACGCTGTCCTCCTGAAAACTCATGAGGATAACGGTGCATATGTGAAGCTTCTAACTCTACTTTTACAAGCAGTGCTTCTATGTAGGCATCTTGTGCTTTTCTCTCTTTTGGTCCCACATCTAAACTTTTCATACCCTCTCTGATGATTTCGGCTATAGTCATACGAGGGTTCAACGCAGAAAAAGGATCTTGAAACACTACTTGTATCTTACGTCGGTAAGGGCTTAAAGATTTTTTATCTAAGCCTATAAGATTCTGTTTCTCAAAACGTACCGTACCCACTGTCTCATCTAGCAAAGAGAGTATGGCTTTACCAATAGTACTTTTACCAGATCCTGACTCACCAACAAGTGCCAGCGTCTTTCCTTTAGCAATAGAAAATGACACATCATCTACTGCTTTTACAAAGCCTGTTCTTCTTTGAAAAAAACCTTTTTTAATGGGAAAATATACTTTTAATCCTTCTACTTCTAAAAGGACTTCTTTTTTGTTTTTCGCTTTACTTACTGCTTTTGTAGCCCTAGCATCTGCTAATAACTGTTGAGTATAAGGATGTTTAGGCTTTGAGAAAAATGCTTTACACTCTGCTTCTTCGACTATCTTTCCCTCTTTCATCACTGCTACCCTGTCTGCCATTTCAGAGACTACCGCCATGTCATGGGTAATGAACAAAATAGAAAGCTTTCTTTGCTTACAGATTTGCTTTAACAAAGCCAATACTTGTGCTTGTATCGTAACATCTAAGGCAGTGGTAGGTTCATCTGCTATGAGTAGTTCAGGTTCACAAGCAAGGGCAATGGCTATCAT
>Ga0164313_10002050_pt1 | contig 18053 bp, 14 predicted proteins | sample GuaBasSedimGuay4_FD_113735 | JGI IMG/M metagenome (GOLD analysis project Ga0164313, IMG submission 113735) | Subseafloor sediment microbial communities from Guaymas Basin, Gulf of California, Mexico - Guay4, Core 4569-4, 0-3 cm | ecosystem: Environmental > Aquatic > Marine > Hydrothermal vents...
AAAGGTAATGACGAAGAAAAGGCGAACCGTGTACAAGCTATAGAGGATGCAACAAGGTATGCCACCGAGGTGCCATTCAAAGTACTGGAGACAGCCTTTAGCTCGATGGAAGTAATGAAGGCAATGGCTGATATTGGCAATCCAAACTCAGTGACTGATGCCGGCGTAGGTGCTTTATGTGCCCGAACAGCGGTAAGAGGAGCCTTGCTTAATGTAAAAATTAATGCTGCGGGACTAAAAGATGAGGCCTTTGCCAAAGAGATAATGGCTAAGGGCGATGAGATTGCTGCAAAAGCCAAGGCTCTTGAAGATGAAATTATGGTAATAGTTGAGGAGAAAATTTAGGGCTGCTATCTTTTTTTTCCCTTCTTTTTTAACAACCCTATCTCCCTGTCATTAAGATGGCGCCATTTTCCCCTTGGCAGGTTAACTTTCGTAAGACCGGCATACACAACCCTATCAAGCTTCGTCACTTCATAATCGAAATGCTCAAATATTCGCCTTACAATTCGGTTGCGACCAGAATGTATTTCAATGCCGATTGACTTCTTGTCAGCTGTTAGAATAGCCATATCATCAATTCTAATAGGGCCATCTTCCAGGGTCAGGCCATTAACTATTTCCTGGTGGTGCTCTTTCAATAATGGCTTATCTATTTCTATCTGGTATATCTTTTTAATATTATTTGATGGGTGGCTAAGTCTATCGGTAAGTTCACCGTCATTGGTGAGTAATAATAGTCCCGTGGTGTTTCTGTCAAGCCTGCCAACCGGATAAAGTCTGGCATCAGATGCCTTAGCGACCAAGTCCATTACCGTTTTACGATCATGAGTATCTTTCGTGGTGGTAATAAAGTTTTTTGGTTTGTTTAGTAAGACATAAGCATAGTCTTCCTTTTTAAGGAGCTTTTTACCCATAAAAACACTATCCCCGGGCATAACCTGAAAGCCCATTTCGGTGATAGTATTCTTGTTCACCTTTATCTTACCATCAGCAATGAGTTGGTCGGCCTCGCGTCTGGAACAAACGCCACAATGAGCAATATATCTATTAAGGCGAATTCCTTTACGAGTAGTTGCTTCTGGTGCTTCTGTTTTGGGAGTAATAATGGTGTCCTTATTACTGTCTTTAATAGGCTCGCGACTCTCAGGCTTAACAGGCTCTACCTTCTTAACAGGGTCTTTTTTGTCTGAAGGTTTCTTTGAAGAGGTTTTTCTCTTATATGATGACAAGTCCATTTTCTTTCCCATAGTTCTGCAAAGCTAGGTGATTATGGTTGAGAATGAACAAAACACAAATCACAAATAGCAAACAATTTATTATTTCGGAGTTTCACCAATTAAAATCATCTGCTGATTAAATCATCGGATGTTTATTCCACGTTCCTTATTTCTAATTGAATAATGTATTTTGTCTTGTTCCCTAAGCTTCCTTCTCTTCCCCTATCTCATTTTCTTGTTGAGAGAAGTCTGTTGGTGTTGGTAGCTCATTAAGCTCATTAATGCCAAAGTAGTCCATAAACTTTTGGCTGGTACCATATAATATCGGCCTGCCTATTGAATCGGCTTTGCCTTTAATTTCAATTAGTCCTTTTTCTAACAGCTTATTAATAGTATAGTCACAATTAACACCGCGAATTTGTTCCAGGTCGCCTCTTGTAACTGGCTGTTTATAAGCTACAATAGATAAGGTTTCCATAGATGATGTAGAGAGCCTGCGTTTTGACTGTTGCTTAAGTAAAATACTAATGCTGCTTTGGTAGGCTGGCTTAGTCAGGAACTGGTAACCACCGCCCGACTTCACAACATTAAATGAGTATTGATCGTCAAGATATTTATCGCTAAGCTCACCAATAGCTTTGCTGATATCCTTCTCCGGAATTTCCGCTTCGAACATCTCCGTGAGACTACTTTTAATTTCACTCATCTTCAATGGTTTAGATGAGCAAAATATTAATGCCTCAATGTGATTCTTAAGAAATTTCAATTTTTCTTTTCCTCAAGCTTAGCCTCAATACATAACATTGTATGGGGTACAGCTCTTAGCCTTGCCTTCGGAATAAGCTTGCCGGTATTCTTACATATGCCGTAAGTCCCATTCTTAATTCGAATAAGGGCATTACTTAGATTGTTTATGAACTTCTGCTGGCGGGCTGCCAATTCATTCACGCTTTCTTTCTGACTGGTCTCGGCGCCGTCCTCTAAAACCTTTGAGGTAATATTGGTATCACCGGTGCCACTCTCGGCGCTGCGATTTAATGATTGCTTTAGTATGCTAAGCTCAGTTTGCGCTTTTTCTATCTTTTCTTGTATAAGTGTCTCAAATTCTACTAATTCTTCATCTGAGTATCTTGTTCTTTCGTCTTTAGCCTTCATTATAATACTAGATTAGTTGCTCTCTGGGCGAAAATACCTTGTTTTTACAAGTAATAGAAATGAATTTATTTAATATTTTTCTTATTAGATTAGTAAACCTCAATTTAAGCTATTAAAGAAGATAAAACTAATTTTTATTTTGGGCGACGAATTATTATTGATCCTATCGTAAGCTTGAATTATGGAAGGCTATAAAAAATCTCTGTTTGTTGGAATTATTTTTATTGCTTTAGGAGCAATTTTTTCCATTAATGAATACAGACCTCTGGGAACAATTTTTATTGCAGTAGGTAGCCTGTTCCTTATCGTAAGTATGAACAAAAAAAGGAATGAAGACCAGGACAATAAAAATGATGATTAAATCCAATAATTATTTATCTACTCTAATACTTGGCTTGTTATTATTCCCTCTTCTGGTATCTGGTCAAGTTAAACTGTTGAGTGATTCTAGTCATGCTGAACTAGTAAAAGCTGCTAGAGAGATAGTGACTGCAGCAGGTACATGCACTTTAATTTCTATTGATGACGAGGGAGTAGCCAGGGCAAGAGCGATGGATGCCTTCTTGCCCGATGAAAATTTTATTGTGTGGTTCGGCACTAACCCAACGAGCAGGAAGGTAGGCCAGATTCAAAGTAACCCTATGGTCTCATTATATTATTTTGATAGAGCGACTTCAAGCTATGTACTGCTTCACGGGAAAGCCCAAATAGTTGACAATGTTTCTGAAAAAGAAAAACACTGGAAAAAAGAGTGGGAGGCATTTTATCCGAACTATCCTGATGGATACTTGCTCATAAAAGTCATACCAATCTGGATGGAAATTATTAGCGAATCCCGCGGTATTACAGGAGATCCTTTAACCTGGCAACCGCCTGTTGTCTGGTTTGACAATTAGTTAGCAATCCTAATTTTTGCCTGCCTTAAAAATAGAAATACAATCCTTCTTTGAAACTTGCTTATGATATCTCAAAAGTTTTCGATTTAAGCATTGAAGAGGTCTTTTCGTTTGACGAAGAGTAATTAAAATTAACTATTTTAGGGTTAGATGAAGACTTTACCCTTAATATTCGCCCTGTTAATATCCGTTAATCTTTCTGCCCAAAAATTTCAAGACCTAGCTCAAACTCCACCTATGGGCTAGAACAGCTGGAACCATTTTGAGTGTGATGATATAAATGAAAAGGTTGTTAAAGAAGTAGCCGACGCCATGGTTTCCAGTGGTATGAAAGATGCCGGATATCAATACATAAACATCGATGACTGCTGGCAGGTTGGTAGAGATGCCAATGGCAAAATTATTGTTGATTCAATCAAGTTTCCGAATGGTATAAAACATCTGGCTGACTATATTCATGGCAAAGGACTTAAGTTTGGCATCTACTCTGATGCCGGCACTCATACTTGTGGCGGCAGACCAGGAAGCAAAGGATACGAAATGGAAGACGCAGAGTCTTATGCAGACTGGACGGTAGATTATTTAAAATACGATTGGTGTAATACCGAAGGTCAAGATCCTGAAGCCTCCTATACACTTATGAGAGATGCAATCCGCGCTGCCGGGAGACCTATTGTATTCAGTATTTGTGATTGGGGCTACTCCAAACCATGGGAGTGGGCCGGTGAGGTTGGCCACCTTTGGCGTACAACACTAGATATTACAGATCGCTGGGATGGTACCCGGTGGGGCAACCAGCTGGGATGGACGGACATACTAGAAAAGCAGGTTGGTCTCGAGAAATATGCCGGTTCCGGGCATTGGAATGACCCAGATATGCTTGAGGTAGGAAATGATGGCCTGTCAATAAATGAGGCTCGAGCTCATTTTACTATGTGGTGCATGCTTGCAGCCCCTCTAATTACCGGTAATGATTTAAGGAATATGTCGAACGATATTAGAAATATATTGACAAACGAAAATTTGATTGCTCTTGATCAGGATGTTTTAGGAAGGCAGGGATTCAAAATATACGATGAGGGAAACTTTGAAATCTGGCAGAAACCTTTAGCAGGTGGCGATATTGCTATATGCCTACTAAATCTTGAAAATATAGATAAGGCCTATTCAATAGAATGGGCTAATATTAAAATAAAAGAATACTCCGGGAAATATGAAGTTAAAAACCTTTGGCAAGATAAAATTATCGGCAACTCCGAAACAAGTATATCGGTAAGCGTTCCTGCTCGCGATGTCCTCGTTTACAGGCTTCTTAAGTCAAAATAAGTTTTTAACTCGATTCGGTATAAGTCTTCAGACAACTATTACCTTTCTCCGGGCATATAATACCAGTGGGCAAAACCATCGTCTGTTTTCTGTACCAGCAGCTTCCATTCGCCGGCTGAATTTTTGCGCATAATAAATAAACCTACTTTATCTCTTGCTGCAACTTTTACTTCACCGGTCGCCCTGTCTGTCATTGTTTTCTTATAAGATGCGATTACATATGCCAAATCACAAGATGAGTGTATTCCCTCAATTTCTACCTCTGTATTGTTCGTCTTAAATTTACCAAGCTCCTGCGTTAACCTGGCTGAGTTTGCCTCAAGGTCTCTTCCTTTAAATGCATATTCATCATCCAGCAGGGCCATTATTTTATTGGCATCGGCACTTGTTGCGTTGTTCACAGCATCTACCAGATTAAGAAATGCTGCCTTCACATCTTCATTTTGTTTAATGTCACTTTCATTGACAACAACTGTCTCTCTAATTACTATTGGCTCCGGAGCAGGTGTGACTTCTTCTGCAATTTCTGTTGTCGACTCTGCTTCTGTATTATCTCCAGCAGCTTCTATTACAGCATCATTGTCAGCAGTATCGGTATTCTGACTACTATCGGTTGAACAAGAAAAGAATACTACGGCTAAAATTAAAGTTAGATATTTCATTTTGTTGGCTATTTTTTCTATCAAAAGTAACGTAAAGTGTAATCAATCCGAAACGTGTTTTATTTTTCAAGGATATCTGTGGTACCGTTATTACGTGGAATAAGTAAAAATCGTTTCTGCCGGCCATTAATATATTCAACCGTTTCGCCGTTAAAATAAGCATCTTCTTCCAGCATGATTCTAATCTCTTTTCCCCACTCTTCAATATAGGTCCCTGCATTTAATTCAATTGAATAAGCAGTATTCGCGTGTAATAGATAGTCACCCGTATAAGGAACTCCATCTTGTGAATCCCACATTCCTAAGGTTGTACCGGCAGCATGGCCATAATAACCAATTGGGTGCGTATATATAGAAGGTTTTATCCCTTCTTCAATAGATTTAGCCCTCGATTCCACTAAAACCTCATTACCCGTTTTCCCCACCTTGAAATTACCAGTAAATATGTCTTGCAAACGATTCCCGTTTGCCAAAGCTTTCTTTAGATATTCAGGAGCATCTGTCTCTCCTGCCCTTAAAATGTAGGCATGTTGCTGGGTATCGGTGTTAAGACGAAGATACGTAATCCCAAAATCTACATGTAGCAAATCCCCGGGTTGAATAACATTTTGAGCAGGTCGTTTATCGAAAGTGCGCATATGCTCAAACTGCTCCGCATCTGCTCGCTGAACAGAAACTGAAGGGTGAAACCATGTGTCTAGCTTTAGCTCTTTTATTCTTTCGCGATACCACCAAACAACATCTTCAGTAGACGTTACTCCAGGTTGAATGACCTTATCTGAAAACCCTTCCGCAATAATTTCATGAGCAATTTTTACAATCTGCTGATATATATCCATTTCTGATTGGGTTCTGGTTTCTATCCAGCCGACAGCTAGTTTTTCAGCACTTACAATTCTTTCCTTATACTTTTTTGAAAGTGAGTTATAGAAAGCGAGGTATTCTGAATGTGTTAAGCCGTCTGCCTGACCATAATGATCAGACATGTTAAGGCCAATTTTGTTTGGCTGCTTTTCTTCAATAAGTTCTTTGAGCCTGGCCCATTGATCAGTCTGTTTCTCTTTGTCCCAGGACTTTTTAAAAACGGCACCCACATCATAACGAGCCACGGCCATAGTTTCAATCTCCTTGCCATCTCCAGGCTTATACATTACAAGAATTGTCCTCCGGCGGGCAGCGTGCCAGATTGCAGGTAGCATTGTTCTAATAACAGGGTCTTCATTATACTCTCTTGCCATTACAATCCACATATCTATCTTTTCTCGCTGCATTAGTTCCGGAAGCACCAATTTGATTTTCTCTTCAAATAGGCGGTCTATCACTTCTGCTTGTTTGCGAAGAGGAAGAATTGCCGGAATTTTGCTTTGTGCCTGAGCTATAAGGCCGATACCGATTAGGAAGGTTGTTAATATTAGTTTCATGCTTTCTTTGGTTATCCTTTTCTTGATATAACTAATCAATTATAAGGCTGATAACACAATTATTTATGGTTTATATGGTAAGCGGTTTGTCAGAATCCTGTGCCAACTACAACCTTTTCCCTAAAGGTTTGGGTTGTGCCGTTTGCGGATATGGTATTTGCCACGATAATGTAATGCCCCAGAGCCACAACTCCGCCTGTGCTATCAGAACCGTCCCATATATATGTTGATGTGCTGCCAACCAATGAATTACTAACTATCTGTTTTATGGTTTGTCCTTGTAAGTTATATATAGTAATAGTAGCCATTGAGCCCACTTGACTTAGGCTAATAGTGGTGTAGTCATCTATGCCATTAGCATCGGGGACAATCACTTTTGGTGACACAGAAAGGCCCTGTCCATTAATTGCGGTTACAGATTGAGAGTTTCGGTATCCCGGGGTAGCATAATTTTCGGTTTCTGCTGCAGAGGCCCAATTAGAAGACTTGCCAGAAGGTTGATTATAGGATATTCTTTCCAGCGAAATACCATCAACACTCGCTAAATATGGATAGTGCCAATCTTCGGTATATCCAATAGAGTCTACAAAAATAAGTTGCTCATTTAGCAAGACAATATTTCCTTTTTCATTTGGCATTGACGGAGTATCTTGCTCGAAAATCGCTTCCGAAATGGCATTCGGGTATTCCGTTAAAATGTTTTGGGGGGAAGATGTTAAAACACGAAATGAATATGGGAAAAGAACATTCGGTGCAGAAATATTTGCGATGCTTGTACTATTAGATATTTGCCAATTCTTTAATGAAATATACTTTGCTGAATTATTATATATCTCAATAAAATCAACCCCCGTATTACGTGGGTTGAAAAGGATTTCACTGAGCAGAACATCTCCCAGCTCAGGGATCTCGGGGAGAAAAAGACTTACTTTTTCTTCATTATTAATATTACCAACGCAGTCTTTAATTTTGGTCATTAAGATTTCATACTTGACTCTAGGCTGCATACTCTCGACATATAACGTAATTTCATTCTGGCTAACCTTCGAAAAGTAGTAATCATTGACTTGTAGGGTGGAAATGCTAATCACTGGTAATTTAGCACTCAAAGGTTCATCAAATTCAATTATTATGCTGTCAGTAGTAATAGCAAACGCTTCTGAGATATGAGGTACATTCAAATCCGGCACTGCAGATTGAATGGAGTTAACAGCCCCCGGAGTTCCGCCAAGAGGGTTGTTGCTAGCCGTCCATACTTTGTTTCCGCTACAGAAGTTTGTCTCGTCAATTAGCTCGAGAGCCCAGCCGCCTTCTTTCTTCTCCTCATTATCATACCAATCGTTTGTATAGCTAACATGATGTACAACTTGTAACCCAGTATCTAAAATCATAATTTGGTCAGAAGTGTTATTTAGTGTTGGCCAGTTTGGTACGCCAATAGTTTTAGCATAGTTAGAAAAAGCCTCAACCCCACTTGTTTTTGTTAGCAGCACCCTTTCGTTTGGTTCTATTATTCCAGACGGAATTATCACTTTGTCCTTTGCGTCGGCCAATACAAGTCCTTTCAACAAAAGGCGTTTTGAGGTTTTATTGGTCAGCTCAATGTACTCGTATTCAGGTAAGTTTACGCTTGGTGATGGATCGGCCATTATCTCAGTTATTAATATCTCAGAAAAGTCAGGGTAGCCTATAGGGCGGTAATTAAATAAATAAAATGACTTGTCGGTCATGTTGTTAAATTCGTCTGATACTTTGTCAACCCTAAGTGTATAAAATTCTGCATATACCAAACCGGCATCATAATAAAGAGTCAGGTGTGATTGATTAATATTATCCTGTTCTACAAAAGATGGCAACCCTAAATTTTCTATGAGAAAGCTTTCTCCTAAAGGTGTTTGTATGTTCTCATTAAAGTAAACCTCAACTGTATTTGGGTAATTGCTAAATACAGTATCAATTTGAGGAGGTTCAAAGTCTGGGGTAAAGCTTAAGCTAAGATTTTGCGATATATTATTAAAACAGTCCGCTACTGAACTTAGGTCAACACTATTAATTTGCTCTGAGATAAATGGCTTGCTGGTACTAATCAAAACCTGGTTATAATTCACAATGGTTTGCTCAACATTATTTATTGGCGTAATTGAAATAGCACCAATATTATTACTAAGTGGCTCATCAAACATTATTAGTAAACTACTCACATTGACCTGAAAGCTTAGTATTGTTGGAGGAGTACTATCCTCATAGGACAAAACGGAATTGTTTTCCCCCGGTGTACCACCAATCACATCTGTTGATGCTCGCCAATTAAGATATCCGGAACATGGGTTATCAGGATTAACACGCTCAAGGCTCCAGCCGCCACCTTGTTTGCTGGGGTCCTTATACCAACTATCGTCATACACAACAACATCAATAATATTCCCTTGTTTGTTTGTCAGACTTAAACTGTCTCCTGTATTATTCAATGATGGCCATGGAGAAATTCCAACAACATTGCCGAGGCTCTCCATAAAATCTACATTGGCTTTACTACATAATATTAAGAAGGAGTCTGGTAATATGAGAATATTATCAAGCCCCGCTATACTAGATCTATCGCTATATGACCATTCGGTCATTTGTATAGCCTTCTCTGAAGTGTTATATAGTTCTACATACTCAATTTCCGGTAATCCTACCCCGGGTGTGGGATCTGCCATAATTTCATTAATTATAATATCACCAAATGCGACTGGTTGGGAGTCTATATAAATAAACTGTACCACAGTATCTCTGATAGAGTTCAGGGCTACATCCTTTATTCCTTGAAGGCTAATATTATTAAATACCTCAAGCGAGTTTGCAAATTCCAACTCTACACTACTTGAACTGGGCACAATAGAAATAGGAAGTGTTTGATTATTCAGCAAATAATTGGAAGGTGTAAGTGATGAAACATTTTCTATCGCTTCATTAAATTTTACAATTATCTTATTGCCCGCAAAAGAATATACTGTGTCAACTTCCGGAGGCAAAAGATCAACAAATGCCTCTCCGGTTACCACTATATTATCAAATGAAAATTTGGTTGAGCGCGTTGAGGTAAATACGCAGCTAACCCCAAAAAAAGATGATTGAAAATAGTTGTTGTCGAGAACATTACCCTCAACAAACCAATCAACCTCGCCATCTAGTCTTGAAGAAAGCTGCCACTGGCCTTCTTCCGACCGGCTTATGAATACCTGAACGCTAACCGAGAACAAAGACGTCCGCCCATCTGTGCCATCAATTATTTCTTCTATTTGGAGCCCGCTTTGACGGTATAAGCTTATTTCATCTGTAGACCCGCCAATCTTTACAAAATATCCATTTAGGCCATCTTCAAGATTGCTATTACTCGCTGCCAGATATATTTTGGCATAATTATTTGAGGAAGGGTTAAAATCAAGGTTAACGGAAACCTGCCACGTGGCATTATTAATATTCCCTGACGGCGTAGATAAATAAGCCGATCCGCTTACAGCGGGGGCTGAGAGCCTGAGGGCACTATTTACTATACTATAATCCACAGTATTTCCACTCCAGGCTGGATTAATACTAAAGTCTCCATCCCCGAAATTGTCATTCCACTGCGAAAAACCTGTTTGCCAAACTAACAACAAGAGAAGAATCACTGTTGCTTTCATTAGTTTTGCGCTAACAATTAAATAATAAATACCAATATAGTAATTCCGTTACAAATAACAATATTATGAAGCTAGCAATCGTTGGGGCAACCGGGCTCGTTGGGGGTGAGATCCTTAAAGTGTTAGAGGAGGTCTCTTTTCCTGTTGATATCTTAATACCCGTAGCTTCAAAATCCTCGGTTGGTAGCACTATTAATTATGACGGTAAGTCATGGACAGTCAAAAGCGTAGACGATGCCATAAATGAAGCGCCCGATATTGCTATTTTTTCTGCTGGTGGCAAAACATCACTAACTTATGCTCCCCTTTTTGCAGAGGCAGGTTCTTTTGTGATAGATAATTCGTCGGCCTGGCGAATGAGTCCGGAACACAAGCTTATCGTTCCTGAAATAAATGGTGACACATTAACTCAGAATGACAAAATCATTGCCAACCCAAATTGTTCTACTATTCAGATGGTGCTGGCACTTGCCAACCTTCACCAGTCTTTTCAACTCAAAAGAATTGTTGTTTCAACATACCAGTCAGTAACCGGTACAGGCAAGGCTGCCGTTGATCAACTTTTGTCTGAACGCAAGGGTGAAATGGGTAAACAAGTATATCCACACCCAATAGATTTAAATGCGATCCCTCATATCGACTCTTTTCTTGATAATGGCTACACCAAGGAAGAAATGAAAATGGTTAACGAAACAAAAAAGATATTCAGGGATGAGTCTATTCAGGTAACTGCAACTGCAGTAAGGCTGCCAATTATGGGCGGTCATGCAGAATCGATAAATGCCGAGTTTGTTAAGCACTTTAATTTAGATGACGCGAAAGAAATAATTTCGAATACCCCCGGTGTTGAGCTCAAGGATAATCCGCAAAACAACGAATACCCAATGCCTCTTTATGCCCAAAATAGCAACAAGGTATATGTTGGCAGAGTACGCCTAGACGAAACCCAGGAAAACACCATAAATTTATGGGTTGTGGCAGATAACCTGAGAAAAGGTGCTGCTACCAACGCTGTGCAAATAGCTGAATATTTAGTTACAAATAACCTCATAAATGGATAAGGGTATTCTTCTCCAACCAAAAATTCAGGCTTTTATCAGAGAGCACGAAAGAGACGATTTGCGTCACCTAATGTTGCAAAAAGAGAAATATTCAAGTTTGCCACTGGCCGAAATTATTGATCAGATAAGTGCCCGCAAGAAAGCTGAGAGAAAATTGCCGACCTGGTATAAAACAGAAGGAATCCTCTTCCCAAAATCAGTTTCAGTAGAGCAATCTTCATCTGAGGCTACCGCTAAATACAAGGTTGGTTTGTTTTCCGGTAAATCGGCCGTTGATCTCACCGGAGGTTTTGGCGTCGACAGTTATTATCTGGCCAAAAAATTTGACCGCCTTTACCATGTAGAAAAAAATAAAGAGCTAGCCCAAATTGCTCAACATAATTTTAGCTGTCTCAAGCAACAAAATATTAAAACAGAATTTCTCTCGGCAGAAAGCTTCTTAGATCGTAATAAAGAAACTTTTGATCTGGTATACATTGACCCAGACAGAAGACCAGACCAAAAAAGAGTAACCGGCTTCATGGAAAGTAAACCCGATTTACTAAAGCTGCTTCCTGAACTACAGAAAATAACTGCTAATATTCTGGTTAAGGCCTCGCCAATGATGGACATCAGCCTTGGAGTAAAAGAACTTGGTAATGTAAAACAGGTTATCGTTCTGGCTATAGAAAATGAGCTTAAAGAATTACTGTTTTGGCTAAGCCCGCGAGAGGATGCCCCTCTGTCAATCAGGTGTGTCAATATAACCAAAGAAGGAGAACAGCTTCTTGAATATATTGCCCTGGAAGAACAACAGGAATATTGCAACTACGAAAACATATCAAATTTCCTATATGAGCCCAATGCCTCCATAATGAAGGCCGGTGCATATAATTTACTCTGTAAGAAATTTAATCTAAAAAAACTCCATCCTAATACACACCTATATACTTCGGATAAGCTTGTTGATACTTTCCCGGGAAGAAGGTTTAAGGTTCTTGGTGAAGTGCCATATAATAAGCGAAAGGTTCTTCCCTTGTTCAGCTCTTCAAAAGCGAATATTAGTGTACGAAACTTTCCCGACAGCCCTGAACAGGTTAAGAAAAAACTAGCTCTAAAAGATGGGGGTCAGCAATACTTGTTTGGCTATCGAAATGCGAATAAAGATTTGCGGATAGCGGTTTGTGAGAAAGTATAGTTTAGAGAATTAGGGTAATTGCTTTGCTAAGCAAGCAGCTTACCACAGTAATACCGCCATATAGTTTAATTACCTTAAGCCTATTTTGAGTGTCCTCCCACCATAACAACCACCAGGGTTTTATAAGCCCAAAAAATAAAAATAAAAGGGACATAATAGCTGCCCCTTTAAAGAACATCGCCAGTGTTGATAACAATGGGATTTAGTTTATAGCGTTCGTTTAATTTCTCTTACTTCGTAAGATTCAACAACATCGCCAACCAGTAAGTCATTAAAGCTTTTGATACTAAGTCCACATTCGTAGCCTTTTTTCACTTCCTGTACATCTTCTTTGAAGCGCTTGAGCTGGCCAATTTCGCCAGAGTATACAACTATTCCATCACGAATAATACGGATATCATTTGCACGTTTAACAACGCCACTAATAACCATACAACCAGCAACAGTACCCACCTTAGAAATCTTAAATATGTCTCTAATTTCTACATTACCAACAATAACCTCTTCCTCTTCAGGTGCAAGCATTCCTTCCATTGCATCTTTCACATCATTTATGGCATCATAAATAACTGAATATAAGCGAATCTCAACATCTTCTGTATCAGCCAGGGCTTTAGCACTCACTGAAGGACGTACCTGGAAACCAATAATAACAGCATCTGAGGCTGTAGCTAGTAATACATCCGATTCAGATATCTGGCCTACACCCTTGTGTATTACATTAACCTGTACCTCATCAGTTGATAGTTTCAATAATGAATCAGATAGCGCCTCAATTGAGCCATCCACATCACCTTTAACTATAACATTCAATTCCTGGAATGAGCCAATAGCTAATCTTCGGCCAATTTCATCAAGGGTAATATGCTTTTTCGTTCGAATACTTTGCTCACGTGATAATTGCTCACGCTTAGTTGCCATTTCTCTTGCTTCTCTTTCAGATGGCATCACGTGGAATGTCTCTCCTGCAGGAGGGGCTCCTGCCAAACCAAGCATTTGCACTGGTGTAGATGGCCCGGCCTCCGTAAATTTATCTCCAGTATGGTTGAACATTGCCTTAACCTTACCAAAATATGACCCGGCTAGTACCACATCGCCAATTTTTAAGGTTCCGGCTTGAACCATAATGGTAGTAACATATCCACGACCCTTATCAAGAGTTGCCTCAATAACTGATCCTATCGCTGGCTTATTGGGGTTAGCCTTTAGCTCTAGCATTTCTGTTTCTAATAATACTTTTTCTAAGAGATCTTCAATTCCATCACCCGTTTTAGCTGAGATCTCCTGTGACTGATATTTTCCACCCCAATCTTCAACCAAAATATTTATCTGTGAAAGCTCCTCTTTAATTTTATCGGCGTTAGCATTAGGCCTGTCCATCTTGTTAAAAGCAAAAATCATAGGTACTCCAGCAACCTGGGCATGATTTATGGCCTCCTTTGTTTGTGGCATCACATTGTCATCAGCGGCGATAACAATAATTACAACATCTGTAATCTTTGCTCCTCTGGCACGCATAGCTGTAAATGCTTCGTGACCAGGTGTATCCAGAAAGGCTATTTTTGCCCCCGATTTAGTTGTTACATCATAAGCACCAATGTGCTGGGTAATACCACCCGCCTCACCTGCAGTAACGCTTGATTGACGAATAAAATCCAATAATGATGTCTTGCCGTGGTCAACATGACCCATAATAGTTACAATCGGCGCTCTGCTAACCAGGCTTTCTTCAGAATCTTCAACCTCCTCAATCAGCATTTCTTCATCAGCGCTGGCAAACTCAATATTATAACCAAACTCATCGGCAACTACAGTTATCGCTTCAGCATCAAGCCTCTGGTTGATAGAAACAAACATTCCTAATCCCATACAGGTAGAGATAACGTCATTTATAGACACCTCCATCATAACCGCCAAGTCATTGGCCGAGATAAACTCTGGCACTTTTAGGTTTTTAACGTCAGCCAACACCTCTTGCTCTTGCTGCTCCTTGGCAGTAGCAATTGCTGATCGCTTTTCTTTCCGGTATTTCGCTCCTGCGGTTTTCTTTCCGCCCCCACTAAGCTTAGCGAGAGTAGCTTTAATCTGCTCTTGAATTTCCTTGTCTGTTGGCTCTTCCTTCTTTACCCTTCTCCTTTGACGCTCAGTCATTGGCTTGTTGTGGGCCGGCCTGGCTTGCCTCTTAAAACTTCCTCCGCCTTGTGAAGCTATTCTTTTACGAGGCCTTTTCTTTTTGTCTTTGGCAATATCAGAAGATGCTACCGGCTTAGCCTTTTTCTCCTGCTTTGGCGGCAGGTCTATTTTGCCAACCACTTTTAATCCCTTGAGCTTGCCTGCTTTCGCTTTAAGAACTTCATCTTTATCTTTTTGGGGAGCGGCCGTTTCTTCTTTAACTTCTGGCTCTTTAGCTTTTGGCTCTTCAGTTTTCAGTTCCTCCTTTACTGGTTCTTCCGGCTTAGGTTCCTTTTCAGGTTCAACCTCTTCCTTCACTTCCGGAGCTGCTTCCTTGGCCACCGGCTCAGGCACTTCCTCTTTTATCTCCTCTTCCTTCTTTTTTGCCTTGGACTTAGGTTTATTCAGATCTATTTTGCCAACAACCTTTATGCCCTTTAGTTTCGTTTTCTCTTCTTCGGCTTTCGGCTCTTCCTTCTCTACCTTCTCCTCTTCAGGCTCCGGTTCTTTAGTGGCTACTTCTACCGGCGCTATTTTTTCTGCCGAAAGGTTGGTGATTAAAATTTCTTCGTCGTCTTCTTTCGCTTTCGGTGCGGCATTTTTCCCTTCATCTACCGTAAGCTTCTCTTTATACTGTACACCAATATGTAAGCTTTCTGCCTCTTCTTTGTCCAATAACGACGAGGCATATTCTTTAGCCAAAAGAGTATACTGTTCGGGCGTAATTTTGGCATTCGGGTTACGATCTACCTCCATTCCCTTTTCGCCAAGAAACTCCACAATGGTATCTCTACCAACATTAAGCTTTCTCGCCACCTGGCTAAGTCTCATTACTTTTTGTACAGACATACTCAAATATCCTTTATTTAATGTTTATAAAAAAACTGACTACTCGAACTCCTGGCCTAATATTTTAAATATCTCCAAAATAGTTTCTTCTTCCAGATCCGTTCTTTTTGCCAATTCTTCAGCTGAAAGCAGTAGTACGCTTTTAGCTGTGTCTAAACCAACTCTTTTAAGTTCATCAATAATCCAGTTATCGATCTCATCACCAAATTCATCCAGATCAACGTCTTCATCGTCAAAATCTCCTAGCTCTCTAAACACATCTATTTCTAAATCTATCAGTCGGCTGGCAAGCTTAATGTTCTGCCCACCTTTACCAATAGCCAATGAAACCTGATCTGGCTTTAAGTAAACCGCTACACGGCCATCATCTGCATTAACTTTGAGACTGGATATTTTAGCCGGACTTAGAGCCCTGGCAATATATAAGTCCATGTTATCTGTAAAATTGATAACATCGATATTTTCATTTTGTAGCTCACGAACAATACTGTGAATTCTTGATCCTTTCATACCAACACATGCGCCAACAGGGTCAATTCTGTCATCATATGATTCAACTGCAACTTTAGCCCGCTCACCTGGTTCACGAACAACTTTTTTAATGGTGATTAAGCCATCAAAAACTTCTGGTACCTCATTTTCAAATAATCGCTCAAGAAAAAGTGGAGATGTTCTTGAAAGAATAATCTTTGGTGCACCATTAACCAAATCAACTCTGGCAACAACAGCTCGTACAGACTCTCCTTTGCGGAAGCGGTCTTTAGAAATTTGCTCAGATTTTGGAATAACAATTTCATTACCCTCACCATCTACAAGTAACACCTCCCTCGATAACACCTGGTAAACCTCAGCAGAAATAATCTCTCCAATAAGGTCTTTATACTTCTCATAGATAATATCACGCTCCAGATCTTTAACCTTCTGTATAAGCGTGTGTCTGGCTGTCATTACAGCCCTACGGCCAAAATCAATAAGCTTAACTTCTTCAGATACTTCTTCGCCTATTTCAAAATCCTCTTCAATCTTTCTAGCATCCGTTATACAAATCTTATCATGGTCCCAGATGTCCTCGGAATTATCATCAACAATTTCTCTAAACCTCCAGATCTCAAGGTCGCCCTTGTCAGCATTGATAATAATATCAAAATTGTCATCATGCTCATACTTCCTGCGAATCATCGTCCTGAACACCTCTTCCAGAATGGCTATCATAGTTGGCCTGTCAATGTTCTTAGACATTGCAAAATCAGCAAACGACTCAATTAAATTACCGCTATCCATTTTTATGCTATTTAAAAGAAACCTTAACCATTGCTTTTTCTATTTGCGCAAATGGCACCTTGGTTTCTTCGGTTGTTTTTTTATTTTTTACTTTTTTTACTTTGTCTATTATAATATCATCCTCAGCTACATCCAGAAGGATTCCCTCTAACTCTTCTCCTCCAGATAATCTTAGTGCCAACACCTTGCCCATCCTTGACGAGTATTGCCTTTTAAGACTTAAAGGGTGTTCCAGTCCTGCAGAAGACACCTCTAGGGTGTATTGACCAGGAAATGGATCTTCTTCTTCAAGAGATGTTGCCATGGCTCTGCTCAAACGAGCACAATCACTAATGCTAACACCATTATCACCATCAAGCAATACTATTACCCTTCTCTGTTGAACATTACCTTTTAATATAATGTCAACAAGGAAATGCTCCTGCGATGGCAAGTTCTCTTCTGCTAATTGTGTAAGCTGTGTTTTAAGCTCCATTTTTTTCTCAATAAAAGAGGGGACTAAGTGTCCCCTCGTATTGAAGATTGTTATATTCACTGCAAAAATATGCCTAAATATTGAAGAAACCAATATTTGCATAAATAACAGGCTTGGTTTTGCTGTTTTCAGAAGAAAATCCCTAAGACCTGAGATAAATAAAACCTTCATGATTTGATATATCCCTGCCTTGAATATTTTACAACCATATAGGCTGGCTTTATGAATATTAACAATTTTGATTCATTTCGGCTTTCAAAGGAAATAAGACGTTAATTTTGTACAATGCATGACAAACTAAAAGTCTATAATAGTTTATCCGGGAAAAAAGAGGTTTTTGAGGCCCTAAACCCTCCATTTGTTGGGATGTATGTTTGTGGCCCAACTGTTTATAGTGACGTGCACCTGGGTAATGTTCGTACATTTTTAAGTTTTGATGTGATTTATCGCTATCTAATGTACCTGGGTTATAAGGTAAGATATGTTCGAAACATCACCGATGTAGGCCACCTTGAGAACGATGCAGATCAGGGGGAAGATAAAATTGGCAAGAAAGCTCGGCTTGAAAACCTGGAGCCAATGGAAATAGTTCAACGCTATGCCAATGGCTTTCATGAGGTGTTAACTCAGTTTAATTTATTACCCCCAAGCATTGAGCCGTCAGCTACCGGGCATATTGTTGAACAAATT
>Ga0164313_10002051_pt1 | contig 18047 bp, 15 predicted proteins | sample GuaBasSedimGuay4_FD_113735 | JGI IMG/M metagenome (GOLD analysis project Ga0164313, IMG submission 113735) | Subseafloor sediment microbial communities from Guaymas Basin, Gulf of California, Mexico - Guay4, Core 4569-4, 0-3 cm | ecosystem: Environmental > Aquatic > Marine > Hydrothermal vents...
AAAGATTTCACGGTAAGAATGGGCGCCTCGGCAGGCTATGTGATTAGAGATATTAACTTTTCAAAACTCACCTTTGGTGATCAGTTTGATGCCAATGGCTTTATCTCCGGACCAACAGCAGAGACCTTTGATACCGGCGCGCAGAAAAATTATTTTGACATGTCGCTGGGGGCATTGCTCTATTCGCAAAACGCCTGGCTGGGACTTTCAAACAGTCATACAACTACACCTAACCAGTCTTTGATTGGACAGGACAGTCCGTTGCCTATGAAGTGGTCGGTACATGGTGGATACAAGTTCTTTCTTAAGTCGGGAGTGATAGACCATGGATCCTATGCTGAAAAACAAGAACGAAGCCTGGCGCCAACGTTCCAATATAAGCATCAGGGAGAGTTTAACCAGCTGGATCTGGGCTTATACTTTACCTTCGAGCCAATAGTAATAGGAGCATGGTACAGAGGCTTTCCTTTTCAATCGGTTGGTGAATTTTCTAATAATGAAGCCATTGTATTTTTGTTAGGCTATAGCAAAAGGAATAAGGACAATATCTTAAATATTGGTTATAGCTACGATGTAACTATCTCTAAGCTTGGCTCATCGAGTGGTGGGGCGCATGAATTCTCGATTTCTTATGCCTGGTTTACAGGAGATCCTCGTAAGCCACCTAAAAATGTAAGGCAGATTCCTTGCCCTGATTTTTAGTCTTAAGGGTTGCTAATAATTAAATATAATTTCATCTATTTTTGCGGGTAAATTAAAGAAGCGTGACAGGACTAGATTATTTGTGGATACTTACGGGCATTATTTTATTTGGCTATGCCCTTAGTGAAATTCTCGATTGGTTAAACCTTCGACATAGCAAGGCAGAACTACCAGCTGAGGCAGCAGGAATATATGATAAGGAGCAATATGCGAAATCGCAGCAGTATCATGGGGTTACCGCAAGGTTTTCTTTTATTACTTCGGCGTTCAGTACGGTGTTAACTTTAGCTGTTCTATGGCTAGGAGGTTTTGGCTGGCTGGACACTTTATTGTCGGCCAGCATAGATAATGAAATTTGGCTGGCACTGGCTTTTTTTGGTGTGCTTTTTATTGCTTCTGATATTATCAATATCCCATTTCAGCTCTATTCAACTTTTGTCATAGAAGAAAAATACGGCTTCAATAAGACCACAATCAAGACATTTTTTCTTGATAAACTTAAGGGATACCTCCTAGGGAGTCTTCTAGGAGGTGGAATTTTAGCTATCTTGATTTATCTGGTACTTACTTTGGGAGCTAATTTCTGGTTAATATTTTGGGCAACTATTACCGTGATAATGGTGGTCATGAATATGTTTTATACAACCCTGATTCTCCCTCTGTTTAATAAACTTACACCCCTGGAAGATGGCTCATTGCGTGCAGCTATTGAGGCGTATGGCAAGAATGTTGGCTTTCCGCTAACAAATATTTATGTTATTGATGGTTCTAAGCGCTCGAGTAAGGCAAACGCTTTTTTCTCGGGTCTGGGCAAAAAGAAAAAAGTGGTTTTATATGATACCCTTATTGAAAAACATTCAGATGAGGAATTGGTAGCAATATTTGCCCATGAAGTAGGCCATTATAAGAAGAAGCATATTCAAGTAGGACTTGTGCTGTCGGTTATTCAGACAGGCATAATGTTATTTGTTCTATCGCTTATGATCTTCAATACCCAGCTATCTGAAGCACTCGGAGCTTCAAGCATGAAAATACATCTAAACTTAATAGCCTTTGGAATATTGTATTCACCGATTTCGATGATAACCGGGCTGTTTATGAATTTAATAAGCCGTAAGAATGAGTTTGAAGCTGACCGCTATGCCGTAACCACTTCGGATGGGGTGAAACTTGCAGAGGCACTTAAAAAACTTTCTTCGGATAACCTGGGAAACCTCCTCCCGCATCCGGCTTATGTTTTTGTGAACTATTCTCACCCGCCATTGCTTATTCGTCTGGCAGCTATTGAGAAGGAAACTAAAGGAATTTCTTAAAGAAAATCTATATCTACATTTAGAGGTATTTTCATCAGATATTGCAAGGCTTCTTCCATGGTTGCCTCGCCAAATAGAACCTGGTGTAATTTCTCTGTGATAGGAGCCCTAAACTGATAATACTTAGCGAAACTATTTATTATTCGTATAGTGTTTATACCTTCCGCAACCTCTTGCATGGAGCCAATTATTTCAGTGAGTGATTCTCCTTTAGCTAAACGATAGCCTACTGTAAAGTTTCTACTCAAATTACTTGAGCAGGTGGCGATAAGGTCACCTATGCCCGCCAGACCAATAAATGCTTCTGTATTACCACCTAATGCTTTGCCAAGGTGAATCATCTCAACCATGCCACGGCTAACCAATAGTGCCCTGGCATTTTCTCCATAGCCCAATCCACTTAAGGCGCCCGAGGCAATGGCAATAATATTTTTTAATACACCGGTAAGCTCAATGCCTATTAAATCTTTGTTCCCATAAACCTGAAACCTGTCATTTCGCAATAATTTCTGTCCGTCAGCAATTACACTATCAAAACGGCTGGCAACAACCGTGGCTGCCGGATGCTTATTTGCTATTTCCCGTGCCAGGTTAGGTCCTGCAAGGCAGCCTACTTTTACTACTGCACTTTCTTCGAGAATAACCTCACTCATGGTTTTTACATTATCACGATTGATGATTACGTCGGGATCATCCATGCTAGTGCCTTCCGGTAATAAAACATCTAATCCTTTTGTGCCATGAATTAATGTATGATAGGGATAAAGATAGGGCGCAACATCTTTCATCATACTCCTAAATCCTGATGATGAAACTACCGGGAAAATAATATCCGCTCTAGTAGCGAGTTCTTCTAATGTATCTATAGGGGTGACGTTTTTATGCAGCAAATAATCACGGCTAGTGCCTTTAGTACGCATTTGATCCAATAGCTCCTTACTACGGGCGTAGATTATCACTTGTGAATTTTCTGCCAATAGGTTGGCTACAGTGGTGCCAAAACTACCTGCACCAATTACACCAATAGGTTTCTCAGACATAATGATCTAGGTTATAACCAACTAGTCGGTTATGATAAAAATACAGGAGGTTAAGATCCTGAGTAATAACTTCTCCTTCTTCGTTTAGCAATAACGGTCTCTTAGCATGATACATACCTAAGTTGTTTAGGCCAATATTCACTAATTCATCTAATGGTTTCTCAAATTCCGGAGCAAGCAATATTTTATCTTTACTCTCCAATTCATGGAGGACTTGTGCTACAGAACTTACATTCTCTTTAAATAATTTAAAATCCAAAGTAAGCTCGTCTTCAGGCAGTCTTAAAAAGCTATAGAGGTCAAGGTCTACAAACTGTTTTCTGAAAAGCAAATAGGCAACAAAGGCTACAATGTGGCTAGGGAGTACTTCATTGAATTTATGAAATTCTTGAATTATTCGTTGACTAAGCAGTCTTGTATACTCTTCATCTCTCTGTTTGTCAACACTAATGCTATCGTTCTTAACAAAATAATCCTTAGGTTCAATTCGCTGTCCTAACTTACCAATTGAATTCCCCTCGCCATCAACATAATTGCCAAATAAATCCATTGCGTGGCCTATGGTAACAGATATCTCTGCCGGTTTAGTAAAAAACTTAAACAGAAACTTCACAATTTTATATGACGAAGTATAATTGTCAGTATCAATATAATATCTCTCCTGACCTTTTCTTTCCAAATATTGGTTTATGAGGGAAGGTGCCTCCAGAACAAAATTATAGTTTAGTACAACAGGTACAATAAAGATCTTCTTGTCAGGATTTTCCTTTAAGACACTCCGTTGTGCGTCAAGTGCAGTGCCAAGCAGTCCTAATTTTAATTTCTTTTCTATTTTTCCTGATCGGGAGCGTGTGCCGCCGGGAAAAAATAAGCTGTGGCTGCCTTTTTGAATAGCCAGATTAGAGTATGCTTTAAGCGTCTCTAGATAAATATGGTTTTTCTTGCGTCTGTCAACCTTATATGCTCCAACACTATTCATAAAATAGGCAAAAAGGCTCATGTTGAATAGGTTTAATCCCGCTCCGTAAATGAATGGAGGGAGGCCTAATTCATGAATCACCCAGCCAATAAGTATTGAATCGAGGTTGCTAAAATGCGTAGGTACCATTACAATAGTGCCTTTTTTTGCAAGCTCCCTTATCTCGTCAGTATAACCTCTAATCCTGATTTTATCTCTTAGCGTTCTGTCTCCTTTAAATAATCCTGAAAATAAGCGAGACTGAGAGGCATTAAGTAAACGAGCAAAGCCAAAAGTTACAACTTTACGAGTAAACTGATAATAGGAAGGTTTAAAATTGCCGGCTATTTCAGAGGCATAGCGGTGCAATATCCGCTGTAGAATTTCATCTTCTTTGTTGCCAGTCTCACTCTTGCCGCTAATCTCCATTAGCTCAGATTTAACCTTCTGCCAAAAGGCAACTTCATCGTCAGGATCTACCTCCCAGGGCTCTTTTTGTAACCGAAGCTTTTCAAGGTGCCTGGTAGTTTCCAGCTCTTGAATTAACAAGGATGAGTTAGGCCTGATCTTTTTTATATATTGGAAAGTAGAGTCTGCTACTTCTTTAATAAAGGCATCTCGATTTTTACTCATTTTTACTACCGGCCACTCAATGTGATCGGGTAGAATGGGCTCAAATTTCTGACGATTATTATATTTTAATTTCATAAATAGTGCTAATGATCAAATATAGCCTTTCTGATGAATTTTGCCTTACGAATAACTAATCGTGTTACGCTCAATAAGGGCATCTCTATTAATTAAAAAATCTCCGGTGGCAATTATTGGCCCTTCACCATAAATATCAATAGGCGCATCTAGCAATACCGGGTTTATGGCAACTGTTTGATGATCTGTTGTTTGACTTGGCGAAAATCGGTACAGGATACTGTCTTTAGAAGGCTGAGGTTTATCTTCATGATGTACCATGCGGTCATCCAGGTTGCTGGAGTTCCTGGCAAAAAGTACCGGGAAATGTTGTTTGCTCACATAGTATTCTAACATGGCAATAAATGGCCTGACACTTGTCATTGAAACTCTTAATGGAAGCCAAATTAGTGTGGAGGTGTTGGTATGCTCGATGAGTAATATTGTATGCTCCTGAAGTCCATAATAGGTTAGGAGCAGCCCAAACGCCGCTAACCCAACAACTTCTAAGCTAGACGAATATAGCATGATGCTTAGCAGGCTGAGTGATGTAATTACCCCACCAAGAACCAGGGGCGCAAGCTTTCGTCTTTTTTCTATTATTGCTTTTGCAATATCATTTAAGGGAATCTTTGTATGCTTCTTTTTATACTCTACTTCAAAGTATAGCGTGGACAACCCCATAAATTGTGAGTTACCTTTTTTGTTTGGCAAGTGATATATAGCGAACACAGAAAGCAAAAATAGGTTTCTTAGAGTACTTTCGAATAAGATTCTATCAACAAAGTGCAACAATTTGTGCTAAATTTGTGTTTATAAAATAGAATTGTCCATATTATAATTCTAACTAAAAGGAATTGATGCTGAAAAGAGGGGTACTCTTCATTGTTTTATTGGCTACAATACTAGGGTCGCAGGTGGCTCAGGCAACCCATATACGTGCCGGTGAAGTTACAATCGAGAGGAAAAATTGTCAAAGCCTCACTTTTATATTTTATATAACAGGCTATGTTGACCTCATTAATGGGCAGGTTCTTTTTGGAGGAGGAACAATTGATTTTGGTGATGGAACGCCACCTATCGAATTTGTCCGGGACGATCCTAGAATAGAGATATTGCTTGATGAAGTTGATCTTGGTGGAGGAAATGGGGTAGGAGTAACGAGATTCAGAGTTGAACATACATACAGTTCCAGCGGTAATTATATAGTAACTTACTTAGAACCTAACAGGAATAAAGATATCCTTAATATGGATAATTCTGTTAACACGCCTTTCTTCGTAGAATCTATTCTTCGTATTGATCCATTATTAGGTTGCAATAACTCTCCTGTAATGCTGATTCCACCAATCGACTTTGGTTGTGTAGGCGTTGCCTTTTACCATAACCCGGGAGCATTTGATCAGGATGGTGATAGTCTGGCATTTGAATTTGTAGTTCCCAGGAAAGCGGTTGGTACACCTGTTGATAATCATCAATTTATAAACGACCCAAGTTTTGGTGGAACACCGGAAGACGGATCAGGAGGTCTGGCAACTCTAACCATAGATCCAATTACAGGTGATATTGTCTGGGACTCCCCGGGAAAGGCAGGTGAATATAATATTGCCTTTGTGGTTAAAGAATATCGTAAAATTCTGGGACAATACTTCCTGATGGGATCTGTAGTACGTGATATGCAGATAATTATTGATGATTGTGACAATAACAGGCCTGAGCTTGAAATTCCTGATGACTTATGTGTTGAGGCCGGTACTAACATCCAGGAAGTTATTAGAGCAACAGATATGGACGGTGACAATGTAAAAATAGAAGTGCTTTCAGCAGTCCTTCATTTTGGTAATTCTCCGGCCACTTTCTCACCATACCCACCGGTTTTTCAGTCGCAACCAGGAAATTTGTTATTCGAATGGCAAACAACTTGCGACCACATCCGTGATCAGCCATATTTAGTACACTTTAAGGTAACCGATCAGCCACCACAAGGAGTCGCTTTAGTAGAGTTCGCAACAATGAATATTACTGTTGTTGCACCTTCGCCGAAAGGTCTTACAAACCAGGTAAATGCCAATAGATCTATTGACTTAACCTGGGATCCATATACTTGCACCAATGCTGATAGTATTCAGGTCTGGCGCAGAATTGAAAGCTTTAATATTGTTCCGGATCTATGTGATGTAGGCATGCCTGATGGCACAGGATATGTGATGATTGACAAGGTAAGTGGTGCGGCCACATCGTATAATGATAATAACCTTGGAGACCTGCTTGCCTATGGCGCTAACTACTGTTATCGGCTGGTAGCAGAATTTCCTGCACCTCAGGGTGGCGAAAGCTATGTGTCAGCAGAATCATGTGGGATAATCAAGGCTGATGGGCCAATAATTACCCACGTAACAGTAGACGATACTGATCCTACCAATGGTAAGATTACAGTGAGCTGGGTAGGAGCTTTTGAAATTGATACCGTGCTTTTCCCACCGCCATATAATTTCAAACTTTACCAGGGCTCCGGATTAAGTGGCGAAGCTGCTGAACTTATTCTGGGACTCCTCGATGGAGATACTACTTTTCAAATATCGGGACTAAATACATCGGATGAAGAATTCCATTTTCGAGTAGAGTTATTTGATGCCAACTCCGCATTGAATGCAATAAGAGAATCTGTTCTTGCTTCACAAGTTGACCTCGAGCTTTCATCACTGGTGGCGAAAATAGAACTTAGGTGGAATGCAGATGTGCCATGGTCCAATAATTCGCAATCATTTCCTATGCATTATATCTATCGTGATAATGTTACTAGCGGCAGTCTGGACCAGCTAGTGCTCATTGATAGTGTAAACGTTAATGATAGTGGTTTTTTCTATTCTGATGATGGAGGTTTTAATAGTACTCCTCTTGATGATCAGACAAAATATCGATATTATGTAGAAGCGCACGGCACTTATGGCAACCCGGATATTCAAGCACCACAGATAAATCTTTCACAGATAACAGGAGCTTTTCCAAATGATACAATACCACCTACCGCTCCTGTGCTGAGCATTGATATATTAGACTGTGAAGCATTTCTGGCAGATAAGGATTGCGAATTTGCCGCATTCTTTAACAATATCACCTGGGTGCATGAAACAGAAGATGATATTAAAGGTTATAATATTTATTTTTCAGAATCAGGAGAGGAAGACGCCTTCGAGAAAATTGATTTTGTAAAAGGTGTTACAGCCTATACACATGCATTCTTGAACTCATTTAAAGGGTGCTATTATATTAAAGCTGTAGACAGATCAGATAACCTCAGCCCGGCAAGTAATATAGTTTGCAACGATAACTGTCCATATTATAAGCTGCCTAATATAGTTACGCCTAATGGCGATGGTATAAATGATTTGTTCAGGCCATTAGATGAGAATTCAGAAGATATAAATGCTCAGTGTCCTCGATTTGTACAGAAAGTTGATTTTAAAGTATTCAATCGTTGGGGCGTATTGCTTTATGAGTATCAGTCCGGAGGTGAAAATAGTATTTATATTAACTGGAATGGTAGTGATTCTAATGGTCAAAAACTACCAGCCGGAACGTATTATTATTCTGCTGATGTGGTATTTGATGTGCGTGTCGAAGAAAATCGTGAGCAAACCCTTACAGGATGGGTGCAAGTACTGTATTAGCAACCGGTAAATCAATTGTTTTTTTTGATTCTCATTGCCTGCTATGCAGCCGCTTTGTGAAGATTCTATTAAAAAACGATAAGCGAAAGTTATATTATTCAGGCTTTGAAAGTGATATAGCACAAAAATTGCTTTCGAGTGATCTCCGATATGAGCCCCAAACAATAGTGTTTTATGATGATGAAAAGTTATGGTTTAAAAGTAAGGCTGTATTCAAAATCGCTAGTAGAATAGGCTTTCCATGGTCAGTTATAGTAGTTTTTAGTGTTCTTCCTGCCTCCCTCACTGACCATATTTATAATTGGATAGCCCGCAATAGAATATCATGGTTTGGGCGTTCGGAGCAGTGTTTCATGCCTGACACTGAGCAAAAAAGTAGATTTTTTGAATAACAGCTTTCTTGAAGTGCTGTTATAATCAACTATTTTTGCTGCAAAAGATAACCTAATTAATTATGCAAGCATATGTTTATCCCGGTCAGGGAGCACAGTTCCCGGGAATGGGTAAAGAATTATACGAAAGCGATGCCGAGGCCAGGGCTTTATTTGAGCAGGCCAATGAAATACTTGGTTTCAGGATTACTGATATCATGTTTGAGGGTACAGATGAGGAGTTAAAGCAAACCAAGGTTACCCAGCCGGCGGTATTTTTGCATTCAACTATACTTTCACTTACAAATAAAGATTTTAAGCCCGACATGGTTGCCGGTCATTCCTTAGGTGAGTTTTCGGCTTTGGTGGCCAATAAGGCATTATCATTTGAAGATGGCCTTAGCCTGGTTTATAAGCGAGCTCTGGCTATGCAGAAGGCGTGTGAGTTAAATCCTTCAACCATGGCAGCAATACTAGGGCTTGATGATGATGTTGTAGAAAATATCTGCGATGAGATTGATGAGGTAGTAGTCCCTGCTAATTATAATTGCCCGGGTCAGCTGGTGATCTCAGGATCGAATAATGGTATTGAAATTGGCTGCGATAAAATGTTAGCAGCCGGTGCAAGGCGTGCCTTGCCATTACCTGTTGGCGGAGCATTTCATTCGCCGCTAATGGAGCCGGCCAGAGTTGAGCTTGAAGAGGCAATTGAATCAACAAACTTTGCAGAACCAGTTTGTCCTGTATATCAGAATGTGACGGCTATGCCTGCCACAGATACTGAAATAATCAAGGCTAACTTAATAAAGCAACTAACTGCTCCGGTACGCTGGACACAGTCTGTGCAAAACATGGTAGCTGATGGTGCTACGCATTTCACTGAAAGTGGTCCCGGCAAGGTGCTTCAAGGTCTCGTAAGGAAGATTCATCGCGAAGCAGAGGTTAACGGACTATAGCGATCCTCAGCAAAAACTTTAAGAGGGGTGGCGGATATTTTCTACCAGCTCTCTTATGTTTTCCGGTGGTTCCTTGGTTAATCTTGAAACAATAAGGGAAATGGTCATATTTGCTGCCATAGCAACTGTTCCAAATCCCTCCGGAGAAATACCAAACCACCATTGGTCTGGGGTAGTTTCGCCAAAAACACCAAGCTTATAGCGCATGATATAAAACATCATTAATAGCATGCCTGTTACCATGCCACTGATAGCCCCTTCACGGTTCATTCGCTTGTCGAATATGCCTAAAAAGATGGCTGGGAAGAAAGATGCGGCAGCAAGGCCAAAGGCTAAGGCTACTGTGGCGGCTACAAAGCCGGGAGGGTGTAATCCGAAGTAACCGGCCACTAGTACTGCTGCAGCGGCGCCAATTCTGGCCCACATTAGCTCCTTTTTCTCACTTATATTTGGGTTGATCTGCTTTTTAATTAAGTCATGAGAGATGGCTGTGGATATTACCAATAATAATCCGGCAGCAGTAGACAAGGCAGCTGCGAGACCTCCCGCTGCCACCAGGGCAATTACCCAATCGGGTAGCCTGGCAATTTCAGGATTAGCCAGCACCATAATGTCTTTATCAATTGTAAGTTCATTTTCCTTCTCATTGCCAACGTACTTAATTTTACCATCGGCATTTTTATCATTAAAGGTAATAAGGCCTGTCTCTTCCCAGTTCTTGAACCATTTTGGTGCCTTTGCATAGTCCATATTAGAAACTGTATTGATAAGGTTTGTTCTGGCAAAAACTGATATTGCCGGCGCTGTTGTATATAAAATAGCAATAAATACTAATGCCCAGCCAGCAGAAATTCGAGCATCTCGAACTCTGGGAACTGTAAAAAACCTAACAATAACATGGGGAAGCCCGGCAGTGCCAACCATAAGGGCAAATGTTATGGCAAAAACATCGATCATGGGTTTATTGCCCGACGTATAAGCGGCGAAGCCAAGTTCTAGGTGTAGATTGTCTAGCTTGTCAAGCAAATAGGTGCCGGAGCCATCAGCGAGTGTGTCACCAAAGCCTAGTTGTGGAATATAATTATTAGTTAGCTGGATAGAAATGAAAATAGCCGGAACCATGTAGGCGAATATCAAAATACAGTATTGGGCTACCTGAGTATAGGTAATGCCTTTCATGCCGCCTAATACAGCATAGAAAAACACCAGCGCCATGCCGATATAGATACCCAGTTCAATAGGAACCTCCAGAAAGCGGGCAAAAACAATACCTACACCTCGCATCTGTCCGGCAACGTAAGTAAAGGATACAATAATGGCGCATATTACGGCAACAGTTCTGGCTATATTTGAGTAGTAGCGGTCGCCAATAAAATCGGGGACGGTGAATTTGCCGAATTTACGTAGATATGGTGCTAGTAAGAGAGCGAGCAGTACGTAGCCGCCAGTCCAGCCCATAAGGTATACACTACCATCATAACCACTAAAGGAGATAAGGCCGGCCATCGAAATAAATGAGGCGGCAGACATCCAGTCGGCCGCTGTTGCCATGCCATTAGCCACCGGGTGTACACCACCAGAGGCAATATAAAACTCTTTTGTAGTACCCGCTTTAGCCCAAATAGCGATTCCAATGTAGATAGCGAAGGTGATGCCTACGATTAAGTATGTCCAGGTTTGAATATCCATTTAAATATATTTAATCTTCGTTAACCTCGTATTCTTTGTCCAGTTTGTTCATCAACTTAACATAGATAAAAATTAAGGCTACAAACACATAAATAGATCCTTGCTGGGCAAACCAGAAGCCTAGTTTAAAACCACCAATACGGATGGTATTAAGCTCATCGACGAAGAAAATCCCAAAGCCGAAAGAGACTAAAAACCATATGCTCAATAATATGAAGAGATATCTTTTATTTCTACGCCAATAGCTGTCGAACTTCTTACTCATAGATTTAAAGGTTGGTTAATCCCGGAGGTTTAAAAAATATTGTATCTCCAATGATATGGTATTAATCTTGAAATTGAAATAGTATTATACTTTTATGTATGGCGTAACAATAAATATTGATGATGAGATTCCTCTGAATATAGCCCTGTCATATATGGATACTGCATGCTTGGTTACTGATACAAGCGGATATAAAATCATGACCAGTTTTGTGTATATTACTGGAAATAAACTCACCGTGATGTTTACATCAATTGGGTTTTGAGAATCCATAGAATAAAAAATCTTACCCTGCCATATCAACCAGAGTTCTTAAGCAGGTTTTATTGGTAAAGTCACTGTAAAGGTGGTCCCTTTACCTGCTACACTACTAAATTTCAGGTCACCATCCATTTTTTGCATCATCTCACGAGCTATATATAATCCCAGGCCTGATCCAGTCGACTGGTCTGTTCCTCGGTAGAACATATTGAATACTTTATCTTTTATTTCATCTCTAATACCTTTGCCGCTATCAGACACAGTTACAATTAAGGTGTTATCATCCAAATGGGCATTTATATCAACTGTTGGATTCTCCTTGCTCATATCATTATATTTAACGGCGTTAGACACTAAATTATTTAACACCCTGGATATTCTGCTTCTGTCAAGTTCGAGAGGCCTATTAATATTGATGTTCGATCGGATTTCAACTTGCTGAGCATTTTCTAGATACCGATTGTGGTCTATTACATTATCTATGAGCTTATTGAAGTTTAGTTTTTTTAATACTACCTCAACTCTTGAATTTCTTGAATAATCAATTATATCCTGGATAAAGTCATCAAGGCTGTTAACCCTTTCTTTCATCATTTGGAGATATCTGGCTACCTCTTCGGGGATAGGCTCTTCCTCTAATTCTGTCAGATTTATCAAACCCAATATTGAAGCAAGTGGTGCTCTCAGATCGTGAGATGTACTATAAACAAAACGATCAAGTTCTTCATTAGTCTTTTCTAATGATAGATTCTTCTCGTTTATTTCAGCTGCCAGTTTTTCAGTGTGTTTTTGGTTATCCAACAGCTTATTTTCGGCAGTATTATTTATTTTAAGAAGGAAGTCTATCCCTAGACTTAATAATACTATTGAAATTAGCAGATTTATGGCGAATGAAATAGAAGGATCAGTCGGTTGCAGGTTAATGGTACCAAACGGCTGAAAGTTAGTATATAGTAGAATTATATTAAGTACGATTGCTAGTAGAGCTAGCACATAAGAGTGTCTGCGATATTTGAATTCTATTGCAATGAACGAAAATGCAACTAACGGATAAAATAGCAGGTATATGCCTACTTCTTTAGGAACAACTGCAGCAAAAGAAAAGAGTAAAAAATTACTTGCAAGAAGCACCAACAACCTGGCAGTTTTGTGCTTCCTGTTTTCATTCAGGAAGTATCCAGCGATTAAGATAATTGCTATTAAAATATCGATGGCCATCACCATTGGGAAACCATCATATAAATCAAAAGAGGCCTGAATTAAGGCAAAGATTGTGGCCATGAAACAGAACTGTGAAAAAAGGACATTCCTCTTCTGTTCTAAATAGTTTATATGATCACTATCATCATTTATTAATTTTGATAGTTTACTAGCTTGAAAAAAAAATTTCATTTTATTTACTCGATGTTCGAATATAGATTAACCAATTGAATCAACCAATAAAATGCTTTATTTAATGTTGAGATCATAGGAGTTGGAGCGGCTTACAACAAGTTCGTCTTTACATTCCAAGAGCATCCTGGCGTTGGTTTTCAACAGCGTGGGATTAACAAAATTTTCTGCTATTTCAACCAGTGGCACTAAGGTAAATCGTCTTGCGGCTATCTCCGGATGCGGGATGCTGAGGCCCTCTTCATTTACTATCAAATTGCTATAATATAGGATATCAATATCAATAATTCTTTCACCCCATTTTTCACGTCTTACCCTACCAAGCTTATCCTCAATTAGTTGAAGAGTGGCTAATAGCTGATGTGGTGATAACTGGCTCGTAATCTCTACTACGTGATTGAGGAACGCGGGCTGTGAAGTATTTCCCCAAGCTTGAGTCTCATAAATACCGGAATATTTAACAATCTCTCCTGCAAGCTTATGAATTAGTACACAAGCATCACTTAATTTTCCCCTTCTATCACCTAAGTTGCTTCCCAGTAAAAGATATATGCCTTTGATCATATTCAAAGATAGAAACTTAAGCTAGATCGACAATTATCAATTACTTTTGAAAGATAGATATATCAAATATGAAATTTTTAAGAAACTTTTTTGCTGCTTTTCTTGCCCTGGTGGTTTTTTCGACAATGATATTTGTGTTTTTCATTGTGGTGATATCTGCTTTGGAGGATACCGAAAAATTTAGTGTTAAGAATAACTCGGTACTTAAGATAAGCCTGACACAACCACTCGCAGATCGCGATTTTAACGACCCATTTGCAAAATATGCCTTCACCGGGACCAGTGCTAATAGAATTGGAATTGTGGATCTAAGAAAAGCGTTAAATCAAGCAGCGACTGATGATAAGATTAAGGGAGTTGTATTATATGCCCCAACATTAATGGGAGGGTTTGCGCTTGGCCAGGAAGCACGTCAGCTACTGGAAGATTTTAAGAAATCAGGAAAGTTTATTTGGGCCTATGCAGAACTTATGACAGAAGGTGGCTATTATATGTCTTCTGTGGCTGATAAAGTATTTCTTAGCCCTGAAGGCATGGTAGAGTGGAATGGCCTTGCTGTAGAGATTAATTTTTTTAAGGGAACGTTTGAGAAGCTTGAAATAAAACCTCAAATCTTCAGAGTAGGGGATTATAAGAGTGCGGTAGAACCATTTTTATATGATAAGATGAGTGACGATAACCGTGAGCAAGTCAAGTCTATGCTCAGTTCTATCTATGGCAATATTGTAGACGAAGTATCTGGCAATCTAGATATTGATGCTAGCCAATTACTTGATTTGTCAAATAACATGAGTGTGCAATCTGCTCAGGATGCAGTTGACAATAATTTGATAACAGGTTTACTCTATGAAGATGAGTTTGAAGACCTTCTGGCAGAAGAATTAAATGTTGATGAGAGTAGTGATATAAATTGGGTTAGCTATAGGCAGTATAATACATCTTTTAGCAACTATGTAAAATCCAAAAATAAGATAGCCGTAATAATTGCTGAAGGCGAAATAATGATGGGCAGGAAGCAGCAAGGTGTTATTACTCCAGGGCAGTTTATTGATGAACTACGACGAGCAAGAGAAGATGACAATGTGAAGGCTGTAGTGTTTAGGATTAATTCACCCGGAGGCGATGCTTTGGCTTCGAATTTAATATGGCGGGAAGTAGTAAAAACTTCTGAGGTTAAACCAATTATTGCTTCAATGTCTACTTATGGCGCTTCCGGCGGGTATTATCTGGCAATGGCAGCAGATACCATTGTTGCTCAACCTACAACGCTAACAGGTTCAATTGGTATTTTTGGGATGATATTTAATATCAGTGACTTTATGTCTAATAAACTTGGTATTACTACAGATAGAGAGACTACAGGAACTTATTCTAATCTTTACACTGCTACCAGGGCACTTTCTGATGCTGAGAAAGCAATAATTCAAAACAGTGTCAATCAAGGCTACGAGTCATTTACATCTAAGGCTGCAGAAGGTAGAAACATGTCATTGGAAGACCTGAAATCAGTAGCTTCAGGAAGAGTTTGGACAGGGCTTCAGGCTAAAGAAAATGGGCTGATTGATGTACTTGGTGGACTACAAACCGCAATTGATATTGCCGCTGTAAAAGCAGGTATTGAAGATGATTATAAATTACGTTACTATCCGGTTAAAAAGAGTGCCATCGAAGAATTACTGGAAGAGATGTCGGGCTCATCACAAGCAAGTATGATTAAGTCTGAGCTAGGTGAATTCTATCCATATTTGGATTTGCTTAATAAAGTTAAAAACATGCGTGGTGTACAGGCTAGAATGCCATTCGAAATTGAGATTAAATGAGGAAAGTTTATTATCTGTCAACCTGCAGTACTTCCAAAAGAATAATTGATTCCCTTGAATTGAAGAATAAAGATTTTGATTTCCAAGACATCAAGTTTGAGGCTGTAACAAAAGAGCAATTAGCAGTTATGCATGCGATGGCTGGTAGTTACGAAGCATTATTCTCTAAAATTGCCAGAAAGTATAGCGCACTAGGGCTAAAGGATGCTAATCTGCAGGAAGATGATTATAAGAATTACATTCTTGATGAATACACTTTTTTGAAAAGACCTGTGGTAGTAATTGAGAATCAAATTTTTATTGGCAGCAGTAAAGCTAATGTTGAAAAGTTAGCTGCTGCTCTTGAATAGTCTTAGCGCTTGATCAAATTATATGTATTTGCTGCAAGCAGTAAAATACTAAAGCCACTTATAAAATAAAGTTGCGGGCTATAGGGTATAGACTTATCAAACCACTCTATTATCGAATAGGGGACAACCACCAGAAACAATACTAATGTCAGTGAGAAAATTATGTGTTTTGCTTTTACAGGCATAGTTCTATCTCACTTTGGCCTTACGGATTATCTTGGCAAATAGGCTCGGGGAAAATCTTTTTATATAAACAGCTATAGTTTCTTTTCCACCCAATAGCAATTCATTCTTTTCCCTTTCAATTCCTCTTACAATTTTTCGGGCACACTGCTCAGCGGTCATGCCATTTTCCTGACCTTCATCCATTTTATTCATAGCCTTGCCATCTTCGGTAAGCGCATTAAGAGAAACATTAGTCTTAACAAAACCAGGTGTTACCAGGGTTACAAATATGTTTTTTGTATAGGTTTCTGCTCTCAGAGAGTCATAAAAACCATGTAGGGCATGCTTAGCTGCAGCATAACCGCTTCGGTATGGGCTGCCAAACTTGCCAACCAGACTACTAATTGGCACAATATGTCCAAAACCATTTTTTATCATGCTCGGCAATACTGCTTTGGTAAGAATTACTGTGCTGAAGTAATCTACTTCCATGATTCTCCTGTCCACGCTAATCTGAGTATCCAGTGCCATAGCTCTCTGACTGATACCTCCTGAATGAATAAGGATATCTATTTTGCCAAAATACCCCATTGCCTCTACGGCCTTGTCATCAAGAGTATCAGGTTGAGATAGATCGAGAGTTAAAATCCTAACATTTTCCTGACTTGGTTCCGGCAGAGAATTTTTAACCTTTTCTAATGCTTCAAGCTTTCTTGAAGATAAAATGAGCTTAGTATTCATCTCAGCCAGAAGCCTGACTAAGCCTTCTCCTATGCCCGACGATGCTCCTGTAATCCAAATAACCTTGTTATTTACCTTACTCATTAATAAGTTGCTTTTCGTTTATAAATAACAAAGTCAAACTCATACTTATGCCTTTCGTCTTTCTCATGATGCTTTCTCGAAATTTCATCCCATTGGCGGTTGTCGAACTCAGGGAAATAAGTGTCACCTTCAAAATACTCTTTAACCTCAGTGATATAAAGCTTATGCGCTAGTGGTAATGACTGAGCATAAATTTGTCCACCACCAATAACAAAAACTTCTTCCTGAGCATGCTCTTTAGCATAATCCAACGCTTCCTCGATGGTATTGGTAATTACGCAATCAGGCGCTTTATATTTTTTTTGATTAGTAACTATAATATTAGTTCTATTTGGCAACGGCCTGTATTTATGAGGTATCGACTCATAGTTTTTCCTGCCCATGATAACATAATGATCCTTTGTCGTTTCCATGAAATACTTCATGTCATCAGGCAGTCGCCATACGAGGTCATTATCTTTTCCTATAACCCTATTGGTGGCTACAGCTGCTATCATAGAAATTACCATATACTTTTTTATGCTAAATTAATCGAAATAATCTATTCAATACTTGCGATGTTAGTCATTGGATTGCCTCTGAGTAAATCAGCTGTTGGCATCCGCTTTTTGCCTTCCATCTGTAACTCCAAAATTTCAGACCAGCCATCGGCACAACGCATGTAAATTTTAGACTTGTGATCGGTAATAATAAGGTCCTCATCTTTAGGAGAGGATACCTCTGCCTTTATAATATTAAAAATTTTGCAGGTCTTACCATCAATTGTGGTCCAGGCTGCCGGATAAGGATTTAAGCCACGAATAAAGTCGTTTATCTCCTCAAAGGGCAAATCCCAGTTTATTTCGCAGGTGTTTTTAAATATTTTCGGTGCGGGTTTATTATCACTACTTAACACTTGCTGGTGGGTAGTAACAGTACCGTTAGCTATTTGTTCAACAGTTTTTAATACAAGCCGGCCACCTTTCACCATTAGTCGGCTATACAGGCTGCCAACTGTGTCACGCTCAGTTATAGGTTC
>Ga0164313_10002052_pt1 | contig 18046 bp, 11 predicted proteins | sample GuaBasSedimGuay4_FD_113735 | JGI IMG/M metagenome (GOLD analysis project Ga0164313, IMG submission 113735) | Subseafloor sediment microbial communities from Guaymas Basin, Gulf of California, Mexico - Guay4, Core 4569-4, 0-3 cm | ecosystem: Environmental > Aquatic > Marine > Hydrothermal vents...
AACAAATGGAATTTAAAGAACAATCAGAAGAAAAATCAAAAAGAGAACAACATAATTTACCTATTGATGCTATTATCAATATGCCTAAAGTTAAAGATTTAGTACCTGCTATTCAAGAACAACTTTTAAGTGGTGATTATGACCCTCTTAAAGCTCAAATCTTTTTTAGGAAAATAGGTAAACTTTCAGAAGAAATTCTTAAAGGAGAAAGTGGTAAAGAAATTAAAGACCAAATAGAAGAAAACATTAGAAAATATCAAGAAGGTAAAACTTCAAGAATTTATAATGTAGAAATCAGAGAACAAGCTCGTGGTTATTGGGATTATAGTGAATGTAATGATATATTACTAGAAGAATTAGTTAAAATAGAAAAGAAAGTAAAAGAACTGATTAAAACTAGAGAAAAAGAACTACAACTTACTGTACCAAGTACTAAAATAGATCTTGATAAAGGGTTTGGTATTATACAAGCTAAAGTAGCAGTTCCTTATTTTCCTGTATTAGAACTACAAGATAATAATGATTTAATAGATATAAACCCTCCTCATAAAGGAACACGTACTATTTTTGCATATTTCCTTTAAAACTTCTTTTCTCCCTATATTAGTAAAGGGGAGAAAATCTACATACAATTCAATTTAATAATTTTAAAACAAGTTTAAAAACAAATTTTTATGGCAACATTTAAACCAAGAAAGGTAGCAAAGCCTTTCCATTTACCACTAGAAGAATACAAGAAACTCTTTCCAGAGTTTAAAGCAAGAGGAAACAAAGTTATTATAGTAGCTTTAAGTCCTATTACTAATCTTAGTATATCTTTAAATCAATCTCAACAAGAGAAAGAAAAGATAGTACAAGTATTATCTCAAAGAGGACATATGATTATTTCTGTAGGGGATAATACAAAAAACCTTAAAGAAGGACAATTAATTTTTCTTCCTCATTTAAGTTTAAGTTCTTTTGCATTTAATAGGGAAATTATAATTAAAGATGTTTTTCCTAGAGTACGTAACTATACTATGGCAATAATTAATGAACATGATATAGAAGCTGATATTTTACATTCTCCTGATGAGATTGTAGAAGTAGAACACGAAGTGAACATTGATATGGAAGAAAAAACTTATCAAGAAGCTATTAAAGCTATAGAAGAAAAAGACCAAAACATTAACAAATTTTAAAAACAAATATTATGAAAGATTTATTAAACTATTTACCAATAATTGTACTTGCTGTTATTACTATGATTTTTATATTAAAAGCGGCAAGACTAAGAAAAGAAAAAGAAACTTTAGAAACTAAAATTAAATTTTCTAATACTTCTAATAGAAATTTAACTTTAGAAGTTTCTAAACTTAGAAAAGATATGATTTTCTATAAAGAACAGTCAGATAAACCTAAAGTTTCTAAAATACCTTTAATATTACAGCCTGTTTCTAATGATGTACTTAAAGGAGATATTAGTTTTAGAAGAGTAGATAATAATAAACTTATTGAAGCTGGTACTATTTCTGTAACAGTACATAAAGGAAGAATACAAAAAGTTTATACTTCTACTAGGAAAAATAGAAATTATGTTAAAGTTCCTATTGTTATTATAACTAAAAAATAATCACTAATCTTAAAACCCTAACATTAATTTGTTAGGGTTTTTTAATATAAAAGAAAATGAGTACAACATCAATTAAAGAATTAAATATTAAATTTGAAGGTATTGATTATTGGAGTAGACCAGTTTTTAAAGTTCAAGATATGAATGTATATGTAGGAAGTTTAACTACATTATTTCCTGATAAAGAAATTGCTCCTAATAATACTAAAGAAGAAATAGATTCTTATTTTAAAAAGAATATAGAAGAATTAGTTATCTTTGGTGATACTTTTGATGAAGACCAAGATCCTTTAGGTACTAATATTAAAAAAGAATTAAAAATAAATATAATAGAAAATGAATAGTAAAGACCAAATAAAAAAGATTAAGGCACTAAACCGTAAGACCTTAGAAGTAATACAAAGTAAAGGGGCTGATTATGGTAATGATGATGTATTATCTAATTTTAAACAAGTATCTCAAGTAATCAAAATACTTAAAATAGATGCTACTACTCCCGAAGGATATTCTATGTTATTAGTTATATTAAAGATATGTAGAATATCTACTTTAAAAGATGGTAATAAAATTCCTAATAATGAGTCTTTATTAGACTCTTATGAAGATTTAATTAATTATTGTAAGTTAGCTTATTTAAATGAAATAGAAAGTAATTCTTTAATAATATGAAATATTTAATAATACTAGACCTTAGTACTAATACTGCTATAATAGAAGATGACCCTGCTATAGACGATGAAGATTTTAATTATCAAGATTATATTTATAATACTTATGGTAATATAGATAGTCATTTTATGATAGCAGAAAATATAGATATTAAATCACAAACTTATTAAGATATGGGAACAATAGAATGTTTAGTAAAGAAAAAATACCCTCTTGAACATATTTTAACAGAGGAAGATAAAAAAGAAATTATTAAAGAAAATAAAGATATTAATATTAGTTATTTATCTTTAATAAAAGAGTGTATAGGATATAGAGGTACTACTGTTGAAACTTTATTAAGAGGTTGGGGCGGAGTACAATTAGTTAATGTAAAAGAATAAGATATGAAAGATTGTAAACACCCACAAAATAAAACTTATAGAGATATAATGGATAAAAATTTTCTTAAATGCGGTGTATGTCACGAAACATTAACACGTAAAATAGGAGATACTACAGATAAAAAACCAACCAAAGAAATCTTTATTAGCTTTGAAGGTGTTAATTTTTGGGGTAATCCTATTTTTAAAGATATAAATACTACTATTAGATATGGTAGTACAAGTAGGTTATTACCTAGTAAGAATGTTGCACCTAACGGTACAGTAGAAGAAATAAATAAATATTTCAAAGAAAATATAGGAGAACTAGAATATTTTGGTGCTTCTTTTGATTGTGAACCTAATGGAGGAATGCCTCCACATTATAAATTAATAATACAAGAAAAATGAGTACAACATTTGGAGTTAAAATAGATAAAGAAAAATCGGGATATTTCGGATATGAAGAATATTCAGGAGAATATAATCATCAATTAGACGGTGAAATAAAAGAAGGTATTGTAAAAGTAGCTTTTAGAAATCAAAAAATACGATTTATTAATCCAATAGCACACTTATTACCTGAAGATACTGAAGTAGTAGCTATGGATAATTCTCAACAAGGTATTAATACTATAGGAGATATTAACAAACAAATTAAAAAACAAGAAAATGGCAAATAGAACAACAACAGAATTTTTAAAAAATCTTGTTACTATTTCTAAAACAGGATTAGAACAAGTTTTTATTATAGAAGCTTTAGCAGACTATTGTGAAAGAGTAGTTACAATGCCAGAAGAACAAATAATAGAAGAAGAAGCTAAAAGACCTATAATAAATATAAGAGCTTGGGTTCGTACAGCAAAAGAAATAGAAAAACAAATAAAAGATGAATATGGCAACAAATAATATATATCCAGATATACAAATAAAAGCAAAAGAAATAAAACAAACAGAGTCTTCTTTAGAAGAAGTAATTATAGAATTTATTACTTGGGTAAGAATTAAACATAAAGAAGAGTGGTATGAAATGATGGTAGCTAATGAATATAAATATCATACTATAAAGGGAATAGAAAAAGAGGCTGAATTTGTTATTAATATTTCTAAATATTCTTTAGAGTTTAATAAAAAATGTGTTAATGCTTCTTATCTAGCTAATTTAACAAATGAATATATTAAAGAAGGAATACAAGAAAGAGTATTAAGAAAAAGTAAATTTCCTTATTCAGAAGAAATTAGACTTTATATTAAAGCTATACATTTTAATGGTACTTTACAAGGAATACTTTAAATTATGAATTATGTAAAAATTTTTAAAAATTCTATTATAGATATTGAAAAACATCTTACTAAAGAAGATTTTAAAGATTATTGTGATAATGCAGAAAGTGTTATAGCTTATTGGGAACAAGCAAAAGAGGATATGAGTAGATAATTTTGGTGTTAGGTCTTAGTATATCAAAACCTCGTTAACACCCTAGAAATAGGTACTAACGAGGTTCTGTGAGCCTATAAACGCCCAAAAATTAGCTATAAAAATTAATCAATACTTTTAATAGTTTTAACAAGACTATTAAGAAGTCCTTTATTATATTCTTGTGTAGCATTATCTGAAATAGATTTAATAGAAGAAGCACCAGGAATTAGACTACCAAAATTTCTAAGTGCTCTACTTTGTCCAGCATAAGCACCAGTTTCTATAGTATCTTCCCCTTTAATTATTCCTTTAATAGAACTAGAAACCTTTAATAAGTCTTCAACTAAACTCATAGCAGGAGCAGGATTTCTAATCATTTTAACTGCTTCCATAGGATTAATATAAATAGAAAGTTCATTTTTAACTCTATTAATCATATTTAAAGTAATATTTAATCCTTCTTGATCTTGTTCTAATTCTTCATCATCCCTATAAATTAAACTAAGTCCTATATACATACTTGCCATATTAAGGTACATTATAAGTTCACTTGCAAGTTTTCTCATATTAGCAGCATCTACTTCTTGTAAACCTAAATTTTCAAAGTCTTTTCTTATACCTATATTAAGTAATAAAGCATTTTTAAATAGTCCTATTACAGCACCAATTTTACCAAATCTTCCTGTATATTCTTTCATATAAGTAGGAACACTTCTATAACGACCTTTAAAAGTAGTTTCTAAAATATTATCATAATTTTCTACTTCCCATCTTTGAGCAAAAGCTTCAAAAAACCAACTTTTAAATTGTACTACTGCTCTACCAGCAATAGTTTCCTTTATCTTTAAAGGAGAAGAAGGGTCATAGTTACCATGAACTCTTTTAATAAATTGAGTAATTTTACTATTAGTCTTATTTATTTTAGTGTTTGGTTCTTTACCATATTTACTGCTATCCCATTTTCCATCATTTTTATAAGCATCCCATAAACTAATTTCTTTTCCATTCTCTAGTGTATGCATAGTTTTCTTGTAGAAAGCTATCATAATAGGAGCTTGATTAAGATACTCTGTACGTTTTTGTATATTATAAGGAGTAGCAAATCTAAGTTTTTTAGCAAAAGACCCTTTTACAGAATTAGTATAAAGTTCGTGTGAAGCTTCTTTAAGAATATCTTCTCTATCCATTATGCTACGAATTTTTAAAGCTACTCCATCTACACCATCATACATATGAAAACTAAGATTTCTTCCAACACTATTCATAGTGAGTTTCATAGCTTCTAACATTTCTTCTCTATTAATAATTCTACCATCAGCAGCCTCTACTAAATTACCAACTACACCATAACCTAAATTACCCATACCAGCTAGAAAATTCCAACCCATACCTTTAAGTTGAAATAGTTTAAGAGCTTGATCACCAGCCTTACTAAAAGTAAAATAACCTCCAAGAGTATTAATATCTTCTTCTATAGAATCAATTTCTTCTTCTATTCCTGTTCTAAGTAATTCGAATTCTCTTTCATCTATTTCTCCATCAGAAAAATCTTTTTCTATTTTTATCATTTCTTTTTTAAATCTTTCTATAGATTTTACTAACGCTTTCTCTTCTTCTTTTTCTTTTTTAGTTAATAGCTTTTTTTCTATTATTCCTTGTGTTTTATGAGGATTACCAAAAAATGTATCTAAAAAATAAAGATATAATTCTTTAGTATTTTTATAAGATTTTGGTGCTTTTAATGAACGTTGATTATTAAATCTATCAAAAACTTTTTTATTAAAATTATTTCTTTCTTCTTCTTTTAAACTATCTAATAAAATAAAACCTGCTGTAACAACATCTTGTATTCTACTTTTATGTTTAAAAGTTAAAGCAAGACCTGTATAAGCTTTTAATAATTTAATTAAATCTTTAGAATTATGTTGAGCATTTTCATTATTAAATAATTTTACTGTTTCTCTATCATATTCAGGAGTAGTCATTGTTCTTCCATATTTCTCTACCCATTCAGATTCTCTTTTTCTTTTAAATATTTCTAAAGCTTTTTCATTGCCTTTAAATAATTCAAAAGATAAATGTTGTTTTCCTTTTTCTCCCTCTACTACAGTAGGGGATTCATTACTTCTGAGACTTATAAGAGCATTATCATATAAAGTATTTTTAATATCACTAAATCCTCCTTCTACTATATTATCTAATACTGTTTTTCTTATTTCAGGTAATTTACCATACTTAATAGCTAATTGTGCTTTTTTAGGTAAAAAAGATTTAAGTTCATTTAAAACATTTCTATATTCTATATAAAAAGCTTTTAAAGCTGGGTCTTGTATAATAAGATTAAAATTATTATCATAATACCCTGTTTCAGTTTTTTCTCCTTTATTATTTTCTATTGTTTTTCTAGGAATATTTACTAAAAATTCATGTCCAGAATTATATACTTTTTTATTATAAGTTGAATTATTTTCATCAGTAAAAACTATTTTTTCTACTTTACCTGTTTTATATTGATTAAGATAAACAAAAGGAGAATGTTGAGCAACCCATTCCTTATATAGGGAATGTTGTTTAGGTATATCTTCTAATTCTTTTTCTGTGTCTATACTATTTAATACTAATAAAGTTTTAAGTTTTTCTCTTTTAAGGTTTTTAAAAGTCTTTATTAGTTTTTCTTGTTCTTTTATATAATAATTATATAGTTCTTCTCCTAAATTTTCTTTTAATTCCTTAATATGTTCTTCTTTTTCTATACTGTCTTCCCCAAATAAAAGTTCAGGATTAAAATATAATGTATTCTTTTTAAGCCATTTATTAACTTTAACAGAATTTTCAATACGTTTTTCTTCGTTATTAGTATTCAAAAGAGATAAAGTACTTTGTAATTTATCAGAAAAAGACTTACTATAAGCATTAACCATATCTCCTGTTAAACTTCCATCTAAATATTTTTGTAAAAATATATTAAATATACCATTGCCTTCTGTATCATATTGCTGTAAAGAAGGTATAGCTTCTTCTAATATTTTATCAATCTTATTTGTTCTATCGTGTGTTTCTCTTTTAGTTTGACTAAATGCTTGTTGATTTTGTGTTGCTATATAACTTAAAAAGATATTATCTGTTCTTGACATATCCATAACATTTTCTTGTATATGATTAATATCTTGAAAACCTTTAAAAACTTCTATTATATCTACTTCTTTTTTAAATTCTTCGCTAATACCAGCTTCAAAATAAGTAGTAAGTTTCTTTTCCATTATCAAAGAAAGATTATCTACTTCATTAATAATTTCATTAAAATCTTTAACTATTATATCATAATATTTAATGTCTTCTTCTGTAAAATAAGTATCAAATACATTTTTCCAATTATCTAAAACCTCTTTAGAATATACTATATCAGAAAATCCATTATTATTGGCTTCTAAAATTTTAGATACCTCTAATAAATCGTCTTTAGCAAAATCTACTAAAGCATTTAAATCGTTTATTTCTTCTATATTCTTTAAATGTTCTTTACTAGTTAATTTGTTTAAAATAGAAGATAAAAATCTAAATCTTTCATCTTGTCCTTCTGCTTTAGCAAGAGTTAGCATTTTTTCTAGTTGTTTAATTCTAGTAGCATTTAAAGCTAATAAGATTTGTGTTCTTATTTTATTTAGTTCTTCTTCAGAATTTTCTTCTAAATTATAGGAAATAGTTGTATCAGCATTAAAAGAAATACTAACTTGTCCTTTATCTGTACCTCCTTTAGTAGTATCTTTAGAAATAAATTTATAACCAGTTAAATCTAATTCTTTTCCTTTTTCTGTAACAATTAAATAATTTTTATCGTGTACTTTTACGTCTAAATTAATAAAAGTATTCTTAATAAGAGTTTTTATTTCTTTAGCATTATCTAAATAATTAAAAGATTTTTTATTTAAAATATTAAAAGTTTCATTAATACTTTTAGCATCTGTTTTTAGGCTTTTACTTGAAACTTTTTCTTTTAATTCTTTAGTAATTATTCTTTTTTCTTTAGCATCAAATTTAAAAGTTTTATAATCTTTTATTAATAATAAGCTTTTAGCAATACCTACTTCTAAAACAGAATTTTGTTCTACTTTAGTTTTAAATAGTGTTTCATACCCTTTACTTTTTCTATTTCTTAAATTTGTAAGTCCTAATCTTTCTAAAGCTTGAATAATTAGTGCAATAAATCTTTCATATAAAGTTTGTTTTCCTTTATATTGTATTTTAGCTAATCTTGTTTGTAGAGTACTATTATAAAATAGTCCAGCAATAAATTCATCTGTATCTATTAATGGATAATAATTACGATAATCTACAGGATCTATAAAATACTCTTTAGATAGTTTTTTTCTTATATTAGTAAAGTCACCATAAGAAGACCCTTTAGCTTTTTCTTTTTCTATTTCTTCTTCTAATTGTTTATATACAGCAATAGAAGAATCCATTTCTTTAAGTCTTCCTTCTATTACACCTATTAATGCTTTTGGCTTTTCTAATACATATTCAATTACTCCTCTATTTTTAGCTAATTCTACTACTTTTAAATATTGTTGATAAGCAGCAGGTTTAGTATCTTTCATATCTTGAAGAACTATATTTCTTAAATCTTCTAGTTCTTTTTTATATTTAGTATTTTTATTACTATCAGATTTAGTAAAAGCATGTAAAAATTCTTCTATTATTAGATTATGCATATTAACCCCACCTTTCATTAGATTAAGTTTATTAGCATATTTAGCATTAAATTTAACATAACGTACTTTTCCTCTTATTGCAGTAGTAGAACCAGTACCACGAATACTTTCGTAAGGTATAATTTTTAAATCAGGGTTTTCTTTTACTAAAGAAGGAATTGCGTCTGCCATTACATCATAAAGATATCTTCTTGATACATCAGCAGTATTATTTTTTAATACTTCTAACATATTTATCATAGACGCTTCTGTATTTCCTTCTATAATATTAAAAGAATCTTTAAAGTCGTCTATTTGAGAACGGTCTTTATTTTTTTCTTCTTCTGTTATTTCATTAATAAAATCTTCTCCTTCTATAAATTCCTTAGCAAAAGTAATTTTAGCACTACCATTATTAATAATTCCATTAAAAGCAGAAGTATTATAAATCTTTACATTACCTAAACTATCAGCTTGAGATATTTTTACTATTCCATTACTTCTACCTACTTTTTTATAAGCCGCTTCTTGTTTATTAAAATTCTTTAAAGTGTCTGTTTTAGGTCGTAGTTCTTTTCCACCTCCATCGAATAAATAAAATACTTCTGCTCCTAAAGCTTTTTGAAGTAAATTATTATTATGATAAAGTCTACTATTTTCTATACTTACTAAAGCATTATTTTCAGGAATTACACTTATAACATTATTAGAAAGACTATCAAATTCTGTAAATTTCTTGTCTTCTATTCCTAAAAAATCTATTAATTCATATACTGCTTTTTTAGTATTTTTTTCTACTAGTTCAAGTAATACAGGAGTACCATTAATAATAACATTAATAAAATCTTTAGGAACACTATCAGCAACAGGTATTGTTACTGTATTAGAGTTTTCGTCAAAACTATTAACTGTTTCTTCTATTTCTAAAGAAGTAGGATAATGTTGATAAAGTTGTTTTTCTAGGTTTTTCTTTAAAAAGCTTCTTTTCTTATTATTATAATTATTAAAATCTGTTTTTCGTATTTTTTCATTAATACCTAATGCTTCAAATACAGAAGCAGGAATATACTTTAGAAATTGTTTTCTAAATTGTACTCCACCTGTAGCATATTGATGTCTAATTAAATCCATAGCAATATCTACACCTCTATAAGATGTGTCCCCTTCTCTATACCAAACATTTTCATCATTTAAAAGTTGTATTAAAGAATTTCCTATAAAATTCATTTGAGTGGTTTCTGCTCTTGAATTAAAAAATAAAGAATCAATATCTTTATCAAAAGACTTTAATTCTAATTGTAGTCTTGATAGTAAATGATCATCATTAAATTTAGTAAGATTAGTTCTTTTAATTTCTTTTAAAATAGAAACAAAAGAAGGTATTTTTTCTGTACCTATAACTAGTCTTTCTCTTTCTGTTCTAATATCATTTTCAAATAAATTATCAAATAAATCACTATAAAGAAAAGAACGAACAGTATTAAGAGCTCTTTTTCTTAAATCTAATTTTTGAGTGATTCCGAATACATAAGTTTCTTTTTCTAAGAAATTATAAGCAATATCAGTAAGTTCGTTTATAACATCACTTTTATAAGGAAATAGTGTTTTATTGCTATTATATATTTCATTCGCTGCAAATACACCATATACAGACATTGCACCTACAACAGTTTTAGGCTTAAGATATTCTAAATTAACACTTTTTCTATAAAAAGTATAACCAGCGTCTTTTAGTTCTTTTTCTTTTTCTTCTGTTAGGTCTTCTCTTTTTACTTCTTCAATATCCCCTAATAAGTCTAATGTATTGCTAATTCCTAGTCCATCTATACTTTTTAATTGTTTTTCTTTTTCATCTAAATATAATAAAGAATTACCAAAACCTCTTGAACCGTCTATATTAATAGTTTGTTGAAGGTCTGTTATTCTTTCAAAAGTCTTTTGAAGTCCTATAAATTTATTTAATATAGCTGTTTGTTGGTCATTAAAATTTTCTTGAAACTCTTCTGAAACAAAACCACTAACATAATCTTTAATGTTTTGTAATAAATCTTCTTTAGTAAATATAAAAGCCTTATCTTCATAATCTATTTTCTTGAAATACTCTCTTTCTTCTTCATAATCTTCTTCAGAATTTAAGAAACCTTTGTATTTATTGCTTAGTGCTTTAAATCTTTTTCTTTCATTAAAAGCAGAAATAGAAGCATCTTTTACCTTTTTACCTAATTCTGTATAATCTTTTATTATAGGTTGATTTATAATATTAATAACAAATTCAGCATCAAATCCTGACATTATCATTCCTGTAATAAAATTATAAGTTTCACTATTTACATTTATTTTTCCTAATATTTGTAAATTTTCATTATCTACAGAAGAACTCAATAACATAGAAAAAACTTCTCCTTTAGTATATGTAGAATAAGTTAAATCTTTATTAGATAAAGTATTACTCCACATAGCATTTTGTTTAGATTTACTCTCTGCATGATTACCAAAAGAAAAAGATAGAGGTTTATTAGAAAAAGAATTTGTTTCATAATCAAATTTTTGTAAAAAATGAGCAGTTGCTTTTTCATTTTGTAATGTAGCATTTAAAGTAGAAATACTTGCAAATACTCCAATAGACTCATTACCAGAAGAACCACTAAGAAATTTTTCTTTAAAAGTTGTTTGTGAAATAGGACTATAAAAAGGATCAGCAGAACTATAAATTTTAGCAATATTATTTGCAATATCTTCAAAAATATTTTCATCTAAAGGAGTAATTATTTTTTCTTGTACTTCTCTATTAGGATTAGAAAGAACAGCCATTTTAATATCTAAAATAGCGTTCATTAATTTCTTATTTTTATTTACAGTATTTTCTTTATGATAACTTTCATCGAAAGAAAGGTTACTATAATCTATTCCTAGTTTCTGTTTAATAAATTCTTTTCTTGCTTCTTCTTTAATATTAGCAGTAGCTTTAAGGGCTTTTAAAGAATTAAATTCTTGTCCTTTATAAGTAACTTTTTTTGTACCTATAATTTCTCCTTCTTCTACTAATTTATCTACATATTCATCTAAAGGTTTAAAAGAATTATCAAACATATAATTAACCTTATCTAAAGTTAATCTTTCATCCCCTTCTTTAGTAAAGGCAGAATCTAATTTACTAATACTATTGTCTTCATTGACAGTATAATTATAAAAATTAGTATATAGTTTATCTATATCAAAATCACTACCCATTTGTGCAGTAAATTCTGAAGGTGCTAATACAAGTTCTGAATATTCAGCAGGTAAAAACCCTACTATTTTCATATAAGACATACTATTATGCCCTTGTGTTGGTATTCTATAACCAAACATTTTAAGCATTTCTGGTGGTATTTTATTAGGGTCTATAAATTTATCATCAATCATAAATTCTTTAATATCTATAAGTGTCCCTTTTCCTTTACCATCTTTAGAAGGTAACATAAATTTAGAAGCAATCATTATTTCTGCTCCTGCTATATATTTTTTACCGTTTTCGTCTATTTCTTCTCTTTGTCCTTTTAATTCAAAATCTCCTCTTTCTACCCATTCTTTATCGTAAAGAATACCATTTCCAAGCTCTTTAATCATTTTAGTAGCTTCTTCTCCTTCTTTTAATTTACGAGGTTTAAATCCTACATTAGCACCTAAAATAAAAGCATGTCCTTGAGTTTTTAATTTTCTTACTCTATTATCTACAATAGAAACTAATAAGCTTTCTATTTTAGAAGATAAAGCAGAAGTCCATAAAGGTTGTCTAAAATCAAATCCTGTTTCAGTAGCTACTAAATCTAAATAAGCAATCTCATTTAAAGGATAACCACGTTCACTAAATTCTTTAAGAAGAACGGTTCTTAATGCTTCTAAATTTAAAGTTTTAGTTTCTTTATTATATCCAATATCTTTAACAAGAGCATCATAATTATTTTTGAAAACCTCTGTATATAATTCATTCATTTCGGCTCGTAATTCCGTTCCCTTTACTGGTTTAAGGGATACAGGATGCACGAAGTTTTTAATATGTAGTATATCAGCAAATAATAATTTTCTATGCTGTGAAGCGTCTGTAACGCCTTGTTTATGTAGAGGTGTATCTAATTGTATTTTATGTCCTTGTCTTGGAGTAGTTATAACAGAAGAATTATAAACTTCTTCTCCTTTTTCATCTTTTTCAAAAAGAGTAATATCTTTTTTAATAGTTCCATCGGTTTCCCACAAAGAAAAAGTATTATTAGGGTTACCAACTTTTACAGCAGATGCAAATACAGCATTTCCTATGTCCTCTTTAACCATTGCTTTTCTTAAAGAATCTAATTCTAATCCTTTAGTTAAATTTTTTATTAAAGGTAAAGAAGATTGTTTAATATAAATAGAACGAAAATGTTTACCATCTTTATAGTGATTAAAGAAAACAGGTTTAGAAGGGTTTACTAGATTTTTATATAATACGTTTCTAATTAAATTTAATTGTCCTTCTGAATATTCCTCGTCATTTTTTTCTATCTTAATTAATTTAGTTCTATCTTCTTCTTTTATATTACCTCTTTTAAATTCTATAGTTGCCCACTCTTTCATAGTGTTATAACCCATAGCATCACCACTAGCTAATCCTAAATAATTATCATCTGCTTTTTCTTTGCCTATTAATTTTCTATAGTATTCTATATTAGTACTATCTGAAACGCCTTTTACATGTTCAGGGTCAGTTAAAATTAACCAATTCATAGTTTCATTAACATCAGAAATAATATCAGTTCCAGGAGCTATTTGAGCAGCAAGTCTTTTTCCTATATTATCAAAAGTATTTTCAATAACTTCTGTTGTTCTTTTTTGTACTTGAATATCATAAGTATTTTGTTCAATTATATCTTTAGTAACTTCATAAATATAATTATTAACGTTTTCTGTTTCTCCTACTTTTAGCGTTGTTCCTTTAAAATAAAAAGCAGGATCTCCAGCATATAGTTTAAAAAATGTAGAATTACTTATTAAATAATTTATAACGTATTCATAAGCAATTCTATCAGGAGAAGTATCAAAACCCTCTTTTTTAAAATCTGAATCTATAAATCTAAGTTGTCCTTTTTCATTAATAATATTAGAATCTTTCCATTCTTCTATTTTTCTAGTTTTAAGATTATTTATATGGTCTATTACTATTTCTTTTAGATGTTTTCTTAGAATAGAATCATTATCAAAAGTTCTTAGTCTTTTTCCTATAATTGCTCCATTAGAATCTCTACGTAATTCTCCTTCTCTTTGTTCAAATAATATGTGATCTTTTGCATAATTTAGTTCAGGTATAAAATAAAATAAATTAGAAGCTTCGTCATAATCTCTCATATTAACATCATTACTGTTATCTTGTTGAGTTAATATTCTCTTATATTCTGGCATTACTACTTCTTCTATAAGTATATCCCAAATAACGTGGTCTTCTTTAATTTGTTTATTTTCATCTATATCTACATCATAAATACGAGAATTAAACCCCATAGTAGTAGCACTATCAGAAAAAGTAGGAGCAAATAATCTTCCATTTCTATGACTAAAGGTTTTAGTTTCACCATTAACTATTATTTGTCCTGTTCTTTTTATAGCTTTATTTCCTTTATTAAAAAAGAAATTTAAAGCTACTTGCTCAAACCCTGCATTAGATAATTTATCTAATTGTTTAGCATTAAAGTTTTTATCAGTTACTACATTAGAATCATAATTCCAATAATTAAAGAAATCTACAAGTTTACTATCATTAAAACTATTAGTTGCTTCATCGTATATTTCATCTAATAATAAACTAGTACCACTAAAAGCATCAGATTTTAATTCTTTTAAAAGTTTTAAATTAGTTTTTAAGTCTTTTGTTCTATCTGTAAGAAATTTAGATAAAGTAAAACCATATACATTTTTTCCTTCTCCATTAAGATAAGAAATAGCAAATAATTGATTATCAAATCTAGTTACATATTTAGAAAAAGCTTTAATATATCCATCATTAAAAACATTACTTGTATTTCTATTAATTTGATATTTTCCTTCTTTTTTAGGAATTGCATTTTTTAATGCACCAAAAAATCCTGCATCTTTATTAATAGCTGTTATACCTATTTTCTTTCCTTTTACTGGATACTGTTCTGTATAAAAATGTGTTAAAAAATCAGTAGTAAAAACAAATCCTAATTCAGAAAAACTTTTTTGTAGTATATCTATAATCTCATCATTAGGTAACCCTACTTCTTTTTGTATTTGTTTTCCTATTCCTATAGTAAATTGACTAACAGGTATATTCAATTTAACACTATACTCTTGTTCTACTTGTTTCTTTTTATTAGACCTATAATCTCTTAAAGTAGAAACTAATATATCCCCTTTATGAAAAAAGCTTTCTAATTTAACTGTATCAAAAATTATAGTGCCATCTTCTTTTGTTTCTCTTATTATATCTTTATTAGTATAAAAAGCGTTTTCCCAAGTTCTAAGTAAAGAAAGAGAACTTTCAGTATTATTAGTAGCTTTATTAGATAAAAATATTTTTTCTTCTGCTGGAGCACCATCTTCTGAAATATGCATTGTATGCATAAAAGAAGTTACATGATTAGTAGCAGATTTACTCATATTAGTAACAAAAGCATTTCTATTAGAAGAATCTAAAGTTTTTAATTTATCTATAAGATTTTGTAAATATGGTTTATTTGCTATATGAAAAGATAGTTCTTCTAACATATTATCAAATATATCACCATTAACAGTTAAATCTTTATTATAATTATTAAAAGCTGTTCCAAGTATAAGTAGAACCTCATCATATAATCTATCAAAAGGAACAGAAGCGGCTCTACCAAAAATAATTTTATTTCTTATTTCTGTTTCCCATTTAATTGTACCGTCTTTTTGTTTTACAGGTATTCTATCATTAACTTCTGCGTCTTTAATACCTATTAAAATATTTTTAACATTAGCAGTTAATTGGTCACGACCATTAAGACTAAAATAATAGTTATTTTTATAATCAGTTCTAACATTTTTACCATCTTCAGCTTCATTAACTTGTTCTATAGAATGTATTAAAGTGTTAGATTTAATATTATGTACAGCAAATTTATATAAAGTATCTACACCATCAATAGAAGCTTGAGCAATTTTTAAATTTTCTTTTGAATTTTCTTCTATTATATCTAATTGTGCTATAGGGTTTTCTACTTTTGTTAATTTTAATATCATTTCATTTTTACTCATAGAAGGATATTTACGCATTAAATCATAAACACTTGCAGTATTATTTCCTTGTCTTTTTAAAAATACTCTAGCACCATTAATAATAATTGCTCTATATTCATGGTCTTTAATATATTTTCTTAAATCTGATTTAAAAGCTCCTTTTATTTTATCAGATTTTACTATTTTTTCTCCTTTTCTATTTGTGTCTTCTTTATTTATTTGAGAAGTAAATCCTAATAATTCTGTTAAAGATACTTCTTCTATAATAGAACTAACAAGACTGTTAGTATGAAATTCTTGATAAACAATAGGAACTCCAGGTACTTCTAATTCTTCTGAAATAATTTCTCTAATTAATTCAGCTTTTTTAGAATTTTCCATATGTCTTTGTTCTTCTTTAGCAGACAAAGGGGATTGTTCTATTGTTTCTTCTGTTTTTTCATAATCTTCTAAATTATAACTAATATCATTAGGAACCTTACCAAAAAGATCATCTATGTCTTCTTTCTTTTCTTGTACTTTTTGTTTTTCTTTTATATCATCATTCTCTTCAAATACAATAGTTTTTTGTACTCTATATACATCTTCGCCGTCTACAACAATACTTTTAATATTAGTTTGTGTGTTCTCTTTTATAAAATTATCATAACTACTTATTAAAGATTGTGTACCATCCCTATTAAAAGGAGTATTAACATTTTTGCCTAAATTAGCAGAATTAATATTAACTTTAGCCTTTTTAAGCATTTGTTCAAGTTTTCCTACAAAATTTTCAAGTTTAGTTTTACTAAGAGGTTTTTTAAAATCTATATATTCATCTATAGGAGACATTCCTTCTACACCTGCTTTAAAGTTTATTACCCCATCACTTAATCTAGTCATATAAAAAACAGGTCTTTTAGCTTCTATAGCTTCTCCTAATATATTTACTTCTTCTCCTTTATATGAATTTAGTTGAATTACGTTTTGTAATAAATTATTAAGAGCTTCATAATCTGTTCTATCAAGACTTCTAATATTTATACCTAATTTTTTATAATATTCTAATAGTTCTAAATCTTCTTTACTTAATAAATTATAAGAAGACATTTTAAGTCTTAGTATATTTGATACAGAAGATATTTGACTTTTAGAAAGAAATTTTCTATCTAAAGCATAAGGCATCATACCTTCTTTAGAAGGAATAAAAGCATAAGGAAGACCTTTAATATATTCATAATTTGTTTGTTCTTTTGCAGGTGCAACAGATTCTATTTCAGATACTGTAAAATCAGTACCATTATAAATTCCAATAGAAACATTAGGTAAATTATTTTTAACACTAGAAACAATAGCTTTGATTGTATGTCCTACACTAACAGAAGAAACATTAGATTGTACATTTTCACCATTTACTATTCTTTTTCTTAATACTTCTAAATTAAGTATTTGTGTTCTTAAAGTATCTTCTTCTCCTTCTTCTACTACAATATTAGAAGAATTAATATAAGAAGGTAAATGCAAATAAGCGTCTTTTAAAGTAATACCATTAAGAGTAACTCTAATAGGAGCATGAGTATATGCAGGAAAAGTTTCTTCTAATTCTCCTTTACGTTTAATATCTACCATAACATCACCATTACCTAGAGTTCTTATATTATACTCTACACCCTCTATTATAGTAGAGGGAGATAATTTGTACCCTATAACATCTCCTTCTTTTATTCCTCCTTTTTTAAGTAAACGTGTATCAAGATTCTTATTTATAGAATAAGTTCCTGTTTTATCTATAAGTCTACCATTTTTATAATATTTACTTCCTACTGTCTTATAAGCAATAGTAGAATCTCCTGCTCTTAATTTTGCAGAAGTATAAGTAAATGGACTATCAAATATAAGCTCATCTTCATTAAGATCAATTCCTTCATCAATCATTAATTGTGCTCTTACATATTTTTTATTTAGTTCTTCTATTTCAATAGTACTTAAATGTGGAAAATCTAAAATAGAAGTAGCTTCTCTTTTCTTTTTTTGTTCTGCTTCTTCTTTAGCTATTTCTTTTTTAGTTTTATTGATG
>Ga0164313_10002053_pt1 | contig 18040 bp, 8 predicted proteins | sample GuaBasSedimGuay4_FD_113735 | JGI IMG/M metagenome (GOLD analysis project Ga0164313, IMG submission 113735) | Subseafloor sediment microbial communities from Guaymas Basin, Gulf of California, Mexico - Guay4, Core 4569-4, 0-3 cm | ecosystem: Environmental > Aquatic > Marine > Hydrothermal vents >...
CCTCTCAACCGCATACGGCTGGACGCGCGTCGGCCTCGAGCGGCAGTGGCGGGACAGCCTCCGCACGAGGTACCGAGTCCTTCCGGCCCTGTTTGCCGGGTCCACGATCTGGGTATTGGCGGCCATCCTCGTGGTGTTCGCGTACCGAAAGCGGCGGCGCTACCACCACATGAAGCTCCAGCAGATGGCGTACCGCGAGGAGCTCGAAGCGCAGGCTGCCAGCCAGCCTCCGCCCGCTCCACTATCCGCCCCACCTCCAGCCGCCGAAGTGGCCACGGACGCTGGCGTACCGAGCGTGGAACACGACGGCGAGTCGCACACCCTTCACTAGTGCGCGGATCACACACTGGCAGCGTGTGGGACCGGGAGCTTAGGCCTTGGCGGCCTTGGGCGCCTCGTCGGGATGGATCGGGAACTTGGCGGTCGTCCCCTCCTTCTCGAGCTTCTTCTTGCGGTCCCTACCCTGAGCGGCATTTTTCTTGTGCCGCCGCGCTCTTGTCTTGCCTGTATCTGACATCGAGTTCGTCCTAGCAGCCAGCTTTAGTGGGCGGGGGCCGGGCGGTCAAACACCCGACCCGGTCGCCTGGGCGACGGCCCGAAGATAGCCCTCATGGAGGCGTTTCGTCAGCGAACCGGGGGCACCGGAGCCAATTGTCCGGCCGTCGGCCGCGACGACGGGCATCACCTCCCGGATGCTGCTCGTGAGGAAGGCCTCGTCTGCGCCATAGAGGTCTTCGGGGCGCACCTCGCCTTCCTCCACCTCGATCCCCGCCGCGGCCGCTGCGGCGATCACCGTTGCACGTGTGATTCCGACCAGGATCCCTGGCTGAGGCTCAGGCGTGCGCACTTTCCCGTCCTTGACGATGAAGACGTTACTCGACGCACCTTCCAGTATCTGACCGCGACGCCCCAGCACGAGCGCCTCTTGCGCCCCCTTCTGTTTTGCCTCGTGGACGGCGAGAAGGTTCGCGAGATAGTTGGACGCCTTGGCGCCCGATGCGCGCTCGTCGTCGGTCGGACGTGAAGCGTGGAGCAATGAAACAGCGATGCCCCGCTCGTAATGTTCGGCGGGAGGCACCGACACCGGTGCAGCGATGATCACGCGAAGCGGCGCGGTGGCGGTCGAAAGGTCGTAGGTGAGCGGTCCAGTCCCGCGCGTGACCACGATGCGGACGTACCACTCGCCCTCACCCGCGGCCGCGAGCGTCGCCGCCACCTCGGAAGACAGCGTCTCCATCGAAACCGGCATTGGAATCATCAACCGATCGGCTGAACGTTGCAACCGCTCGAGGTGTTCGCGTTGGGCAAACGGCACACCGCTGTACGTCCGAAACACCTCGAACACACTGTCCCCGTAGAGGAAGCCGCGGTCGAAGACCGACACCCGCGCCTCGCCACTATCGACGACGCGGCCGTCGATGGAGACTTTTCCTGTCGCCATGTTTCAACCCTTCAACTGAGCGAGGAGCTCCGCAGCCTGATCGTGGCCGGCATCTTCCGCAAGCGCCCTCTCCAGCATCGTGATCGCCTTGCGCGTGTCGTCCTGCTTCGCCGCGATGTCCCCGAGGTAGTAGTAGACATCGGCTTTCTGAATCCCCGAGTCCGGCTCCAGCTTCTGCAACAACAGAGCGCGGAAACTCTTCTGCGCACGGCCGAGGTCGCCGTTGGCGTGTGTGAGCTTGCCGAGATCCCGGAGGATCGCGACGTTGGTGAGGTCGATCTTGAAGGCCGCGTCATACGCCGCGAGCGCGCCAGCCGCGTCGCCCGCGGCAGCCAGCGCCTGACCGAGACGGTGGTGATGCTCCGCGAGCTCCTTACTTCGCTGCCGGCCAAAGCTCTCGATGATGCGCCGCAAGATCGGGACCGCGTCTTGCTGACGGCCGGCCGCAATGTACAGATCGCAAAGCGGGACCAGAGCGCTCCGATCCTCGCCATCGAGCTCGACGGCCCTTTCGAGGTAGCTCGCCGCCATCCCCGGGTCGTCGAGCTGGTCGCGGTAGACGTCCGAAATCGTGCGCAAGAGGACCAGACGCGCGTCATCCGAAGCCGTCGCCTGAAGCTCGGCGTCCAGGACCTCTGCCAGTGCGGAGTAATCGCCCTTCGACTGGTAATACGCTTTGAGTCGGTCGCGTGTCGCCGCGTCCTGCGGGAATCGCTCGTAGCCCCCGCGAAGTGCCCTGCCCGCCTGCTCGGTGTCACCCACTTGTTGCTCCCAAAGGTCAGCGACCCGATGCACGACGTCGATGGCCGCCGGCCCCTCCAAACGGCTCGAGAGGCGCTCGAGCGTGTCAGCAACCTTCGTCCAGCTCTCGTTGCGTTCGTACAGCCCGGCAAGCGCCCGAAGCGAGCGCTCATCTGCTCCGAGATCCGAGTTGATGCGTTCGTAGATCCGAATGGCGCCGTCCGTATCGCCGCGCTTGGTGTCGTGCACCTCGGCGATACGCTCGAGCAAGCCACGCTGGGCCTCGTCGGACGCGTGACCGACTTTCGACAAGGTCAGCACGATGAGATCATCCCAGGCGCCCGTAGCCTCGAACAGCCTGTCGAGGTCCGCGTTTGCGACCACGTTGTCTGGCTCCGCGTTCAGCACCCGCCGGAACATGTCGATGGCGGCAGCCTGATCGCGGAACGAGTGCTCGTAGAGCTGCGCGAGTCGAAGCTGTAGCGTCGTGCGGTCTTCATCGGCAGCCAGGTCTGCTCGGCGCTCGAGCAGCGCACGAAGTGCTTCGAGCCGGTCGTTGTCTTGATAGAGCGCTTCGAGCGCATCCATCGAGACGGGGTCGTTCTCATCCAACTCGAGGGCTGTCTCGTAGGCCCGAATCGCGGCCCGGGGGTCGTTGAGGTGGTCCCGGTAGACCTGCCCCATCGCCTGCGCCACCGGCGCGCGGTCGTCCCCATCGATGACTTCCAACTCCCGCTCCAACAGCCCGACGACCTCGTTCCATCGAGACTGGGCCCGGCGGATGTCGCACAGGGCCCGCAGAGCGCCCGCGTCGCTCTTTTCGACGGCGAGCAGCTCCTGATAGCAATCCGCTGCCAGCTCGGGATCCGAAAGCTCCTGGTGTGCCAGCTCGGCGGCCTCACGCACGAGCGCGATGCGCTGCTCCGTGTTCGGCTCGACGTCCGCCCAAGCGCGGAGCGCACTCACCAAGTCCGCCATCCGGGGCTGCTTTCGAATCAGTGCGACGCGCTGCGCGTGTGCCTCGAGCGGCTCGGGGTCGAGCTGTAGCGCCTCGGTAAGCGCTCGCTCGGCGCCGCTCAGGTCGGACAAGCGATCGCGGTACCAGCCCGCGGACCGAAGACGTAGCTCGTACAGCTCCCGGCGATCGAGGTCTGCGCGCGCGGCGATCTCATCGACCAAGCCATCCAGGTCTGCCCAACGTCCGGACACCTCAGCGAGGCGCTCGAGCGAATCGATGAGCGTCCGGTCGCGCGGGTCGGTCCGTACCGCGTCCCGCATGGCGGCAAGCGCCTCCTCGGGACGGCCGATGTCGTTCTCCCAAATCGAAGCGGCCTCGGTGAGGAGTGCCACCCGGTCGGCGTCGGTCGGCGTCAGCTCGACCCGCTGCTCGTAGAGCCGCACCACCTCTTCGAGGTTGCCGGCGCCGCGGTAGTACTCTTCGAGTAAATCCAGCGCGCTTCCTGCAACTTGGGGCTTGCGCGCCAGACTCCGTACCGCGGCAAGTGTCTCGTCGCGACCTGGGTCCTGCTCCATCGCCTTTTGGTATGCACCAAGCGCGCCCTCCAAGTCACCGAGGTGGCTCGCGCGGAGCCGCCCCTGCCTCAAAAACAGTGTTGGCCGGTCGGCATCCCGCAAATCCAAGCGGCGCGAGATGATCTCGTGCAGCCGATCCCATCGCTCGGTCTCCTGAAGAAGTCGATCCAACGCTTCGAGGATCGAGGTGTCGTCTCCTAGCAGTGACAGCGCCCGCTCATGCGCATCGACCGCTCGGCTGAGGTCCTTGAGGTCCTCCTCGCAGATCCGCGCCACACGCTGATACAAGGCCGCGCCTCGGTCCGCATCGAGGCTTGCGCCCGCCTCCGCGAACAGAACCTCGACGAGCTCGGGCCATCGCTGAAGGCTCGCCGCGAGAGTTTCCGCGCGATCGAGGATTTCGTCGTCCTCGGGTCGCTCGCCGATCGACTGCAGCAACGCGTCCAGCGCCGCGTTCGGATCCTTGCGGCCCTGCTCGTGCACCTCGGCCAAAGCCACCAACTGCTCCGCCTTCTCGTGTGGGTCGGTCATCGCATCGGCCCGCAGCCGAAGAAGCGTTGCGAGGTCGCTCCAGCGTTCCTGGGTCCGGAGGTAGGGCTCGATCACGGCGGCCGCGTCTTCGCGATAGTCGGCGAGCTTGGTGATGCGGAGCAACGCCTGCGCCGATGCCTCGTGCGCGGCGTCGATCCTCAGAATCTGGCCGTAGACGGCTATGGCGCTCAGCTCATCGTCGAGCTCGCGTTCCATGATGTTGCCGAGCTGATGCGTCAGCTCCACCCGCTCGCTCTCGTGTGCCGCCCCGTCGGACCGACGCTGCAGCACCTCGACGAGTTCCTGCCACTGGCCCTGACGCTCGTAGAGGCGGCTCAGTCCCTGCAGGGCGCCCCGATGTTCCGGGTCCGCCTCGGCGACCGCTCGTAGTGCGTCACAAGCCGCCTCGGGCCTCCCAAGCTGAGCCTCGTAGAGCTCGGCAAGCCGCATGCCCACCTCGACACGAACGTCGGGCTCGCCTTCGAGCTCCATGCGGCGTTCCAGCACGTCAGCCAGCCGCTCGGAGTCGTTGACCGAAGCGAAGAGCCGGTCGAGGGCGACGAATGCAGCCGCGTCGTCAGGCTTTTCGCCGGCCGCCTGCTCGTAGTACGACACGGCCCGCTCCGGGTTCGAGAGTTGCTCTTCCCAGAGTCCGCCGAGTCGACCGAGGAGCTCTGCGCGGATCTCGGCGTCGTGAGAGTGGTCGAGCTTTTGCTCGTAAACCCGCGCAAGTCCTTCCCAATCACCCACCATGACTTGCAGAGCCTCTAACTCGTCGAGGGTCCCTTCCGCCTCCGGGTCGGCCTCGAGAACCCTGGCGTACGTCTTGATCGATGCGCGCGGATCGCCGAGCTCGCGGTCCTGGGCCTCGGCAACGCTCGTCAGGAAAGACCCTCGAAGGGAGGGCTCGTCGGTCGCCGCCGCGGCTTGCTCAAAGGTCTGGATATAAGCCTCCCAGCTACCAAGCGAGCGAGCCAGGCGGTCGACCTCCGACCGTGTCGCCTCGTCGGCGGGTTCGACAATCAGGGCCTCACCCCAAGCGTCGAAGGCCTTCTCAGCGTTGCCCCCGTGCTCCTCATGCAAGCGACCGACTTCACGCCAAGTCTCAGCCCGCTCGAACGAGTCCACTGCCTGGTTCGCCTTGGCGTCGAGGACGCTGATCAGGGCCTGCCAGTCGCCACTTTCACGGTGGATCGGTTCCAGGATCTGAACCGCACGGGGGCCATGGTCCCCATCTTCGACCAGGCGCGATACTGCCTGCAGCGCAGGAACGTAGTCGCGTTGATCGGCCAGCACATCCTCGAAGATGTCGAGAGCCTGTGCGGGGCTCTGCAGCTTGGTCTCCGTCAGCGAGCCCAGTCGCTGGCGAAGCTCGAGGGCCACGCGCGCGTCAGACGCGTTGTCGATCTGGAACTCGATGTGCGCCCCGAGGTCATCCCATCGCTCGACGCCTTCGAGAAGCTCGTCGAGCCGACCCACCGCCTCTGTGTTGACGGGGTCGACCTCGAGAATGCGCCGATGCGTGACGATGCCACCTTCGGGGTTCCCGAGCTCGTCGACTTCGATGCGCGCGATCTCATGCAAGACGGCCACCCGCTCATCGTCGGTATCTGCGAAGCTCTCGCGCTCGCGATCCAGGTCGAGTAGCGCATTCCACTTGAGACTCCGTGAGTACACCGAAGCCAGCGCTTGACCGGCCTCTTTATTGCTCGGGTCGTACGTGAGCGCGCGTTGGTAGAAGTACCCTGCTCTATCGAGGTCTTCCAATCGCGCATCGTAAAGCTTGGCGGTCGTTAGCGCGAGGACGGCCGTATCTGCGTCATCGACTTCGACCGCGCGAAGTGTCTTGTCGAAGATCGCGGCCAACCTGTCCCAGCGTCCAAGCGACCGCGCGAGGCGGGTGAGTGTCTCCTGGCTTTGCGGGTCGTGCGGGTCTTCGCCGAAGAGGCGGCCATACGTCTCGAGCGCCCCGTCGAGGTCTTCGAGATGTGACTCCTGCACATCACCGAGATGGCGCAAGAGATCGAGTCGCTGCGTGGGGTCTTCTTCACCATCGAGCCGGGCTTCGAGAATCTGCGTGACCTTCGGCCACTCCATGCGGCGTAGGTACAAGGGCTCGAGCAGCTCCGCGGCCGCGCTCCTGTACTCGGATTGTTCGATCAGCGCCTCCAACGCCCGCACGGTGGGCTCGTGCTCCGGATTCTGGCTCAAGGCTTCCCGGAATTGATCGAGCGCGCGCCACGGCTCGTTGAGCCGACGCAGGCAAAGCTCGCCGAGCTCGTAGCGAACCGCCGCAGGATCTCCGATGCGCTGATCGATCTCTCGCTCGTAGAGCGTCGCCAGCTCATCCCATCGCCGGGTGCGGCGATAGAGGCGCTCGAGGCCTTCATAGGCCAGAGGGTGGTCGCTTTCGCCGAGCGCTCGATCGAGGGCCTCGATCGCCGACTCCGGATCGTCGAGCTCGGACTGGTAGATGTGAGCTTGACGGACGAGTAACGCAGCCCGTTCCTCGCGGTCCTCCGAGATCTCTCCCTTGCGCCTCAGAAGCTCGACGAGCTCGCGCGTTGCCCCAGCACTCTCGACCAACGCCAACAACGCATCGAGCGCTGCCCGATGATCGGGCTGCTCCTCGAGCACGTTCTGGTATTGCGCCCTCGCCAAGCCCGCGTCCTCGAGCCGCTCCTGAGCCACGCTCGCGGCCCGCATGCGTACCTGGGTCCTCAAGTCTGCATCGAGGAGCTCAGGCGCAATGGTCCCGAGGGTAGCCACCTGCTCCGCGTAGCGATCGGTAGTTTCGGCGTAGCGCTCGTAGTCCCCAAGCACCCGCTCGAAATCGTCGAGATCGACGCCCTCACGAAGTGCCCGTCCCGCGAATGCAAACGCAGCGTCCATGTCTTCGGTTCCGACTTCGCTAATCTCAGCGGCGCGTAGCAGCGCACGAACCCGTTCGCTCGGATCCTCGCCGGCGGCGACCACCTCGAGCATTCGAACTTGATCGGCGTACCGCCCCTCGCTCTGGTACTGATCGAAAAGGCGATGTGCCGCGGCAACGCGCAGGAGCGCATCCGGGCCGGCCGCCAACTCTTCGAGCGCGGCCAACGTAGGACCGTGCCCAGGCACCGTCTCGAGAAGCTCGCGATACACCTCGAAGGCTCGCTCGACTTCGCCCGTTTGATTGCGCATTAGCTCGGCGGCTTCGAAGCGGAACGCCACGCGCTGGTCCGGATTCTCGGCGTCCTCGGCGCGGATTTCGGTGACCTCGAGCAGCTCGTGCCAGCGCTCGGCCTGCCGATAGAGACGCGTTAGCGCGCCCAGCGCCGCCTCGTCCGAGCCAAATCGTGACACGACGTCGCGATACGCGGCGATCGCGTTCTCGATGCTTCCGAGATTGTTTTCGAAGATCTCGCCCATGCGCCGACAGAGGGTCAACTGCTCTTGTTCGTCACCTGCCAGCTCCGCGCGTCTCTCGAGCACTTCCACCAGCGGCTCCCAGCGGCCCCGTTGCTCATAGAGACCCTCGAGGGCGGACAGCGCATCGACATCGCTCGGGTCGAGCTCCAACCGCTCCCGATGAACTTCGATCGCCCCGTCGGGATCGTGCAGCGTGCTCTCGAGAAGATCAGCGAGCCTCGAAAACAGCTCGTCGCGCCGCGCTTCGTCTTCTTCGAATGGTATCTGGCGCCGAAGGTCTTGCGCGAGCGCGGCGTGGTTTTCGGCCCCGAGGTGAAGGCGCTCGAGGGCGCGGGAAGCCTTCAAGACTATCTCCGGGTTGTCATGCTCGAACCGAACGAGCTGCTGGTAGATCCGCTCCGCATGCTCGGGCTCCGGCTCGGACACGTCCCACAGCTCGGCAAGCTCTAGGAGAAGCTCGGTCTTGACGAAGTCGTCGCCCACCGTGGCGAGCCCGCCGTCGAGCAGCTCGGCGCGTTGTCTGTGGCGCCCGAGCTTTGCTGCCAGACGCGCCAGGTCCGCGCGCGCGCTGCCATCCGCAACGTCTTCACGCACCGCGCGCGCATACGCATCGAACGCGATTTCGTCGTCGTGAAGCTTGCCCTCACTCAGCTCGCCGATTCGACTCAGGTGGGCCGCGCGCGAGGATGGATCGGTGAGGTCCTCGAGCTGAACTTCCAACACCTTGGCCAGCTCGCCCCACGCGCCTTGCGAATCGAAGATCGGCTGCAGAATGGAGGCCACTCGCTGCCGCTCTTCCCGATTCTCCATGAGCCGCTGGAGCCCCTCCTGCGCGCGCAGGTGCGTCGGGCTCGACTCCAGCAGGAGCTCGTAGTGGTCGACCGCATCCGGAACACGATCCAAGCGCGTCTCATAGATGGTTGCGAGCTCGTAAGCGAGGTCGACCGCTTCTTGACCGGTCGCCTCGTCGAGGTCGCGCCGCAGAAGCTCTGCAAGCTCCGGCCAGCGATTGATGCGTCCGTACAACCGTTGCAGCGCGCGCCGCGATGGCGTGTGCGTCGGGTCGAGCTCGAGGGCCTGCTCATAACTTGAAATCGCATGCTTGGGCTCGTCGAGGATCTCCTCGAAGAGGAAACACAACTGTAGAAGCAAATCGAGCTTGGCGCCGGCGTCGGTCGTCGCTTCGATGCGCTGTTGGTAGAGGGTGCGAAGGTCGTCCCACTGCTCGTCCTTGGTGTAGAGCTGCTTCAAGGCCGCGAAGGCGACCCCATCGCCCGGTTCAACAGCGAGAACGTGCCGGTGAAAGCGCGCTGCATCCTCAGGAAGGCCCAAGACTACGTCATGTAGCTCCGCGGCCCGCCGGCACAGAGCGAGCTCCACGCCGCCGTCCACGTCACCCGCATCGATCACGAGCACCAACGCTTTGGCCAACGCCTCATGCTGGCTCGCTGCTTCCGCCACTCCCCCCAGCCGATCGAGGAGATCCAAATCGTCGGGGTTGTCGATGAACGCAGACTCGAGCGCCCGGTAGGCGCCCATCGCATCGCCGAGCTCGGACGCGGCCAGGTCCGCGAGGCGGAGCTGCAGCGTGCGTCGCTCCTCGGCGTCTTCGGTTCGATCGAGGCGCCCACGCAAGAGCCCTGCGAGCTTCTCGAAATGACCGCGATTGGCGTAGGCGGGCTCGAGGAGATCGATCGCTTCGACCCCGACACCCTTACCTTCTGCCGACAGCGCTTCGAGGCCAGTGATGGCGACTTCGTTTCGGGCATCGAGTGTCAACGCGTTCCGGTAGCATTCGAGCGCGCCCGGTGCGTCTTCGAGATAAATGCGTCGGAGGTCGGCGAGCTGCAGATAGACCGCGAGGCGAGCGTCGTCCCCCACCTTCGACTGCAAACGGCGTTCGAGCGCGGCATCCAGTCGATCCCACTGCTTGAGCTGCTGCGACAAACGCTCCACGGCTCGGAGCGCGTCTACGTCGTGCGGATTGCTCTCGAGGATCTTCCAGTGACGTTCCGCAGCCGCAGGGAGATCGCCGAGCTGCTCCTCTTCGACCTGTGCCACCTCGTTGAGGAGAACCCACTCTTCCGCCGGGTCGGTCACGTTCTGAAGGCGGCGCTGATACAGCGACCGCAAATCGGCGAATCGACGCTCCGCGCGATACAGCCGGTCGAGCACGGCCATCGCTTCGGCGTCGTTGGGCTCCACTTCCAGGATGGCCTCGAGCTGCCGAATCGATTCCTGTGACTCCCCGAGCCGTTCGCCCGCTATGGCCGCGATGCGGCGCTGCAGATCGAGGCGCTCGGCGTCCGGAAGTTGGACGTTGTCCAGCCGGTCACGGAAGAGAGCAACGAGGTCTGCGTACGCGCCCGCCGCCTCCGCGGACTCCTCGAGGCCGGCGACGATGTCCGGATCGGAGGGAGCCAACAGGTACGCCCGCGTGGCCCATCCAAGCGATGCTTCAGGATCGCGAAGTCGGTTCAGATAGACGCCGCGCAGCGATGCCAACCGCTTCAACCGCACGTCGAGGTCGTCATCCCGGCCCGAACCGGCCACGATGATCTCGAGCATCTTGGCGTACTCGGGCCACTTGTGGTCCCTCTCGTAGATCGGCAGAAGCCCTTTGGCGGCGCTGGCGTTGGCGGGATCGACCCCGAGTGCGCGCTCGTCGTACCGCGCAGCGCGGTGCGGGTCTGCGACGCGCTCTCGGTACACCTCTGCTGCGCGAAGGCTGAGCTCCACGATCAACTCCGGATCCTCGGCTCGCTCCGCAGCTTGCCCGACCGCTTCAGCAAAGCCGGCCCAGTCGTCGCTTTCGGCGTGCAGTGCCTCCAGGGATTCCCAGTCGCGCGCGGCAGCGTAGGCGTCTTTCAGCATGCGCCGAACCCGGGTATTTTCCGAGTCTAGCTCGCGAACGCGTTCCCACACCGCGATGGCGTCGCTAGGCCGCGAGAGTCGCTCCATGAAGACGACTCCGAGACGCTGAAGCTGCTCGAGCTGGTCGGCGTCGCTCACCGCAAACTCGGCACGGCTCTGCAGAACGTCGGCTAGCGTCTCCCAATCCTTCTCGCGCTCGGCCAGATTCTCGAGCGTATCGAGCCCCGCCGTAGTTTCGGGCGCCTCGGCCAATATCTCTTTCCAGAGGGCTATCGCAGAGGCATTCTGATGAAGCCGCTCCGTACACAGCTCCGCCATTTCGATCTTCTTATCGAGGCGCGCGGCGGGATCGCTCAGGAGCTCGGCTTCACGGCCAAGCACGTTGTACAATGCATCCCACTTGCGCTTCTTCGTGTAGATGTCCTTGAGCTCTGCCAGCGCCTCGGCGTGGTTGGGCTGCAAATGCAGAACACGCTCGAGCGGCTGTGTCGCCTGATTGAAGTTACCGAATCGCTCGGTCCACAACGCGGCGATACGTAAATACAGCTCGACCTTCTCTTCTGGCTCCGCGGCGACCTCGGCCTGGCGGTCGAGAACGTGGATGAGCTCGTTCCAGCGCCCGGCGCCTTCGTAGAGCTGCGACAGAGAGGTCAACGCTTCAGCGTCGTACGGAGACAGCGCCAGGATCTCGCCGTACACCTGAATGAGCATCGAATCGAGCTGGAGCGCGTCGCGGTAGATCGGAATGAGATCACGGAGCAGCCGCAGCTTCTCTTCCTTCGAGTCGGCCGACAGCGTTTCGATCTCTCCGCGAATCGACTCGGACAGCGCATTCCACTTGCCACTGAGTTGGTACAGCTGCTGGAGCGCAACGCGTGCATCGAGGTCGCCGGGGGCCAGACGCTCGACGAGCTTCCAGGCTTCTAGGGCGCGCTCGGGGCGATCTGCTTTCTGCGCGCGATGCCCGAGCTCCCTAGCCAGCCGGAGTTGCTGCTCGGAGTCGGTCGTGGTGCGAAGGGCATCGCCGAGGATCGTGAGCAATCGACCCTCTGGATCGTCGTCAGCAATGCGCGCGCGATAGAAGTCCAGCATTCCGGGATGGGCCGCGTCGATCTTGCGCAGACGAGCGAAGAACGGCTCTGCGGCATCTGGGTCCTCGCGAAAGCGCCAATGGACCATCGCGAGCTGGAGCAACATGCCCTTTTCGGCCTCGAGCTTCTGCCGCGAACGAAGTGCACTCTCGTACATCGCCGCCAAGTCGTCCCACGCTTCGAGATCGGTGAAGTGCTGAACGAGAGCACTGAGCGCTTCTTCGTCGCTCGGCAAGAATTTCAGGACCTTGCGGTAGGCGTCAGCCGCACCTTCCACATCTTCGAGTGAGCGCCGCAACACGCGCGCCGCCTGCAGCCATGCGCTCGCCTTCTCCTCGCGCGTTCGCGCCGCCTTGGCCGCGCGAACGAACACCGACACCACGTCTTGCCATCGGCCGCGTGCGCGAAGGCTCAGTGCATACTGCCGGGCAGTTGGCATGTGCGAAGGATCGGCCGCTAGCGCCTCGTCGAAGATCGCGTCGGTTTCCTCGACGGTCGTGTCACCCCCGTACTGCCACATCAACGAAGCGGCGCGGGTCAGCAACGACGTCTTGAGCCGAGGATCGGCCGCATCACGAGCCTCTTCGATGAAGCGGCGAGCGAGCTCCGCCCATTTTTCCTCGACCTGCTGAATCTGGTCGACCGCTTGCGCGACTTCGGGATCATCGGATTCGATTCCACCGAGCCGGTCGTAGGCGACCAGAGCGCCCTGGTCGTCCATCAACTCGTCGCGCCGGACACGCCCCAACTCCTTGACGAGGACCTTCCTAAACTCCGGGTCGTCGCCGACGAGCTCGGCCTCCAGCTCCATCAACCACGAGGCGGCCAGAAACTCCCCGCGACGCTCGTGCCCACCGCGCGCCGCCTCGAGCAGGCGAAGCGAATCTTGCCCGTCGTTGGCGGGCTCGGGGCTGTTCAGTAGCTCCCTCAATCCCTCCACGAGTTGCGTGTCGTACGGGTCTTCCAGCAAGCGCCCGAGATAGGTGGCGACCGTCAACTCGGACATCGGTGCTCCAGGTCGCTGATTCGAAAGGATTTTTGCACCCTTCGGTGATCTCATGAAACCCCCAAAAGCAAAAGGATCCTGCGCGCTAAGCTCCCCATCGCGCAGGCGCCCTAGATGTTAGCGGCGCAGCGCTTGGATGGGCAAGTCCCGAATTCCAAGAAATTCGGGAGCTTAGTGAGATCGCTCTCAGAAGATCATGATGGCGCCGGCCCAGGTCAGGGCGCCGTAGGTCACGAGGCCGACGGCCATGTGGGCGGTCGCGAGCCCGCGGAGCGCCTTGTAATTGTTGGCCCTGTCGAGGCCGAACCACTCGGAATTCGCAGAAGCGATGCCGAGGCCGATCTGGGCGAGCATCCCCGCGAAGGTGACCCACCGAAGCACTTTGTGAGTGCGGAGCTTTCTCGCGAAATCGCTGTTGCCTTCGCTAACCCCCAGCGGGTCCGGCATCGCAAAGGAGAGCCCAAACGTCGTGAAGTAGGCGGCCCCGGTAAGAGCGACCAACGTCGCATGCGCCGTCGGGACCCCGCTACACGCTTTCTGCTTGAAGATCGCATTGCCCTGGACGCAAGGGTTGTCCGCCTGACCCTTCCACCAGCCGTATTGGTTATAGAACTGCACGAAGCCCGATGCGACCGACAAGGTCATCAACGACCAGGTGGCGATCCCGAACCACTTGTGGACCTTTTTGATCTTGTTGCGCTTCTGAACGAGCTCGGCGGTCGTCGGCCCTTTCGGCTCCTCGAGCTCGGTGGACACCTCGACGGCCAAGAATACCCCAGGGTCTACCGCGAGTGCGGGGGCCTCGAGCGTCGAAGCATCGATGTGCAGGGTCATGCCGAACAGGGGCGCGGCAAGCATCAAAGCGGTCAGGGTCCCCATCGCGGGCGGAGTATCTACCAAATTGGTCCGCGGGGCTAGGCATCTGCGAAGCATCAGCGACGATTCTGCGGCGGCAAGCAACGGCTTTTCACGAGGGCTCAGGCGCTGTAGATGAAGGGTATGGTCCCCGCTTCGAAGCTCCCGACCCGTGTGTCCGTGTACGAGGTGTCCCCGAGGGACGGTCTGCAGAACGAAAGCGCCCAGGTGGCGACCCACGCGAAAGTCAGGCTCGTTGATGCCCTGGTCGATGCCGGTATCAGCCGAATCGAGGTCGGAAGCTTCGTCGCGCCGAAGTGGGTGCCGCAGATGGCCGACGCCGACGAGGTATGCCGGATGATCGACCGTCGGCCGGACGTCATCTACGCGGGCCTGTGCCCCAACGCGCGGGGCCTAGAACGCGCGCTAGCGGCCAAAGTCGATGAGATCGCGGTCTTTGTGAGCGCAAGCGAGACCCACAACTCGAAGAACGTCAACAAGACGATCGCGCAGACACTGAAGGCATTCGAGCCGGTCATCGGGCCCGCTGTCGAGCACGGGCTGAGAGTTCGCGGGTACGTCTCGACGATGTGGGGCTGCCCCTACGAGGGCGACGTCGACCCGAAACGCGGCCTAGAGCTCGCAAAGCACCTGCTCGGTGCCGGCTGCTATCAGGTTTCACTGGGGGACACGATCGGCGTGGGCACTCCGGTTCAAACCCAGGAGATCTTGGACCTCTTCACCGCCGACCTTCCGGTCGAGCAGATCGCGCTGCACCTGCACGACACTCGGGGCACCGCGCTCGCCAACGTGTTCGTCGGCCTGCAGGCGGGTATCGCGACGTTCGATGCCTCGGTGGCGGGACTCGGCGGCTGCCCCTACGCACCCGGTGCGGCGGGCAATCTCGCGACCGAAGACTTGGTCTACACCCTGCACGGGATGGGGATCGAAACCGGAATCGACCTCGACAAGCTCTGGCAAGCAGGCCAAGTCGCCGAGGCCATCGTCGGACGCGAGCTGCCCGGCAAGGTGCACCGCGCCGGCGTACGCTCGCTGGCGAAGTAAGGGAGCCACGTGCCAGTTCAAGACCTCCTCGAATACATCGACTCTTCCCCCACCCCGTTCCACGCGGTCGCCGAGACCGTCACCCGGCTGGACGCCTGCGGATATCGCTCGCTCGAGGAAGCGGAGCCATGGGATGTCGGCCCGGGCGACAAGGTGTACGTCGTCCGCGGCGGCGGCTCCATTGCCGCGTTCCACATGGGTACTACGCCCCCAAGCGACGCCGGTTTTCACCTGGTGGGCGCGCACACCGACTCCCCGAACCTTCGGGTCAAGCCCAACCCAGAACTCGAGCAGGCGGGGTACGGCCAGCTCGGCGTCGAACCCTATGGTGGCGTCTTGCTGCACACGTGGCTCGATCGCGACCTCTCGCTCGCGGGACGTGCCCTGCTCGCAGACGGAAGCGCACGACTTGTCGACTTTGGACGCGAGCTGCTGCGCGTCCCTTCGCTGGCGATCCACTTGAACCGAAAAGTGAACAGCGAGGGCCTCAAGCTGAACGCACAGAAACACATGGCGCCCATCCTAGCGGTCGATGGCCTGCAGGACATCGACCTGCGCGCTCTGGTCGCCGAAGAGCTAGGGGACATCCAAGGCGAAGAGATTATCGCCTGGGACCTGATGGCCTACGACGTACAGCCCGCAACCCGGAGCGGTGTCAGCCGGGAGTTCATTCACGCCGCGCGCATCGACAACCTCGCGAGCTGCCATGCAGGCCTCACCGCCTTGCTCGCTGCCCAAAGCACCGTGGCGGTCACGCGAGGGGTCGTTCTGTACGATCACGAGGAGGTCGGTAGCCGAAGCGCACAAGGCGCTGCGTCGGACTTCTTACGAAGCTGCCTGCAGCGGCTCTGTGGCGTGACGGGAGAGGACTATCACCGCGCCGTCGCCAAGTCGTTCTTGATCTCGGCCGACATGTCCCACGCGATCCACCCCAACTACGCGGACCGTCACGAGCCCAAGCATCAACCCATGCTCGGCGGCGGCCCCGTGGTGAAGATCAACGTCAACCAGTCGTACGCCACCGACGGCGAGAGCTGGGCGAGCTTCGAGCGCTGGGCGCGAGAGGCCGACGTGAGCACGCAACGCTTCGTCGTTCGCTCCGACCTCGGCTGCGGGAGCACCATCGGGCCGATCACGGCCGCCGAGCTCGGCATTCGTACGGTCGACGCGGGCAACCCAATGCTCTCCATGCACTCGTGCCGCGAAGTCGCCGCCGCAGCCGACGTCCCCAAGATGATTGACGTCATGAAGCGTTTTTTCGATGCCTAAGCGCCGGAGACCACCCGCTCCCCTGCTCTCTGCTATGAACTAAAGTCATGATGCGAGTTTGCCTCATTGGTTGCCTATTCCTCGTGTTCGGCTGCGGAAACGACGCGGGCGCGGGTGGCGACGCCGGCATCGATGATGGGGGGCAACTCCCGGACGCCGACATCTGTGACAGCGTCGAATGCGAATGCGATACAGACGACGACTGTGGGGCGCACGAGGTGTGCGATACATCTTCGGGCCCCGGTCGCGTCTGCGTCTGCGCGCCAGCCTATGAAGACGACGGAAGCGGTTGTCAGTTCGCGGGCGCGCCACTAGCTCCCGGATTCGACGACCCGGCGCCGTGGACGACAACCGGGGGAGCGGTTCTCGATGCCACCGCGACGGGCGGCGACGATCCCGGCGAGGTGACGTGGTCGGGCGACGCGATTTGCGATGGCTCCCGCGTCCTGCAGACATTTGCCATGCCGCCCTACGGTCGTGCCGAACCCTTGGCTTTCCAGGTTACGTACCGTGGCGACAGTGAGTCCTTTGAGGCACGCCCCCAGCTCGCGTTCAACGAACGCTGGGTTCGCCTACCCAGGCGCTCTGAGTTCTTCACGCAATCGTTCTGCCTTGGCGAAGCGGGTTTCGGCGGCGATGTGGAGTTTCGCGTCGACGGCCATAGTGGGTTCTGTCCGACGTTCGCGGAGGTCGACGAGCTCGTCGTGGATCGATTCGAGGTGGTGCGAGCTGAGGACGCAGAGTTCGAATGTCCGGCACCAGGGTTCGTGCTCGACGGCGACTTCGAGGGAGACGGAACCGCTTGGAGCCCGATTGGCGATGCCTCGGTGCAAGACGGGGTGGGTCAGAACGGGACACGAGCAGCTCGACTTCAAACCGCCACACTGTGTAGCGCTGCGTTCATGACTGGAGTGGCATCTCTGCCGGTGTCCGCGAGCATGCCCAACCAAGCGCTCCGGTTCTTTTGGACGGGCACAGCGGGCCGCGTTCTTCAGGTGCAGGCGGCCGATGCCTTCGTGGCCGAGCTGACCGCCAGCGGCGAAGCGACCGTCAGCACCGTGTGCCTGCCTCCCCACTCCCGAGGGCTAGCGCGGGCGGTCACTTTCGCACTTCCGATCACCACTGGGTCGGACGGGTCGTCGTGCGGCGACCCCGACCTTCGTGATTTCGTGGTCGACACGGTCGAGATCGTATCGGAGGCCGCGTGCGGAGACGAGCCCTACCTCTTGGACGGCGATTTCGAGCTCGCGGTGACGGGGACGGTGCCTGGCAGCTGGAGCTTCGGTGGTGGTGGCCCCCGTGGCAGCGTGGGCGTCGTCACCGGCAACGCCCAGAACGGAGACGCCTCGTTGCACTTCACCGCCCAACAGACGTGTGCGTTCCTTTCTGCGCGTGCAACGATCGTAGTCCCCAAGCCTGATGCAACAGGCGGGCCAGCGCTCAAGTACTTCTACCAAGTCGACGACAATCCGGAGACCTCGCTCGAGTCGCGCCCGGGCAACGGGCCTTTGCCCAAGGGTACCGCGGGATTCGTCGAGGAGACCGTGTGCTTGGACCCAGTTCTCGCGACGCAACCCCAGGAGCTGGTTTTCACCATGCAACGGATCGGCCCGTGCGACATCACATTTCCCGAGGAAGAGGCGTTCATCGACAATGTCCGGGTCGCGACCGACGCTACCTGTCCGAGCGAATGAAACGCTACTCAGGTGAGCTCGAAGTCTTTGCAGAACAGGAGCGCGGCCGTGGGATCGTCATAGCGCGACTTGCGATGGCGGTGCGTCGGGAAGCCGTGCGCACACCCGACTTCGCGGTCGAACAAGACGCAGTCTTCGCAGTTCCACTTCAGCCGGAAGCGCTCGCGCTGTTCGCGAAAACGTTCGTCCTGCTCAACCTTCATTCGAAAGGTCGATCTTGTTCACGCGGCGCTCGTGGCGGCCGCCCTCGAAGCTCGCGCCCAAGAACGCTTTGAGAATCTCGGCCGCGAGGCCTCCACCGACGACGCGGGCGCCGATGCAGAGCACGTTGGCGTCGTTGTGTCGCCGGGTCATCGACGCGCTGTAGACGTCGCCACAAAGCGCGGCGCGCACGCCGGGGTGGCGGTTGGCGGCCATCGACATGCCAACCCCTGTGCCGCAGACCAAGAGACCGAGCCCTTCCCCGCGCCCGACAGCGCTTGCGACTTGGTGCGCGTAGTCCGGGTAGTCGGTCGAGTCGCTGCTGTGC
>Ga0164313_10002054_pt1 | contig 18038 bp, 13 predicted proteins | sample GuaBasSedimGuay4_FD_113735 | JGI IMG/M metagenome (GOLD analysis project Ga0164313, IMG submission 113735) | Subseafloor sediment microbial communities from Guaymas Basin, Gulf of California, Mexico - Guay4, Core 4569-4, 0-3 cm | ecosystem: Environmental > Aquatic > Marine > Hydrothermal vents...
AACCACTTGAGAGCCAGATGCATGAAACTGAGAACTGGGATTATTTCATTAACAATATCTCTTCAAAAGAGCATGCAGTTGATAAATTCTCCAGTTTTAAAAACAGCCAGTTTGCACAAAGTTTGTTTGAATTCTCAGGTGCCTGTGCAGGTTGTGGTGAAACACCATACATACAGTTAATCACTCAATTATACGGTGATCGGATGATGATTGCAAATGCAACAGGATGTTCATCCATTTATGGGGGATCTGCACCATCAACATCTTATACAACCAATAGCGAAGGTAAAGGACCTGCCTGGGCCAATTCATTATTTGAGGATAATGCAGAATATGGTTATGGAATGGCCATAGGTGTTAGAAAAATGCGTGAACGCATCGAACTACTTATGAATGCAGCTTTAAAAAATGGTATTGATGCCGAAAGAAAAGAAGCATTTGAGGCATGGATCGAATCGAAGAATGATGGTGAAGCTTCAAAAACTGCTTCTGCAAAAGTTTCGGAGGTACTAAAAGGAAAAGATGATGATCTTGCTAAACAACTGATGAACCTGGAACAATATTTCATTAAAAAGTCGGTATGGTCGTTTGGTGGAGATGGCTGGGCGTATGATATCGGATACGGCGGTTTAGATCATGTGCTAGCTTCCGGAGAAGATATTAACGTACTCGTTATGGATACGGAAGTGTATTCAAATACGGGTGGCCAGGCTTCAAAAGCAACTCAAACCGGGGCAGTTGCAAAATTTGCTACAGCAGGTAAAGTATTACGCAAAAAAGACCTTGGTGCCATGTTTATGACCTATGGTTATGTGTATATTGCTCAGGTAGCGATGGGAGCAAATATGAACCAATATTTCAAGGCAGTAAAAGAAGCCGAAGCGTTCCCCGGACCTTCATTGATCATTGCATATTCACCATGTATTGCACACGGTTTACGTAATACATTGACTGAAGCGCAGGCAGAAGAGAAGTTTGCGGTAGAATCAGGATACTGGACTATGTATCGTTATAATCCATTACTTGAGAATGAAGGTAAAAACCCGTTCCAGCTCGATTCAAAACAACCGGATTGGGACAAATTCGAGCAATTCCATAATATGGAAGTTCGTTTTCTATCATTGAAAAAATCATTTCCTGAAAGGGCAAGAGAACTTGGTAAACTTGCACTTAAGAATGCTAAATGGCGCTATGAATTCTATAAGCGTCATGCAGCAATGGATTATTCGAATGAGGAGTAAATAATCGAAATAAGAAAATTAAAAAACCCGGTTTCAAATAATGGTCGGGTTTTTTTAGTGCTGACAGGCAAAGTTGTGTTGCCAATGATAAACATGATGGGGAGCATTTTTTCTGCAATATTATCATTATTTCAGTTCTTACTCAGGAAAAAATATCGCAACAGGTTTCAACCTGTTGGGATATAATTTAGAAAAGGACACCCACTGGGTCTGGTTTTGAACCTAAATACTATCGATTATAGCATTCATCGTTGCACTGGGTCGCATGGCATTTGTTGCCAATTCATCCTTGGGCATAAAGTAACCGCCAATATCGGTGGCTTTGCCTTCGGCAGCAGCAATTTCTTCGAGGATTTTTGATTCGTTATTTTTTAGTTGCTCGGCAACACCAGCGAATTTGGCTTTCAATTCTGCATCTTCATTTTGTTCGGCCAAAGCTTCCGCCCAGTATTGGGCAAGGAACATATGGCTGCCACGGTTGTCTATTTCGCCGGCTTTGCGCGACGGTCCCCGATTGTTATCAAGGTGTTTGGCAACAGCTTTGTCAAGGGTTGTCGATAAAATCTGTGCACGTTTGTTGCCGTATTTGTTGGCGAGGTGTTCCAAAGAAACGGTTAGGGCAAGGAACTCACCCAACGAATCCCAACGCAAATGGCCTTCGGCATTAAATTGCTGCACATGCTTGGGGGCTGATCCACCCGCACCGGTTTCAAATAATCCACCACCGGCAAGCAAGGGAACAATTGACAACATTTTGGCGCTGGTACCTAATTCAAGAATGGGGAATAAATCGGTTAAATAATCCCTCAAAACATTACCGGTTACCGAGATGGTATCTTTTCCGGCCTTGACACGTGGCAGTGTAAATTGCATGGCTTCATCCGGTGACATAATTTTGATTTCAAGGCCGCTCGTGTCGTGGTCTTTTAAGTATTTTTTCACCAATTTGATGATTTCTCTATCGTGGGCACGCTTATCATCTAACCAGAAAATAGCGGGGTTTTCGGTGGCACGGGCACGGCTTACGGCCAGTTTTACCCAGTCCCTGATTGGAATGTCTTTGGCTTGGCAAGAGCGATAAATATCATTTTCTTCCACTTTGTGTTCCATCAGTACCTCATCCGCACTATTGACAATACGGATACTGCCTTTTCCGGCTGCTTTAAAAGTTTTGTCGTGCGAGCCATATTCTTCGGCTTTCTGTGCCATCAGGCCCACATTGGAGACATTGCCCATGGTAGCCACATCGAAGGCGCCATTTTTCTTGCAGTAAGTAATGGCTTCCTGGTAAAAAGTAGCGTAGCTTCTGTCAGGAATAATGGCTTTGGTGTCCTGAAGTTGCCCGTCTGCGTTCCACATTTTTCCGCTGTCACGAATCACAACAGGCATGGATGCATCGATGATAATATCATTTCCGGCATGTAGATTGGTGATTCCCTTGTCTGAATCAACCATGGCCAGTGATGGACTTTTGGCATAAACCGCCTGAATGTCGGTTTCAATTTCGCTGCGCTTGGCGGCATCGAGTGAAGCAATTTTTTTATACAAATCACCAAGTCCCAAATCAGGATTAACACCTAATTCGGCGAAAATACCGGCATGTTTCTCAAACACATCTTTAAAGAAAACGGAAACAAAATTCCCAAAAATGATGGGGTCAGAAACTTTCATCATGGTGGCTTTCAGGTGAACCGAAAAGAGCGTGTCGGTGGCTTTGGCATCATCAATTTGTTCCTGGATGAATTCACGTAATGTGGAAGCGCTCATAAATGTACCGTCGAGGACTTCACCTTTTAATAAAGAAAGGCCATCTTTAAGAATGCTCACGTTTCCTTCTTCATCAACAAACTCATAACGAACCGTGTCGTCCTTGTTCATCACTACCGATTGCTCATTGCCATAAAAATCTCCCGATTGCATGTGGGCAACGTGGGTTTTGGAATCGGTTGTCCATGCGCCTAATTTCTTGGGGTGCTTTTGGGCAAAAGCCTTTACCGAAGGAGCTACACGGCGGTCCGAATTTCCCTCGCGAAGAACGGGGTTCACTGCACTGCCCAAACATTTGGCATATCTTGTTTTGATGGCTTCTTCTTCCTCGTTTTTGGGTTCTTCGGGATAGTCTGGCAAGTTGTAACCTTTTTCGTGGAGTTCTGCAATGGCTGCCTTTAACTGCGGAATGGACGCGCTGATATTGGGAAGTTTGATGATATTGGCTTCCGGTTTTTTAACCTGTTGTCCGAGAAATGCCAGTTCATCATTGATTTTTTGTTCATCAGTAAGGTTCTCCGGAAAGGCTGAGATGATGCGTGCTGCAAGGGAAATATCTCGCGTTTTGACTGTAACACCGGCTGCATTTGTAAAGGCGTTTACAATGGGTAGCAGCGAATACGTTGCTAAAGCAGGGGCTTCGTCAATTTTTGTCCAGGTTATCTTCGGATTATTCATGGTAATACTTTATTAGAAAATATTAATAAAGGCTTTTAATAGCCGTAAAATTACAAGGGTGCAAAGTTAAGAAATTTGACGTTTTCAGGATGATATTAATTTTCTAAACCATAAGGGCAAAAAAGGTAATTATAATATTCATATTTTGATGCTTTAACGAGAAAGAGGCTGTCTCATAGGGAATAGAGACAGCCTCTTAAACATTACAAGAAATCCTATTATAAAGGCATGGTTATTCTATTGCTTAATAATTCTTTCGATTACAATACCACCATCTTCAAATCCAATTTCAATTAAGTAAACTCCTTTTGGATAGCTGCTTAAATTAATTATTTTCTGATGTGACTGGCTTGATTGTGAATTGACTACATTCAATTGATGACCATTTAATGTGTAAATACTGATACGATCAATCAATTCATCTGTTTTAATACTAACCCTGTCAGTTGTTGGGTTTGGGAATATTTCTAAATGATAATCTGCATTGTCCTTAATTCCTGTTGTAAAATCATAGTCAGCGAGGTATCGTACGGAATAAGAGTTGGGCATCCATTCCATTTCTTGAATAAACATTACTGGGACTTTAATGTTTGGCGCAAACCATTTATATTCAATATCAGTAAAAGAGCCCAATGGTATCCAATCTCCACCTGCCTCAAACCTCATCCATGAATAATCAATCGTAGTCGTTTTTACCCTCAAGGTATTTGAGAATACACCCAAAGGTGTTGTAATTGTGCCATAAGCATCAGCTTCCACAGTCATAAATGCTGAGTCACGCATATTGTAATATCCATCGTTAATATTATAAGTCATCAGTTCCCATGTATCATCAAAACTGTCGTTATAAGTAAAAGGGAATTCGCATGCCGTCAGGACATTGGTATATGTACTAAAACTGTTGCCAGATTCTGCCATAAACCCCATGGCAATTAAATTTTGTGATGAGTTATCATTATCGTAATACTGATAGGGGCCAATACCTCCGACAGGGCTGGTGCATATATTTGCAGCAGCAACAGCGACCGAATCGGCAAAAGGTGTTGTTGATGGGTCGACACAAATGGCACCAATACCTGTATAAAAGTTGCCATTTATATTACTAAAATCCCAAGTTAAATTGGCTCCACCCTCGCCGGGTTCAATATTGGTCACTTCCTGATATCCATTGTACTGATAGGTATCGCCGATGGTTAAATTTATAGAACTAGTTAGCACAGGCTGTGAGAACACAGATATTGCTGCTATAATTGAAACAATTAATAAAGTAAATTTTTTCATATTTTTTTCTTTAAAGTTTATAATTTGATTTTGACTTAATCTTTTACACATCTGACTGACCAGCCTATGGTTTTCATATGTAATTCAAATGCGGTATTGTCGGAGTTGAATAAGTTGGACATGTGATAAGCCTTGTCCCCATTGTCAGTTGATGTCCAAATATTAAAACTGCGCATTAGGTTGGTATAATTGCCTGTTTGCCCCCTCTGCCCTGAGCCGCGACTTGAAAACCCTGATTCGTTGGTCGCACCGGTATTGGGATTTTCCCAGTAAGTAAAGCCTGTTTCTTTCATTTTCCCGCCGGCTTCCATATGTCCGCCAAGAAAATCTTGCAATACTTCAGCTTCAGCCTTTGTAGGTACATGCCATCCGTCAGGACATACACCTTGCGCTCTCCCTGAACTGTTTTTACTTAATTTCATTACAGCATTCCAGGTATAAAGCCTTCCGTAATCGCTTACATATGATTCATTGTCTTCGTATGCATAAGCCTCATCAATTGTTGAACCGTCAGTATAATGGAGTGAACGCAGGTTTTGTTTCATCCATGTCTGGGTTCCAATAACAACCGTTTCGTAAAGATTGCCATCGTAATCGGTTACGGTTCCGGCTGGTGGGCCACCGCCTCCATCAATAATTACATATTGATCACCAATGTAAAGTGTGTCGTCTGAATAGTGAACATAAATAGATGCGGTATAGAGCGAGTAGGGGACGGATAACAATTGGGTAGTTCCCATTTCAACGTAACTGCTTCCCCCGTTAACATCCATTGCTACTTTCAGGAAATATTCATCAGCGCCCCAGTCTATAGCACTAAAATTGCCTGACAAAACATTTCCCTGGCCTATATTCACATTAATAATCCCAATACTATTTGATGACGGACTAAATGTTTCTGAATAAACCACTGTGCCACTAATATTATCAGAGATCAGGAAAATTTTTATCCCTATCGTCGTATTGACTATGGCTTCACCGTCAGAGTTTCGGGCAACAGCTTGGTATTTAAAACTCTGTGGAGTTTGCGCTGCCACTGATCCGATAATGATGAGTAACAGAATAATTAAATTTATTTTTTTCATTTTTTAAAGGTTTTAATTAAAATTTATTTCTTTATAATTTTTTGACTTACAAAATTTTGATTGGAAAAAATTGCTCTCAGCACATAAAGCCCTGGGTTTAGATGCAGCAGGTTAATTGCCATTGGATTATTTTCAAATAATACTGAGTGAACCAAACAAGCCTGTATGTTATATATTTCAATACGTGTGGGCTTTTCTTCACCATTGTACATGATGTAAACATTGTTATAAGAAGGATTTGGGTAAACATCAATATCGCCAGCATTAATAGTTTGTTCATTAATTGATAATCCTTCTTCTTCCCCTTGCAGGAATCCCTGCGATAGCATAACTCCCTGTTCTGTATATGATTCGGTAACTATTTCACCAATTACGAAATCGAGGGAATAGCCGGATGCTATGAAGGTTTCCCCACCTGAAGAGATTACACTTGGGTTAAGTTCTTGTGCAACTGCATAATCGGCAATCCCTGCAATTAATGTAAACTGAAAGAACACCACCATGAATATTCGTGTAAATTTTGTAATTGGTTTAATTATCCGTTTTCTTTTCATTTTGAATATTTTTTTATAATTTTATTTAATGCATCCTTTTGATGCTGTATTTTCTTTTTTAATTCTGCAATGGAATTTTTTTCTGATTGCTTCGGCTTCTTTTTCCTGGCGATATTTCTTTTTTTCTTTTCCATGCTTTACAATTCCGAATTGCATAGCAAAAGTATTTTCACATTCTGGGGTAAGCAAATATTTGGGGTAGGCGAAAAGTTTCAACCAAGGTTTCAAAAAGTCACAAAGTTTGTAATAGACTGAAAATAAGGAATAAAAAACATCATCAGAGTGTGAACATTTCGCATACTATTGTTTACAAAAAGTGGTGGACAAGCACGCGAAACATTCGCGCGCTAGTTTAGTGTTTGCTTTCAACCTGCCGTGAGAGCCCCCGGCAGGTTTACTTTGAATCAAATCTGCATCAAAAAAGGAACCAGTTTGTCATCGTTTGTCAGGCCTAATTTTTTCCTTAAACGGTATCGTGTGGTTTTAATACCCCCTTCCGATTTAAAGGCAATTGCCGCAATTTCTTTAGTAGTGAGGTTCAGTTTCAGCAGGGCTGCTGTTTTGATTTCTGTTGCTGTAAGTTCCGGGCAAATTTCCAACAATTTATCGTAAAAACCGGAATGGATGTTTTTGAAGATTTTTTCAAATTCATTCCAGATATTTTGTTTTGTGTGGTTCTCTAGTTCGTGAATAATATCCTTAATTGGCCGCATAACCCCCGGCTTTTCGTCAAATCGGTTGTTGAGGCTTTCCAGCTTTTCAATAATACTCGAAATGGTCTCATTATACCGAAGCATTTCCAGGGCTTTTGAAGCCAGTTCCCTGTTCTTCGATTCCAATTGTTCTTGTAAAATCTGGTTTTCTTTTTCGGTAATCTTACTCTCCTGGGTATAGATGATATTTTCCTTTTCGTGAAGCATCTGCTGACGCTTGAATGCAGTTGATTTTAACCTGAACAAAAAGAAAAGGAGAACGATTACCCCGGCAAAAACAATGACCAACACAATAAGCAGGATATTAAATTTTCGCTGATCCTCTGTTTGACTTTTCAATAAAGAGATCTCATTGTCCTTTTTTTCAGACTGGAACTTTGTCTCAAATTCGGTGAGGATTCTTTCCTTTTCAGAATTGAACAAACTGTCTTGAAGTGTTTTGTATTTAACCAGATACTTGTATGCTTCTTCGTAGTTACTATTGAAAGAATAAATGTTTGATAAGGTTTTATAAGCGTGGCTGATTAGACTGGGGTTGTCAATATTTTTAGCCATCTGTAATGCATTTCCGGCAATTTTAAGGGCATCGGTTTTACCCTGTCTGTTTAAGGCATTGGCCAAACGGAGATTCGTAATAATAATACCTGTTTTCTCTTCCAGCCCGATAAAGTTAGTAAGAGCCGTTTGCAAGGATTTTTCTGCCTTCTCATAATCGCCCAATTTGATTAATATTCCTCCAATATTGTATTCTGAACCAGCAATAGCCCTATCCATATTAAGTTTCGTGCGAATTATCAAAGCTTTCCTGTAATAGATTAAAGAAGAATCTAACTTCTCCAGTTCTTCATATGAATGACCCAAACAGTTCAAAACAGTTGATATACCCTTTTGATCGTCAATAGCTTTCTTGTATCTGAGTGCTTCCCTGAAGTAATCCAATGCTTTTTCAGGATCATTTCTATTGAGAAGTACTACCCCCATGCTATTGTAGCATGATGACATAAGTTTAAGGTTTCCATCTCTTTCTGTCAATATAATTGCTTCTTTATACATTTCTAACGCTTCTATGTAATCTCCTCGGATACGCGAGATTTCGCCTTTGACGAAATATAAAAAAGCAAGATCATCCAACTCATTGTTGGTTTCCAGTATTTCTTTAGCTTTGTCAAGGTACTTATTCGAAAGAGTGTAGTCGTCTTTGTAATAATAAACGCGTCCTTGCCAAAGCAGGCTTTTTCCAATGCCTGCCTTGTATTTTTGAGATGTAGCAATCGTAAATGCTTCCTGAAGATACATTAGGGCTTTGTCGTTTTCAATACTGCAATAGTGTTCACCTAATCTCAGTAATACGTTTACTTTAGCTGTATCGTCCTGCATATTTGAAACTTGCTTTTCCAGTTCTGTAATATTGTCATTCGCATATGAAGTGTGAATACCGGAAATAATCAAAATACATAAAAACACCAACGAAGTCGGATTGAAGAATACAGTCAGTACCGGTTTGGTTAGTCGTTTCATTTATAACCAGGTTTAAGTTAATAAGTAGGGTATTACAAATTTAAAAAAAATTGTAATATTAAATTCTTCTTTCGAAAAATTTAAGTTCCTGATATATTTCTAATAAGAAAGAAGCAGAAAGAAAAGAAACGGAATTTTCGCCTCTTTTAGAGGCAATTATTCATCTAAAAGCCACCACTTCTGGTGGTAATTTATTTTTGAATAGTGAAATATTTTACTTTGTACCAAATTCTCCAATTTTATTACCAGCCTGTTTTTTTGGATTTTCTCCCAGGTCGAGTTGAAAGTTAGCTTTTTCCTGAAACAACAGAATAATGTCTGATCCTCCGAATAAAAAGTATCCAAATTCTTGTCCTTTGTAAAGATTTACGCCTTTTGGAGCATTCATATTTACAGAAGAAACCTGAGCCATTCCAATTGGAATAACAGCAACAATCCCATTTTCTTCACCAGTATCTAAAATTATGATTCCCCGTGTTTGAATAAATTCATATCCTCCATCAGTATTATCAGGTGCATCGTAATCTCCTTTATCGTTTATTACGACTTCTAAATATACTCTGTTTTGTACTGAAGTAGAATATTTAACTTCCCCGCTAACAGGTGAACAAAAGCGATGCATATCGTAAGGTGATAAAAATGAGTGCATGAATATTCCATTTTTAAATGCGTCTTCGTAACCGCTACCTTTAATTAATTCGGCAATTGAATAGTCGTGTGTTTTCTTAACTCTTCCAATTTTAGCTTTTGCTTTGCCATCAACTACAATTTCTGAATTTTTGTTAATAGGGAAAATCCTTTTAAATTCAGCATCGGCAGGCGATACAATAACTTTGTCGTTTTTTAAACCTGCAACAGGTCGTAAGCCTGGCAAGGCTTCTCTGGCAAAAAACTGATTAAATGTAAGCCATCCGCTTGGATTATTTGCGATAGTCTCTTTACGTGCAGGTGTGTATGCTCCGGAAGGCATCATATATTGCTCCATATTAAAGAGAGGTTGATCCATAAATGACTGTATACTTTCAGGAGTAATAGACTCAAAAGTATTTAAAAAATCACCCCAGCTATTGGCAAATTCAACTAGCCAATCTGAAAATTCCGGAATATTCTGAACCTCATCGATTAGCCAATAAAAGTGATATAACTTTACAAGGATTTCCTTATCATAGTGCTCACGTGAATGAATGTTTCCCTCGGTTGGTATCCATTTTGAAAAATCGTCTAAATAAAGATAATAGTCATCTAAAGTTTTTGGCCAGTATAGTTTATCAATATTATTTAATTGTTTAGCTATGGCCGTTTCATGGGCCTTTAGCAGTGATGCTTCTATTGCCTTTCCTAAATCCGGATTATTTTTAATCAGTGTTTTTAAATCTGTAGCATTTACTGAAATGCTGAGCATGATGCTCATGAGAATGAGTGTAATTTTTTTCATGTTTTTTTGTTTTATTAAAAAAGATATTGCACTAAGATAAAAAAAATGGTTTTTGGTGCCCGACTTAAGAATCCTTTTCTTGTTTCTGAATGGATAGTAAGTATAATTCCTCAATTTTATCCCTAGCCCAATAGTTATCTATGAACCCTAAATGACTTCTCCAGATATTTTCTTTATAAAATTGGCGAAATAAGTGCCACAAGTTGGAGGCTAAACACCAACGAGAACCTTTTTTAGTGGGAAATATAAACACAGGTTCAACTACAAGGCTAAGGGTATATGATCATTTAACTGGTTTGTTCCCAGGCCCACAACAGTTGTAGCATAAAAAACCTTTTGGGATGAGTGGCTTTTTTGTCTTGGTAGCCCTTATCTCGTTATCTCATCCTTATCCGTAATATTCTTCAGATTATCGAAATCTGCATTCTCATTGAAATCGATCCATTCCTGGGAAGCCTCATCATCCGGTACAATAGCCTCTTCAGGACATTCAGGTTCACACGCTGCACAATCTGTACAATCGTCAGGATTAATAACCAGCATGTCATCTAATTCATAAAAACAATCTGCAGGACATACTTCAACACAGTCGCCGTGTTTATTGCCCTTGCATGCTTCTGTAACTACTCTTGTCATAATGATAGATTATTGGTTTTAATAATGAGCTAAAAGTATAAATTATATATATATACCCACAAGATGTTGATTTATTTATATTTCTTTTAAATATGAGTTTCTGTCGCTGACTCATTAAGTCTGAAAAAATGTGCTTAAAGAAAATGAACAATTATTCGTCAATTGTTTCTTTATTCCCTGCCTGTAATGCCATTCTCATGAAATTCCTTACTTCATCATTAATATCGTTCTTATATTGTAATCTTAAATAGTGCTGGTAGATTTTTCCACCCGGTACTTCGCCGATTTGGTAAAAACATAAATTGTCTTTGTAAGCTTTATTAAAAGTCAGTGCTACATCTATAAAATCCTTTCCAACTCTGGAAATATACCCGAATCGTATTTTTGCTGCAAAGCCTATACGTGATTTAGCCGGATGCAGAACAAAACCACCGATCTTCTGATACTCCTCAATAAAATATTGGAATAATTCAATAATTTCGTCCGACTTTCCTTCAAAGAAGCTATCAACAGTTCAATCGTTGCATGAATGGTATTGATTTGTATGAATGAATTGTTGTTCACATTCCGGACATGTCCACATCTTAGCCATCTATTTCTTCTTTTTGCTTGATTTAGCTTTAGGATTATACTCTAATGCCAGCTCAACCCAATAACTTAAATCATCATCAAGGTCAATGCCTTCGGGTTCAAGAAATATCCAGCCTTTCATTGGCCTGCCGGTGAAATCCATCGGACGGCAGCCTTCTTTGGTTATTGCGTCTTCATAGATGTCAGGATCTATACGGGCCATCATCTTATTCTTCACTACGCCAACACACATTTTGTTATTAACCATAAAAGCAAGGCCACCCATCATCTGTTTTTCTTCAAACAAAGAGTTCTTTTCATCAAGTACAGATTTAATTCTGTCTGCCAGTAATTCATCAAAGGCCATATCAGTTCAATTATACTTCTTTAATATCAGGTAATTGGATGCCGTGCTGTCCTCTTCTGGCGCAATAAGGCAACTTAAATTCTATGTCTTCACCCTCGTATTGTATTTCAACGCAGTCGGTTGGGTCGCAGCACGTATGGCATACTCTTTTAAATGCCCTAAAATCCTGTAATTCTATATTTGGTGATAAAAACCCAGTTTTTACAGGCTCTTTGTTTAATAAATCTGTGCTCAGGTATTTTTTATTGCTATCAGGAAAAACGGTGACTACAACCGCATCTTTTCCCATCTTATTTTGGACATCCAAGGCTCCCAGAAAATTTGCTCCTGATGAAATACCGACAGCAAGACCAAGATTTTGTGAGAGTTTTTGTGCCATGATAATCGCATCGCCATCATCCACACTTACTATTGAGTCAAGTTCATCAAGCTTGACAATGGAGGGGATAAATTCATCAGAAATACCTTGTATCCGATGCTTCCCAACTTTACAACCCGTCGACATGGTTGGCGAATTAGCAGGTTCCATCGGGTGTATCTTTATGTTACTATCCTGTTCTTTCAGGAATTTACTAACCCCCATGACTGTTCCGCCGGTACCTACTCCAGCTACAAAAGCATCAGGTTTCATCGAACGATAGCGCAACTGCCACCAGAGTTCAGGGCCTGTAGTTGTGTAGTGTGCATCTACATTATCTTTATTTGAGAATTGCCGGGGAAGAAATGTATCAGTTGTGTTCTTAGCAAGCTCTTCAGCCATGCTGATACTTCCAAGGAATCCTCCTTCCTCCTTACTTACCAGTCGTATTTCTGAGCCCAGGCTTTTGATCAGGTTTTTACGTTCGTCGCTCATCCAGTCGGGCATAAATATGGTAACCGGATGCCCCAATGCTTTTCCAATGGCAGCAAAAGAAATACCTGTATTTCCGCTTGTTGCTTCAATAATCCGGTCTCCCGATTTTAATATGCCTCTTTCGTATGCATTCGCAAGGATATGAAAGGCCATCCGATCTTTAATGCTGCCTGTCATATTCAGATTCTCGGCTTTAGCATATAAAGTCCTTATTTCGCCTTTGTAAGTGAAATTAATGGCAAGCAATGGGGTATTTCCAACTAGGCTGGAAAGTCCCAGTATGCGTTTATTTGTTTCGTTCATGAAATGAGATTGAATTTGTACGAAGATAAGAATTGCATGGGTAAGTGAATATGAATAGGCAAAAAAAATCCCGGAAAAATTAATTCCCCGGGATGTATATCAATAAATATGTATTATTCCTGGTTTCCGCTAAGTTCAGGAATTAAAACCGAGACTTCATCTTCTGCAGAAACTACAACATCGCGGTATTCTTCAATTAATTTCCACCAGCTACCTTCACCGTGTACTTCCTCAAAGTCTTTCTTCATTTTATGGTCTTCATCAAGGAAAGCCCAATTGTTAAAAGAAACCTCGATAGCTACATCGCGCCCTTCTTTATTATCAAATTTGTTCCAATACACTGCGAAATTGTAATCGTATTCCTTCTCTCTGTATACTTCAGCAACTTTTTCAAGGATTGCTGAAAAGCGGTATTCATCACCGGGCCTAATGTCAAAAACAGTCCAAATTACTTTGTTCCCAAACTTAAAATCTTCAGGTTCATACGACTTCTTATCATCCAGCTTCCAAAATTCGTTAGCAACAACTCTGAAATACTTGGTTACATTGTCCCAGTCATCATCATGATCTTTCCCAGAAGGACGACCATCATGATCTGTAAAAGTAGCAGGACCCATTACCCATACCAAGCTTCCAATATAGCTTCCGGTATGATTAGCCCATACTGAAGCTTCGAATTTTCCATCCGCATGGAATTTTTTGTTGTGCTCAGCCATAGCCTTTGCCGCAGCTTCTTTGTCTATTCCATTATATGGTTTCAGATAAACAAGTTGCCACATTTTGTAATCTGTTTGACCCACGGTCATCATTATCGCCCCAACAAGTAAGGCGACTAGCATAGTTGTTCTTTTCATGTGTTTGAATATTTAGTTTAAATAGATAAGTGGGCCGAAAATAGTTATTAAGTTATTCGTTATAAATTAATTAACAAATACTTAGCACTTTTCTGTTTAGTGATTTCATTCTTTTTTGGAGACTGTTTTAAGGGAGATTCTTCTTCTTTCTTCGCCTTTTTATTATGAAATAGGTTGGAACCATGACTAAGATTATTCCGAAGAGCAGTTGTGCCCATGCACTTGTTATGATTGCCTTATTAAGAATGCCGGAATGTGTTTCATTGTCTATTTCCACGTTTGCATATTCAGCTACATGGCTTAATAAACTCGATGCAAGGTCTTTGTCTGGGATGGTTTTATGGCAGGACAAACAAACACCTCTCCTGTCTAATTTATTTAATTCACTTTGATTTAAAGGCCTTGAGCCTGAAAAATGATGCCCGACGGTTTGTAGCTGCTTTCCGTTTTCATCAATAAACCGGCTCCAGTCCATCGTTAGATTGGGAATAGCATTAAACTGTGTATCCACCTGTTGTGCAATAGGCCGTCCATCGATGTCAGTCAGGTCCATCACTATATTATTATCAGGGCTGCTATATAGCCTGCCTCCTTCTATTCCGTATCCCATTGCTTTAGGATTTGTATGACAGCTTTCACAGCTTCGCGCCTCTTTTTGTGTGGTATGAGGTTGTAGGGGAGAAATGTCTATGGCAAGTTGTCCATCGGCGCCTGCTCCTTCAACATGAGGGATTTTAAAGATGTGGTTGAGCAATTTTACGTTTCCATTTTCGTCTATCACAGTTACCGTAGTTTGACAACCCGGTATACCTGGAGACACCCTGTGTTCACCATTAACAACTAAGGGCGGATCTTCCCATCTTAAAAAGCTTCTTTGCTCTTCCACTTTACCACTTAACACCAATTGTGTTAAATTTTTTATTTCTTCCGGTGAAACAGCATCGGCTGTCTGCCCATTTTTATTTGGGTTGCGGGCAACTTCCACCCAGTCAATTCGGGGTTCCTGCTTTGTATAATCGATTTTTACATGGCAGCCATAACATTGTGGTGCCCAGGTGGAATGGCAGGCATAGCACTCCATTTTGTCGATATGAGAGCAGATTTGTAGCATGGCTACTTTTGCTTTCATTGAAAGTTTGTCTTCGTCTGCCAGCTTTTTAAGTGGATTAAGTATGATATCCTTCCCGCTTGCTGAGTATAAGATAATCTTGTCCCCATCTTTAACAATGTGGGGCATGGGATTCCCTCTGCCTGAAATTAAATAGCCGTCTTTTGGAGGTGCTACCCATCCTTTTTTCAAATAGGAGGGAACGGTGTCCGATACGCCTCTTGAATCACCTTGTTTCGGTGCAGTTCCTGCAATTTCATCCCCATAACCGATTGGTAATTCCCAGGGATATTTTGAAGGTGTTCCATGGCAATCCTCGCATTCAATTTCTACTGCTCCCTGGATAGCACCTGACAGGTCACCCAGGCTATGCATATCGCCCGAAGTATGACAATCCTGGCAAACCATTCCCTTTTCTAGGTGCAGGTCAGGTTGTAAATGAATGTAATTTTTCTTGTGTATTTGCTGTTGATCACCACCATTGCTCATAAAAGGGGATCTGTAAGAAGTCTCCATCAATCCTTCATACGATACACCTATCCTTCTGCCCCTGTTATGGCATGCCGTACAGGTTTTTGTCGGAACACCGGAATAGGTATGTCCGTGTAAACTAACCTTTGCATCCCTGCTGCCCTGGATGGAATGCACCAGCAGTTTTCCGTTTTTCTTTTTATCGATGCTTGGATCATTACCTTCGTACAAACCTTTGTTAGAATATGGAATATGACACGAACCACATCCCGTTCCCCGGTAATCGCCATCAGCATTGTGGCCTTTAACACCTGTATGGCAGCGCTGACATTCGGCCCGTAAATAAGTATAAACCGCTAAAGCAGGATTTTCCGCAATCTCTTCAGGAGTTGGAGCATCGGGCAGGTCTTTCATCTGACCCGGAAACACCTGTGGTTCTGCCTCTTTAAGCTCTTGCATATACTTTTTGTATATATCGGAGCCTAATCGTTCATGATATTCCACTTCTTTAACAGCAATGTTGGCAACATTATGTTCGTAGCCCTGGATACCACCAAAACCCCAGGTAGTGCCCTGAATTTTTCCAGCTTCGGTAAACATCAGCGAAGTAAATTGTGTACTCACCTGTTCCCAGTGACACATGCCACAGGTTTTATCATTTATCCACACACTTGCCGGATCAGGATAAAACAATTCAGGCCCTTTATTGTTTTTTAAAAAATCGACAGAGCCGTAATGAGCCTTCTCTTTGTCTTTTGTATCCGGGTTTCCGCCATGGCAAACAATACAATCATTGTCTTTAAATCCGGCTTTGGTGGCTAAGGCATATATTTCCTGCATCATGCCCGAATTCGGGTCACGTATGGGCTCAATCCCATCATGACAGAAAAGGCAGTTGTTGTTTTGAGGATTCGGATATATGAAATTGGAAGTATCAATCTGTTCTGTGTAATGGGTTTGCTTACTCTGAGTATTTTCTTCTGTTTCATAAGCTCCTGTTTCAATACAACTCGTGCTAACAAAAGCTAATATGCTTATGAGTAAAAATGGGATGGTTATTTTTTTATGCATATTAGATTGAAATAATTCTTGACTAAAGAGAATCAACAAACTCAATTTATATTTTAAGTGATTATCAAATTTAAGCTAAAAATTGCTACTTGTTCGGATTCAAAATTCGGATACTCTTGAAATCGGGTTTTAAAATCCGAATAGAAAAGGGTTTAGTTATTTTACTGTATATCCGCCATCTTTTTTCTTTACTTTCCCAATATTAATCAGCCATAGCAATCTAAAATTCACTTGAGCCAAAGTACTCCAATTAACATCAAAGTTTTCATTTACAAATTCTAAGATTTCTTGATCTAATTTAGGCTCCGAACTACTTAATAAAAACTCATAAATATCCTCAAAGGCTAGAATATTCGTTGAAATGGTTTTAAATAAGAAATCTAAATCTTCGGATTTGTAATATAGACTTCCTGCATCTGTTAATTTACAAATGCTATTTTTGAAATCAATTAGCCCCATACTTTTGGGAACATTTAAATAACCATTTGCGGTTTTAGTCGATGTTACGTTGTCAAATGATTCAACAAACCATTTTACCAGATCGTTTCTTTTACTTTTAGTATTATTTATTTTCTCTAATAGTAAGTATAAGGTTTCAACATAAGAATATATTCCACCAGGTAAAGGCCAAATTGAGCGATTTTTATTTTCTATCCCCTTTATTATAGAATCCGATAATTCGTTTTCAAATAATTCTGAATCAATAGAATAGACGCTAACAGTTTCTTCTTTAACGCCAACTTTGTATGTAAATAGAAGGTTTATCAATTTTTCACCATTTACTAGAGCAACGGGCATTTTGTTTTGAGCCTTCGATTCAATAATTGCATCTTTCGTAAAATCAGACGTTGTTATTATTAATCCTCTCTGATCAACCTCTGCGCTTCCACGTAATTGGGTGATATATTTACCTGAAATATTATTTCCTCTTTTATATCTTTTGGCTTGTATTACCGTTTTTACATTTGTCAGTCCACTTACTGTTAGATTTGCTGTAACATCAATTCCTTTATCGCCACTTCGTTTTGTTACTTCAACATTTTCATAACCTATCTTTCTCAGTAACTCAGCAACTAAATATTCAAACTGGAAAGGATCCATGTTATGGATTCTTTCGATAAGTTTATGTTTTACAAGCTCATTCTGATTTTGTATTGCCAATAATGGAGATTTAGCCGATTCAGTTTGCTTTTTTAAGGCGAATTTTCCCCTACCTACTTTCTTGAATTGCGTTGTTGAGTTCTTATTTATGTCAGTGTATAGCTGTGCTGCCATAGTTGCTTCGGGCGTTGCTCCTGAAGTATCAATCAATTCTATATTTAAAGCAATTTCTGTTATTTCTTTTGCAGACAATGGCTCATCTGCATCTTTTAATATCTTAATTGCAGCTTCTTTAAATGATAGTTTTTTCAGGTATAATAGACAAAAAGGAGGCTATTTTGGAGTGCTGATGTCCAAGTGGACAAAAAGGAGGCTGTATTTTTCAACAGCTTTTGCCTACCAACAATTTGGTTATTATCTTTGTTTTGTCAA
>Ga0164313_10002055_pt1 | contig 18035 bp, 26 predicted proteins | sample GuaBasSedimGuay4_FD_113735 | JGI IMG/M metagenome (GOLD analysis project Ga0164313, IMG submission 113735) | Subseafloor sediment microbial communities from Guaymas Basin, Gulf of California, Mexico - Guay4, Core 4569-4, 0-3 cm | ecosystem: Environmental > Aquatic > Marine > Hydrothermal vents...
AGTTGATTGATGATGTGGTTTCAACAGAATTTTTAACTCAACTGTCTTTACCTGCACGTAGAAGTTTCTTAGAGCGATTAACTTTTGGTCAACCCAACAGAGCAGGTACAACCAAAAAACCAAGCAAAGGACAAAAGACAATACCTAAAATTTTAATAGAGGGTATGGATGCTGATGCAGTTAATCTTGTTCATCTTGGTGTTATTACTGATTTAATTACGGAACCACAATTAAAAAATGTTCCTCAAAGAAATATTATTGCACTTCAAGCAGTAGATGTTACTCTTCCAATAGAGGAATCAGTTATAGAAACAACTCATCCTAACTATCCATTTGGTGTTAAGGGGAAGACCATTGGAATATTAGAGAACCCTATATCATTAGTTAAAGCATATCCTGCTGCATATAAAAATGCTATGGAGGGATTGGTTGCAGAAGAACGAAAGGGTAAAAAAATTACGGCTGCTCAAAGAAAGAGAGCAACTAAAGCAGAAAGAGAAACGATGCCTGAGGTTGGAGAACTTGCACCATCAAGTGTGGGTACTATACTTACAGAAACTCTTGGTGTTCAGAATGGATTACCTAACTTAGAGTTTGTAGGAGCAATTAGTCAGGGTAATGTAGACAATGCAGCCAAGCTGACATCGTTTATGAATATAGCTTTTCCACAAACAAACATAACCACAGACCAATCTACATTTGAAGATGTGATGTCACGTCCTGATGTTCGAAGATACAAGAAAGGGGACCAAACTATTTATGGTGTAACTGTAGATGGAGATATCTACATTAATCCTGATGTACATAATTCAGAGTCTGCATTGTTTAACACTGCCATTCACGAGATGGGTCACGTGTGGACTGATTATTTACAGACAACCAAGAAAGGTAAAGCTATATACGCTAAAGGTGTTGAGCTTGTAAAGCAAACCAAAGAGTATGAGCGACAACTAAAAAGGTTTGACGGAAACCAACAGAAAGCCGCTAATGAAACAATGGCTATATTGATTGGTAACAAAGGACAAACTATTGCTGATGCATCTTTAAAATCTAAGTTCACCCAATGGTTGCTTGGAATGTGGAACTATATCAAGTCACAGTTCAAACAAACTTCTAACTTAACTGCAGAGGAAATACAAGACCTAACACTCGATGAGTTTATTGGGTCTGCACTTGCAGATATATTTGCAGGTAAAAAGATTAAGTTATCTGATAGTCAGTTAAAGAAGATGAAGAATCCTGAAGCTGCGTTCAGCTCAGGTATGAGTATAGATGAGATAGTTACTCGAGGTAGAGAGAATGGTTTCTCTGATGAATCAATCAGACAAGTTCTTAGAGGTAGAGGATTTAAAGTTCGTGATATAAACGAAGCGATGACTTACCAAGTTGATTTGTTTACAGAGTTACCCCCTGAGTTCAGAAGAGTAGAAGGTGGTATCCAAGTGGCGGCTCAAATGTTTAATGATATTAAAGTTGCGTTAGACAGATTCGCTACATCAGGTGGTAGAAATATAGTAGGAAGACGTAGAGTTAAATCTTTTGCGGACATAAGACAAAAGGCTCAAGACCTTATACAAAATCACCCAACATACAAAACGCAGAATGACCAAGTTCAAATGGAGCTTCGTGTTGGATTGGACAGGTCTCTTGGATATAGAGGTGGCAGAAATGTTTCACAGGAAATAGCTACAATAAGAGAGACTCTAAGACAGAGAAAAGTTGGAAGAGAAAACCTCAGCCAACTACAGTTAAGATTGAAGAACTTCATACGTAGGAACCTACCTAAATCTCAAGAGTATTCTCAGGCATCTATAAACAGATTAATTAATTCTGTTACAAAGATAAAGAGGGAAGCTGATTTCATAGCAGCAACTGAGAAAGTTATAAAGATTGTAGAACAACAACGTGCAAAAATAAAGCGTGGTGTAATCAGAGAAATAACCAAAGAGGTTAAAGCAAAAGCAAAGCCACGTAAACAATCAGGTAAGCCAAGACCAAAAGGTATTGATGCAATCGGTCAAGTTATATTTTCCAACATACAAACTGTAATGAAGGCGATTAATATAACAAACCCTGAAGCAAGAGCACAAGCATTACAAGACATAGCAGATAAATTAGAAGCTAACCGATTGGTTATAGATGAAGCATCAAGAAAGGTGTCAAACGATGAAGAGATTTCTCTTCAAGAAGAATCTTTGTTACAACTTCAATTAGCTTATGACCAATTTGCAGACCTAAATACTGCAAGTTTAGAGGTGGCTCAAGCATTACTTGAAGATGTAAAGCAACAGAAGAGAGAGTCTATACTTCGTTTCAATAACAGAAGACTACAGAAAGCTGCGGATGCTGCAGCAATAGCAGAAGAAGCTACTAATCAGATTGAAGAAACTAACCCTGATTTGTTTGTTGATGTAAAGAAAGACGGTAAAACTAAAAAGGTATTAAAAGATTCTGACGAGATAGCAGAATCTCAAGATGCAATTAGAGAAGACTTTACTAAGAAAGGTATAATTAAAAAGGTATATGATGTACTTACTAAAAATATATTAGGTAGAACTAAAAATAAGTTAACCAACTTTAAGAATATGATAAGTCATTTGGGGACCCTGACCAACTTCTTAGATAGAAAGAATAAAGGTTTAACCATATTCACAGATAAGGTTTATCGTAAACTCAATAGAATGGAAGAAGTTTATCTTCAGAATATGCGTTCTATGAGACAAAAAATAACGGACATCGCAGAAGAAGCAGGTATCAAAAACGGTATGGATGGTGTTGAAGCGATGGTAAATAAAGCGTTGGGAACTAACTTTCAAGGTGTACCTAATTTAAAAACATTAGAAGTAATAAACACTAAAACAGGAAGAAAGTATAACGCTCGTTTCAATGCCAATCAATTACTTAGGATATATGCATTAAGTAAGAATGATGTGCAACGTGCAAAGTTAGAGAAGCAAGGTATAACTGATAGTGTGTTAGCTGATATAGAAACAGACTTAGGTCCTGAGCTAATAAGTTTTTCTGATAAGATGATTAACTACTTGAGCACTGAATATTTTAATGAAATAAATTCTGTATACAAGCAAGTTAATGGTGTTAATTTAGGATTTGTAGAGAACTATTTTCCTACAAAAACAAAATCTCCAAAGGTGGATGCAAAACTTTTGCAGGATGGAAACTTTAATGGGATATTTTCTGCAGAGACTGCACCTGCTTTCAAGGATAGAATTGATTATGGTAGTGATGTTAATTTAAAAGAAGGAACTTTTACAGGAGTATTAAATAATCACTTGAATACAATGGAGAGATATAAAGCATTAGCTCCGGGTGTTCAAGAGATGAATCAATTCTTTAACATACCCGCAGTTGATACTCTTCTTGAAGCCTCAGGTATGGGTAGATTAATGAAAGTTCTTGTTAATGCTACAATTAATCCTCAATCTGCAGCCGAAGCAGATGGTGTAGGTTCAGGATTATTAGAATGGTTTCAGAGAAAGTTTACTTCATTTGCATTAGCATTTAAGGTGATTCAGATTGCGAAACAGGCTACATCTTTCGTGAACGCCTTTGCTCAGTATAGTTATTTACCAAAAGATAGTAGAGTTCCAAAAGTACTTCAAGGTCCTCTTGACCTTATGATGTTTACTATTGACGGTGCAGGTGTCTTGTTTGAAATGGCTGCCGATTTGGTAGGAAGAAGAGGAGCGATTGCAAAAGCAAGAGAGATGTCAGCTCAGTTTGACCAACGTGTACGTGAAGGATTAGAGGGGGATGTGTATGGTCTTGAGACCGGAAGTCAAACTTTTAAACAAGCGGGTAAAGGAACAAGTTTATATCAAAGAGGAAAACGAGGTTTCAAAACATTTTCTGCACGACCAACTATCATTGGAGATATTATGGGTGTTATGGGTTACTACATAAACTACAAGCGTAATATCGCAAACGGAATGAGTGAAGCTGAGGCATTAGAGGCATTCAATGATTACAATGCAACTCAGCAAACAAGAAGAGCAACTGAAAAAATACCTCTGCAATTGAGAGGAGATTTTGCATCTAAAGGATTCACAATGTTTGGTAGTACTTTGTTTCTACAGATAAATAAAGTAATGCAAAGCATCACAAATATAGGACGTAGTATGTCAGAAGGTAAGGTTCCAAAAAAGCAAGACATCAGAGAGTTCTACTTAAATTATGCCGTTGCTAATATCTTGTTTGTTGGAATGTCAAACATAGCTCTACTTACAAGAGGAGATGATGAAGACAGAGATGCGTTTATGAGAAAAATAAAAGATGCAATGATGGGATTAAATTTAGCTTATCAAATTCCTTACATCGGTGCAGCCATTGAGCAGGGTGTCAATAGAGCGAGAGGTGACAGAAAGCCTGTAAGTGATGTAACAAATCCATTTACATCTATATCAAGTAAGATTAGAAAAAATTTAAGAGACAATCCTGACAATTGGTTTAAGGGTTATGTCGTTCCTATTATAGAGATAGCTATGGGTGCACAGGTTGACCCATTCATAGGGTTGTATAATTCGATAGAAGAGGGTGTCTTTGGAGACACTGATTCTGAAGAGTTCTATGAGAATGTGTATGACTTCTTAGGTATCACGCCATCGTACAGACCGGGATACGGACAGAAAGGTTCTTCAGTCAAAGGAATTATTCCGCAAGGAGGAATCAGAACCAAGACAGACCTGAAGCGTTACGACCCTGAGTTGTATGAAGAGGTGTATGGTGAGCGTGATAGAATTAGAAAGGAACAGAAAGAGTTGCGTAAAGAAATGCTTAAGGATATGGGTTACAAAGAAGTTGGTGGTAAGTTATATCCAATAGATTAATTGTAAAAGTGTATACCATATACACGTTGCTATACCTAATATAGCACCCCACACAATTAGTTTTAAGTGATTTTTTTTCATTAGTATTTAAAGTATCTAAATTCTTTTTGCTTGTCGTAGTATATCATAAGCTCTTGGTCATTGACTGCTCCTTCACGTGGTTTCCTACCTCCCCAACGTACTTCACCTTTTAGATGTGTGGGTTTACCGTATATGATTCCATCATCACACGCCCATATCATAACAGGATTCAATCGTTTGTCACATAGCTTAACAACTTTACGTGCAGCGACAGGTAATGGATATGCATTAGATAAACTTCTGTATCTTCCTTTCACCTCTGCATATGCTATGAGTTTACCCTGCTCATCAAAAACTCTATAGTCTACATCGTTCGGGTCAAGTTTTTTAAACGTACCCTTGAACTTACTTACAAACTTTTCTATTGCTTTTCTTTCTCTTGTTAAGTCTTTGTTTGATTCGAACCTCATTTGTTATGAATTTCTACGTGGCATCGTGAACAAAGCACAACGCATTTGTCTATTTCTTTTTTTAATCTTTCAAACCCCACTCCTATTGCTTGGGTGTTTGCTATATTAAATTCTTTATTCCCTTGCGGGTGATGAAACTCTAACGCTTTATAAGTAAAGTTCGGATGAGTCTCTTTTGAATAACCGCACTTACAACATTTACTGTTTCTTTTATATTGCTTGAGCCAATTAACTATATTCTTTCTTCTTGCATTTTTCTTTTTAATAATACAAGTTTTACAAACACGACCTTTATAGTACTCGCTACTATCTTTTACTTCGCCACAACCATTGCATTTCTTAGAGGTCATCTTCCATTGAATCACTTAATAGTTTCAGCTCATTCATCAAAGACTTAATATAAAGTTGAGCTTGAGGGATATCCTTGTCTATAAGTGATTCGTAAATGGAAGGGAGATGGGAGTACAAGTCATCCATCAATGCATTGATGTGTTTGATTCTTTCGTTGTCTATGGATGATATATTCCCCGCCACTACTTGTCCATTGCCATTAAAAGTTCGGTGCCTACTCGATGGTCAAACTTCTTTATTAATCTGTAAATTTTTCTTGAATTTTTTTTGACTTCCTCTCTCTCAGTTTTAGTAGAGTCAGTTCCCAAATTGGTATATTGTTTACAATCAATTCGAAGTAGTTCGTCTAACTTTTTCTTGTCAGACCAAGAGGAAAACTCTACAATTTTTTCAACGTCTTTTAGTTGGTATTCCATTTAGTATGTGATTTAATTTTTTGCTTACATATTCTAAATCATCTTCCTTCAAACTTCTTTCTTCAAGTTGACCTATAATTTTGTTGTATCTTTCAGTTTTATTTAGACTATTTTTCAACCGCCTTACGAACAAATTTAAACTTTTATTTTGTTTTTCCAAAGAAAATGCCTCATTTAATAAGCCACTGTGTGATTTATGAAAGTAAGGATGGCTTTCTTCTTCACTGAAATATATCTTTTTTACCAACTCATATTGATTGAAAAGGTTGTCATCGTATTCAACCAAATCATCAAAAGTATTTATGGCGTGAATAATTGTTGCGTGGTTTTTATTTAATGTGTCAGCGATTGCTTGATAAGAATACTCTAAGCTACGTAGAATTTTATAGTAAATCATTCTTCCGTAAACGTAATTTAGTTTTCTTGTGTTTACTTTGATGTCTAAGTTTAATACATCATTCACTGTGCTGATTAGTTCTGTGTATACTTTATGGTTTATAATTATCTTGTCCATTAATGTTTGATATTAAAATTTTATTTTCTAAAATGTAATCGAGGTAGTCGTCTACATCTATAACTTCTACGTCAAGAAATATAGGTCTCTCGTCAGGTTGATGTAAATATTCCAACTCAAAATACAAAGGTTCTTTTGTTCTTGTGCAAACCCCACCTACTTTTTGGGTCCACCCCTCTTGAATAGGTAACAAGTCAAAGTTGTAGTCAGCTTGATAAGCGATATCAATCCCCGCATCTTTAGGTAGTTCTTTTAACTTCCTTACAAACCAATCATCAATCTCATAGTGACTCATCCCCCCTATATATTTCTGTTTTAAATCCATACTTCTCTAACTCTTTTAGTCTATACTTCTGTAGTTCAGAAACTATTCCTTTAGGTTTTTTTACTTCGCTAAATAAAACATTGCTGCCCGGTGGTATAGCTATTAAATCAGGGATACCGTTCTTGTTGGTATTGATTAATTTAATTACGTAGTAACCTTCACTCTCTAATTGCTTAATCCTTTTCTTTTGTATCTCCTGTTCGGTCATTGTTATAATCTATAAAAAATCCTATAGCAACTACAACATTCAAACCGACAGATGAAAGGACTTCTATTGCATCGTGAAAATTATGGATTGATAAGTGTATATGTCCTACAACCCAAAAAGGTATTGCCAAGTTTTGACTTATCCAAACCAATAAGAACTTAACAAACCTCATATCACAAAGTTAATAAATCTCTTTTGAAATGCCTAACCGTATAGTCTTTCTTCTTTATCACTGCTTTATAGATATCTTTTTCTATGCCGCCATCTGAGAATATCCAATAAACTTTACTATTTAATCTATCCTTTGTAGTCATTCTGTCTCTTGACTGCCAATAACTCGTAGCACTAAAGTCAATATTATAGTAAACTAATGCATCTGCTTCACGTAAACTTATACCTTCTCTACCACTTACTATTTGTAATGCAATGTTCTTATCCGAGTCTACAAAATCCTCAAGGCTATTACATAGTGTGTCTTCAAAGACACTCTTTAGTGCATTGTATTCCTGCTTGAACTTGTAGAAGATTCCAATCTTCTGTCCTGCAAACCTTTCCTTTATGAACTTTGCTTTACTATAATCAATAATCATAGACTCACCACTCTCAAACTTCACCGTACCTGAATATAGTTGGTGTAGTTTAGACATAAGTTTAGCGGGTGTGTCTCCGAGTATAACTTCACCCTCTCCCTCAACCACTCTATTCTTTTTAAGTTTGTTAGCTAAGTAGTAGGTGGTGTTATCCATACTGACATTCAGTACTTCTTCGTGTATTTGATTGACGAACCCCGCCTCGCTTTGTGTGAACGTGATTGTCATTGGTTTCATCAAGTCTAATATTGTATGATGACCTCGTGAGTAATCATTGACGTACAAAGAATTTATTTTTCTCTGCCTTACATCAACATATGACCGGGCGAACTTATAGAAACTTCTGTGTTCTTTGAATGGGTTGGTTGGAATACCAAACACCTGATGATACATCTGACTGTAGCTCTCAGGTGTTGGCGTTCCTGACATCAAACACACTATAGGTTTATACTTACCTATAAGTTCCTTCACTTGTTTAGCTCTCTTGCTTGGCTTTGGAAAAGCTCCAAGCGTATGAGCTTCATCAAGTATAATCATATCATATTTTATATCATCAATCTTATGAAGCGACTCATAGTTGATGGTATGTAATTCAAACGTTGGATTTAATAAATTGTAATCAGACTCAATACTACTTATTGCTTTCTTTTTAGTTACGAACAGAACTTGTTTACACTCAAGGTGTTGAGCCAATCCTAAACTTGTAAGCGTCTTACCTGTTCTAACCTCCATAGCAAGGTACACAAACTTAAACTCGCTGCAGATATCCGCTGCCTTATCTATTATTTCCCATTGGTATGGTCTGAATTTGAACATTTTTCTTCGTAGTATTTGATTGAATATAATATATTTTCTCTGACTTCATCATCCGTTTCTTCGTTCCATTTAAACTCTTCTTCGTAGTATGCTTTCTTTCCCCTGCCTACTTTACGTTTGATAGTTTGAAACATCACACGCTTCAGAATATTTAACTGCTTTACTTGGTGGCAGTCATCTCTTCCTGAAATCGGTTCCAATAATTTTGCCATCGTCTAATAATTTTTTTACTTGTGAACATCTTTCGTAATCTTCTACAGAGGAAAAGTAATGAAGCATATCTTCAAGTGTCTTCAAAGACACGGGTTCTTCAGGGTTGAAGATGAAGAATCCCTCATCACCAATTATTAATTCCTCTAATGTTTTCTCTCCCTTCAATACGTTAAGAGAGTTAATCATTGCTTTATTTATTTCAGACATTCATTTTGGTTTGTACGTTAACTTCGTCCTCTCTCTTTATTCTCATCCATCTTCCCGCCATATCTCTTCCCTCTTGCGGACTTGCTCCGGACTTGAACACCGCATAAGATGACATCCATTTATTAAATTTTATACGGCTGATTGTTAACTTCGCCTTTGGTCCATAGTCAGGATACTGCTCAATGAACTCCAAGTAAGCTGATTGTAGATTTATTTTATTGTCTACTCTTAACATTGGATTAGCTTCACTTCCGTTTATCAATCCACACCACTCAATGAAATCGTGTGATGTCTCTGCTGATAGTTGTCTAATTTTTAAGTTGACAAACTTGCTCTCAACTAAACCTGTGTTGAGGTATCCTTGCAGACACTTAATCATATAGTTATCAAAAGCACACCACTCATCATCATTCCAATCACCGAACATAAGTTTATCAAACTCATCAAGCGGTGTATAGTTTTTGTTGTAGTGTTGATGTAGTTCAAGTTCCCACTTTCTTCTCGCAAAAGAATTACCGCTACCTTTAATTGCGTAGTTAGTTGTGATTGCAATCTTAGGTGACTTCTCAAACGGTATCTTGATGGCATCCTTGTTCTTTTTCTCTAACGTCAATCCCTCTGTTACAACGGAGAACAATCTTTCAAAATCAAAATGTTTACGCACATCATCGAATACAAGTATCTGTGTGTCTGCTGATACAAGTTGGTATGCAAACGAACGCTCGAATGTGAATGACTTTCCATCAATGGTCACAACCTTTTTCATTTGACTTAATGCATTCATAAACAAACCTTTACCTGTTCCCCCCTCAGGATTGTCTGATATCACTTCATCATTTAATATTACTGCCGGGCAGAATGATAAGTTCTTGTGTCCGTGCATTAGGAATCCTATTGTTGACTCCATTGATGATACTCTGTCCTCTTCATTGTTACAGATGTTTGAAATGAATTGTTTGTAATCTGTGTTGGCTTTACACTTGGTAAAGTTTCTGTCTATCACGTGGTCTTTCCAAACGTAACCCCCCAAATCTATGTAGTCAATCATCTGCACATCATTCTTTGTAATCTTTACTGCACAATTTCTGTAGTATAGACATGATGTGTCTTTGTTATCTTCAATGAAATAGATATCAATCGTACTCAATAAAGTTAGAAAGTCTTCCTTAAAATATCTGACCTTGTCTGCAAAGTGATTGTAGATACTCAAGTCATCTATCTCTATCAAGTTATTAAGAACAAAATCTTTTATCTCTTTCTCATCTGTGTGGTCTATCAAGTTGTTTGTTACCTTGACAAACACATAGTTCTTACTTCCTTCGGGACAATACTTATAGAATCCATTGTCCTCTAAGAACTGCTTGAATAATACGTGAATAATTTTTACCACACCTTTATCAGACTTCGTCCAAAACTGAGTCTCTTGTGCCTCTTCATCTATACGTGTTAGCACTGCCTCAATTGTGTCGCTTTCTAATTGTGAGTCCTCAAGTTGTGAACGCAATTCTTTTTTTGATGCACCTCGTTTGAGTTTTATTTTTAGGTTTTGTACTCGCTCTTCGTCCTCGTAATACTTTGTTCCAAAGTTAGCCGTGTTGCTATATGCACTATCAATAGTTCTTTGTATCTCTCTTTCATTGAAATCTTGACTTCGATAGTTGCTCATTACATATCCTGCTAACGATTTGTTTATTCCAAAATCATTGAACGCAGATGCTAACACATAGCAGTTATGGTTTCGTTGTCCTTCAACCATTGGGTATTTCTTTGCCCACCACTTCACAAGTATCTCTACAATTTTATTCTCGTCTGTTATTGGAATGGTAGGTACATCTCTGTACTGATGTTTCTCTTGGTACTCACGCTCTTCTATCTTATCCCATAAAGAAGAGTTCTCATTTATGTAAATCAACGGGTCGTATGACTCGTAGCATACACGTGAAACATTCTTACAAGCTACATCGAACTTTGGATTATTGAAATGTTTCTCAAGACTATTGAAATAGTTTACGTGATTGTCTACGTCTTGTGGTATCTTAACCAATACCTTTAATCCTTGTCCTGATGGAGAAACAAATACAGAGTACGTGTAAGGAGACTTGGTAATATTCTCCTTGTCTTGTAGCATCTCTCTGCTTTTCTCGTAACCATCAAAGTCTAAACATATCAAACCCGAATGCTCTTGTATAGAGTTGTCGTTTCTTTTTGTGAACACGCCGCTGAAACAGATAGCGGGTAGTTTTTTCTTTAATTCATTACGCTCTGATTTGCGTTGCTCTTTTCTTATTCGCTTCACTAATTCTTTTGAAGCTCCGTTCTTTATTCTTTCAAGGATATGCTCTACATTCCTGTGGAATGGAGCGTCTGTCTCCTTAATGTTTTTAAAAATTGTAATATTTGATGTCATCTTTCTATTGTTTATGTCAACTTTATGTTGACTTTATGTTGAGTTTGTTGTTGATTATCAATGAGTTGCGTACTATGTTAACTTTTTTCTCTCGTATATAAAATAAAAAATAAAAGAGTATAGTAATTAAATATAGTATATGGCTTCATTAACTTAACATAATTTGGGTAAAAAAAGGGGGACGTTAATCCCCCTATTTGTTGGTTAGTACTAAATTAGAATGGTAAATCCACCTCTTCTTTAGTTTGTTTAGCCACATTTTCTGATTGGTTCTTTGGCTCAAACGTGTCAAGTTCTACGTAGTAGTTCCCGGACTTCGCTTGGTTAATGTTTAAGTTAACCCAACCATTCTTGTGGTTCTTACGCATAAATGCAACTGCATCGTCACACTTTACTGATACTCTACCGACTACAAAATCGGGAGCGTTGTCTCTCCTTTTAAATGAGAAACCATCTGCAAACACTTTTTCTTCTTGTGCCATATCTAAATTAATTAATTATAATGTTTTGTTCCAAAAAATTTATTGTCGCCTTGATGATTTGATTCTTCTCGGCACGAGACACACAGATGTTCGGAACTTCCACCAAATGCACTCGTTTAGTTTTTATAAACCGTGTCTTCAAAGACACTAATAGTTTTTTAAATTTCCTCATAGAAATAATATTGGTTAATATCTTCGGTAGGATTCTCACCAAAAAACTTTTGGTAAACTTCTACCGCTCTCTCTACTTTCTCTTTACCTCTATTCAAACTTTCATCGCTCACGGTATAAGCACCCATCATTCCACTCGTCTTATCTATCACGAGAAACATCATAGGTTTATTAAATAGTGTGCTATAAATGTACGCTTGGCTATCGTAATTATACTTGCGAAAGTTCCAACGGAAATCATTAATGTTACTTGTCGTTTTTAAATCAAAGAGAAAGTCTTTGCCTACAATATCTGCCTTGCCTTTCCATTGTTCACCACAAATCTCTGCGATGGCAGGTACCTCAAACTTATTGTTGTCATCATAGATGTAGTTGAACATATCAAAGTTCGCCTTCATAGTTTCAACCCATCTCTCAACGTCTTCCTTCTCTCGTTGAAGAAGAGCAAAGTTTCTTGGTCTACTGCTATTGGCTTGTAGTTCAGCCACATACTCTTTGTACTTCTTAGTGTTACGTGAAGCAACATCTATAAAGTCCCACTCCTCTGCTTTCTTTGGCTCAAGAAACAACTGATGAAAGTATCTGCCCATTGCAAATTCTTTTGAGTCTTCTCTCTTTTTGCCAAAGTCTTTTGGATTTTTTAGTAGTGTACCTATGTCTGAATTAGATAGATACTTTCTACCTATTCCGTTGTAGTATTCCTCATCATCTTGTAGTTTGATGATGACATCTTTTCTGTCTATTACTTGTGCCATATTACAAATTCTTTTTTAGTTCTGCCTTAACGATGTTTGGTATTGTGTATTTCTGCTGAAGAGTTTTGACGATGGCAGTTAGACCTTTGTCTTTATTAGATGCCACCCACTTCAAAACCTTTATCCAATTCTCATCACCAATCTCTAACTTAATTTTTGTTGGTGTCTTTGAAGACACTTTCTGATTGGCGATTGCATTGTTCACCTCGTCTGCACTTGCTACAGATGTCTCGAGACCTATCCCAAAGTTAGCTAATGCTCTACCCCAAGCTGATGTCTCGCAGTTCTCTACGTAAGATGTTTTGTTAATGAAAGTACTTCCTTTCTCTTCCTCTGCCAATCCCGTTGCAAGAGTTCTGCCCTCTTCATTTAAGATTGTTGCAAGAATAAGAATTGATTTGTCTGTCTTCTCTATGACCTCAGTCATAAGTGTGTAGTTCGGGTAAGTCTTTCTAAAATAGATGAGTCTCTCGTTTACTTCAACGTACTCTTTACCCTTGATGTTTACGGTTTTTAATTTTTGCATTTGATATTTGATTTAATTTATTTTTAATTTTACTATAACTATTCATCACCTTTTCTCGTGATGATTTCAATGATTGGATTTGTTTTGGATTTCTCCTACCATTCATTTCCTTTTTTATGAACGCCTCGATTTTGTCGAGTTTTGTACGATAGTTAGACAAAGATAATTCATAGACTCCAATTCTCCAACCTTTTTCTAAGAAATGTTGTAGCTCTTGGTCAGTCAAAGGAAGATACCAATCCCCGCCACGTGCGGTATTTAATATCTCAATGTTGCCCGACTCATTGTCTCTTGATATCTTACAACCATAAACCATTCTTGAAGAATACTCATCGCTATCTAATACCATAGCGTACTTGTCCTCCAATGCTTGATTCATTATGTCTTCTAAACTATACATTTCCTACTGCCGATAGCGTTCTATAAACTTGTTGGTAGTCTGTGTCCTCATCCATTTTGTCTGACACTTGTGAGATTCCGTGTATGATTGTGGAATGTCCTACCTTGTATCCATTCTCTTTCATAAACATCTGAATGTAATTCACCTGCATTGGTCTGTGGTAGCACATATAATATAGCAAGTGTCTCGCATCTACGATGTCTCTTCTCTTTGATTTCTTAAATAGTTGTGACCTTTTGATTTCAAATATGTCAAGCACTGCATCGACATACTCATTAAATATTCCTCTTTTCATTCTTTGTTTTCTTTTATGTGTGGACAATAGATTTTTCCAAACGTGACGAATATATCATCAAGTACTTCTATTGCTGAATTAGATGTGTGGTTTTTCTTTTGGTCGAGACTTGCCATCCACTCGTTGTAAAGATACTCATCATCAAGATGTGTGTCTTGTGCCTCTTCTTCTCGCATTCTGATGAATGCCTCTTTTGTTGCTGACATAATTTAATGTTTGATTTGATTAACAAATATACTGAATGTTTATTTCTTGTCCAAATTTTTAGTATTGTTTTTATTCATTTGAACTTTTAATAATATTAGGTATCCAATTAAATCGGAGACGCTATCTTCAGTCTCGTCTGTGATACCTCGTTGTTTAATTCGTGATAGCTTATCGTCTATCCTCGCACACAAACCTTCGACTGCATCCAACTTACTGAATACTTTCGGTGGATTGTTTGCGGTGTCGCCATACGCTTTATTCTTTTCGAGCAGGAGCATTACTATTTTTCGTGCCTCCTCTTTAATTAATTCTTGTGTAGTCATATTGATTTTGAAATGTGATTGTATAACTTCTCTTCAAGTGAGAATATTTCTTTGTCAGTTTCTTTGTTGCCATCAATGTCAAGCAACCAACTGCCATCTTTCATAAGCTGAATGTACCCGCCGCCAATGTATCTCATAACGTGCCTACAATTATCTTCAAGCACCTCATTAAAATTATTAACGTAGTCTCTGACTGATAACATTCTACCTGTGTCTTTGAAGACACTAATTGTAAATTCTAAATTTTTGTCTGCGTTCACCTGCATACGTTGGATGTAACCTTTGTCTGCATTGTGTCGCATCTTTTCGGCATTCGCCTCTCTTAAATAAATTGATTTCATTGTATTTAATTTTTATCGTTCCATTCTCTGTGTGTCATTACCAAGCAATCTCCAACGATTACCTGACCACACATTCCTGAAACTTTTAAGTTCAGGGGTAGGTTTTTTATACGTCCCTCCTCGTTCACAAGCACTACCCATTCACTTGTGTATACGGGTTCGATGTAACCACCGACTGCCTCTTGCATATCCTTTAAAGATACGCAAGGGTAGTCTTTTAGTATCACACCTTTTGCGGTTATTAGTCTTGCCATTCCTCTTGCGTTCGTTCGTGTTCGTCTACAATCTCTTCAATCATTTGAGATTTGTCCATATAAATGTACGTCTGAATAGGATTGCCAAAAGTTTTCTCGTAGATAAATTCTACTTCTCTCCTATCTAAAGTTTGGAGATGATTAAAAAACTCATCGTGTGTCATCGCTTTCATAGGTGTCCCCCCTCTCCCTCTACTTCATACCTCCACTCCGACTCTTCGTGTGTGTCTACCATACAAGAATTGTGATGGTCGTTGGCATCAGCGTCTGTTCCAAATCCATAATGATATGGAGCTTTACTCAGAGCTTGGTCAACTTTGTCAACCCACAACTCTTCGTTGTCGTGTAGGTAGTCGTTGATGTGTTCGTCATAATAGTTTTCTACCCCATCTTTATTATTCCAATCGTCAGGGATTTCAATTTCTACCTCAGCAAATTTGTGGTAGACGCTACGTTGTTGAATTTTTACTTTCATTGTATTTAATGTTTAATGTTTGTTCAAATATAGTATAATCTTTTTTATTATCCAAATTTTATGTCGGCTAATTTAACCCACCAATATCCGCCAATGATTTTTTTCTCTGCGGTATTCCACCAACGTGTCTTTGAAGACACTTCTTTTGGTAGGTGTCCCACTTCAATTCCAATCTTCAGACCTAACCTCAATGCCTCGTCTATCTCATCGTGAGACTCAATCAGTGAGTCGGTATCATCATCGTGAATAACGTACAACTCGTGACCGAGCCATATCTCTTCACGTTTTTTCTCTCCGTATTTCATTTGGTCAGTTACGTCCAACCAAACAAACTTATCTTTTTTAGTTACATAAATTGCCATATCTTATTAGTTAAATGGATTGTTATTTGTTCTGCGGTATTCCATATGTTCTGCCTCATCGTCTATGGAATTGTATATGTCCTCGATTATGCCATCTGAATGCATTACCTTTTTTAATACATCCATTGCATTCTCTGACGTACACTCATAGTTTTGCATCACGTCATCAACGTGCCATAGGTTATCGGTCTGCCAACCTCTTAACTCTAACTCATTGCGTAAGTCTTGCGTTGATACTTCTTTTAAATCTGTCTCTGTTTCTTTTAGTTTTTCAACTAACTTGTAGGGTGAGATACTTCCGTTCTCGAACTCCCAAATTAAATCTTTAATTGTCATAATATAAATGTTTGATGTTTCTGTTTCTGTCTTTTGACTTCATCAGCACGGACACACATCCGTGAACAGAGCAGTGTCTTTGAAGACACTGCAATGCGGTTTACGAAAAGCGTAGCACTTCCTCTTCAGTAAACCATCCATCACATCCACTGCAATGGTAGTTAGCAAACCCATCGTGTTGCAAATCGTGAAAGCAGTCAACACATATCGGAGACTCCTCTGTCGGAAACTCGTAGTCAAACATATCGTATTGAGTACACGTCTGCTCTTCGATGATTTCTTGCACGTCCTCTACCTCTTGGTATATCGGTAGGGTGTATGGTCTTTCGTACGACTTCACGTGATTACTGCCGTTCCAACTATTCTCTTCACGAGGATTGAAATAAATCCAAGCCGTAACAACCTTGCCGTTTAATCGGATAGGGATTTGCTTTCGCACGTACCAATTAGGGTGTCCCTCTAATGCATCCAACTTTCGCATAGTGGTGTTGTCAACTTTGAATACATCGACCTTCACATTCGTCCCCTTCCCTTTCTTTTCGATTAGGTATGGAAGACCTTGAACTATTAATGGGTACTTGTCTTTGGTCAGACCTCGACCAAGATGCTTGGCGTTACGTAAGTAGGAGTAGTAGTTACCGAAACCTTTCTTGAGCGTCCCATACACCGCCACAACATTGCTCTGTAGCACGTTGTCTTTGGAGTACCATACGCCATCACGATACGTGAACAACTCTTTGTTGAAGATTTGGAACGAACGATTGCGAGTGTTGATTGCAACAAACCTTGCCTCGAACTTTGCCAATGATTGTTTCCAAGTGTGTCTCGGAGTGTCGCCCAACTTGATAGCCAAGTCTTCGGTGTCGGTCATCTTTTGGTTTCCGTAACCATTGATTGTTCCGTTCATCATAAACAACTCGTCTTTGTTTTTCCCACACACGAAAGGGTGTGTGTTCTCTTTGCAGACCTTACCGATTGTCGCATATCTAAAGTGAGCGATGTATGGTCTGTCTGTGTCGAGCGTTGAATACTCTTTGGACTTGTGGTATGTTACCTCGAACGTGTCGAGCCATACGATTCCCAATCCGTGAGGATTGATTCTTGCGGATGTTTTGAGAACTTCTCTTGGTACATCCTTACCTTTCTGTTTGATAATAATTACGCACATAAATTTAAGTGTTTGTGAGGAGTGTCTTTGAAGACACTGACCTCTGATTAATATTTGATTTAAACAAAGATACGACAAAAATTAGACATATCCAAATTTATTTTTTTAGTACTCGTCTGATAGTCTTTCTCCATAGCCATCGTATTCCTCTGTTGCATACCTTGACTTCTTGTATGGATAGCGATTGGACTCATAACATTCGTCACACCAATGTCCTGTGCTGATGCCATACCAATCTTGTCTCTCGTGTCCCTCTTTATCACAACCCCTACAAGATATTACTTGGATGATTGAATGAGTCTCAAAGGAGAACTCAAAGTCTACGCAATCTAATGCGTCTTCTTGTGTGTAGAACTCTGCCTCTACCTTGTTTGTCTTGTCGTTAATTACTTGATACTTCATAATTTATCTTTTTAAAACTGCGGTGAATTTACTTCTTACTATCCATTTGTACTTGCCTACATTTTCATTGTAAACTCTGTCAATGGCTTCCCATTTCGTATGTGCAGGGAGAACTTTGATTAGCTTCCCTGCATATCTTACTTTAAAATATCTAAT
>Ga0164313_10002056_pt1 | contig 18035 bp, 14 predicted proteins | sample GuaBasSedimGuay4_FD_113735 | JGI IMG/M metagenome (GOLD analysis project Ga0164313, IMG submission 113735) | Subseafloor sediment microbial communities from Guaymas Basin, Gulf of California, Mexico - Guay4, Core 4569-4, 0-3 cm | ecosystem: Environmental > Aquatic > Marine > Hydrothermal vents...
ACAAAGCTGGTCCTTCTGGATCAGGATCGCAAGGTCCGCGGCCGCTCCATTCGGCGATCGGGCGTGGACTATGCGGCGACAGCGCGCGCCTGTCTCGACGAGGCCATCGACGCGGCAGGTGCCGAGGCGGGCCAGGTCCGCCGCACGGTGTCCACCGGCTACGGGCGCCGCAACGTGGACTTCTCCGATGACACCCGCACCGAGCTCCACTGCCACGGGGTCGGGTGCTACCACCACTTCCCCTCCGCCATCACCATCGTCGACATCGGTTGCCAGGACAACAAGATCATCCGCCTCGACGAAAGCGGGCGTCGGGTCGACTTCAAGATGAACCGCAAGTGCGCGGCCGGCACCGGCGCCTTTCTCGAAGAGATCGCGCTCCGGCTCGACGTCGAGCTGGAAGAGCTCGAGCGGTTGGCAAGCAGCACCACCGAGGCGGTTCGGCTGAACAGCTTCTGCACCGTCTTCGCCTCGACCGAGATCCTCTCCCACCTCCGCCGCGGTGAGCCCCTGGCCAATCTCATCCGGGGCGCGTTTGCTTCGGTCGTCAACCGGGTGGCGGAAATGGACCGTCTCGATGGAGAAGTGGTACTCACCGGCGGCGTCGTCGCTCACAACCCGACAACCGCCGAGATCTTTGCTGACAAGGTGGACGGAGAGGTGAAAGTGCCCCCCGACCCACAGTTCTCGGGCGCTCTCGGCGCGGCCTTGACCGCGCTGGCACAGGAGGAGAAAAATGCTTGACGGTCTCTTCAAACCGCGGGGGGTCGCGGTCGTCGGTGCGTCGGCCAACCCCTACTCGATTGGTCACATCGTCATCAAAAACCTTTCGGCCTACGGCTACAAGGGTCCGATCTTCCCGATCAACCCCAAGGGCGGTCACATCCGCTCGTTCAAGGCCTTCAAGTCGGTTCTCGATGTGCCGGACGTGATCGACCTGGTCAACATCTCGGTCAAGCACAGCCTGGTGCCGGCGGTTCTCGAAGAGTGCGGCAAGAAGGGCATCAAGTTCGCCATCGTCCATACCGCCGGCTTCAAGGAGGTCGGCGAGGAAGGCATCAAGCGAGAGCGCGAGATGGTGGAGCTGGCGCACAGCTACGGCATGCGTCTCTTCGGGCCGAACTCACAGGGAATCCAGAACGCCGACCCCGAGATCTCGGTCTACGCCAACTTCACCTTCGTGCCGATGAAGCCGGGCAATATCTCGATCATTGCACAGGGCGGCGGCATGGGCGAGATGCTCAAGCTGCACCTCCACAACGTCGGCCTCGGCCACCGCATGTACTGCTCCTACGGCAACGAGTGCGATCTCACGATGCCCGAGATCCTCGACTACTACGGGCAAGACGAAGGCACCCGCGTGATCATGATGCAGACCGAGAGCTTCAAGGACCCGACCGCCTTCCTCGAGGTGGCGTCGCGGATCACACCCAAGATCCCGATTCTGGCGATCAAGGCCGGACGAACCCGCGAGGGATCGGTGGCAGTCTCGTCGCACACCGGCACCCTTGTGGACCAGGCACGCATGGCCTCGGCAATGTATGAGAAGGCCGGGGTCGTGGAGTTCCACGACACCGATGAGATGATCAAGGCGGCGATCGCTTTCTCCACCCAGGAACCGCCCAGTGGACGGCGCATCGGTATGATCACCAACACCGGCGGCCCCGGCATCCAGGCCGTCGACGAGGCGGTGGGCCACGGGCTCGAGCTCGCTACCTGGTCCGAAAAGGGCAGGGCGAAGCTCGCCGATAGCCTCTACGCCGAGGCCAGCCTCGGCAACCCGGTCGACGTGGTCGCCACCGCCAACGCGGATCACTACCACGCGGCGGTTGAGACCCTCCTCACCGAGGAGGGCACCGACATGGTGCTGGTGTTCTTCGTCACCGCCCCCTTCACCGACACCGAGGCCATTGCACGACGCATCAAGGAGGCCACCGATGCCTCCGACAAGCCGGTCGTCGTGGTGGTCGAGACCTACTCGGAGTTCTACGGCCTGATCGACAAGCTCAGACAATCGGATCTGCCGGTCTACGAGTTCGCCGAGGACGGGGCGCGCGCCCTGGCCGCGATGTTCAGCTACGCCAAGCTCAGGGATCGCGAGGTCGAGACGCCGCCCGAGATCGAGGTGGACCGTGCCGGTGCAGAGGAGATCCTCGCCGGTTACGAGGGACGAGACACATATCTACCTCAGAAAGACGCCTTCGCGATCCTGGCGGCCTACGGTATCCCGGCGCCAAAGGTGCAATTGGTGTCAGGCGATGACGACCTGGATGCCGTCGCCGCCGATGTCGGTTTTCCGTGCGTTCTCAAGGTTGATTCGACGGAAGTGATCCACAAGTCGGACGAGGGCGGCGTGGTGCTCGGCATCAGGGACGGGGAGGCGTTGGCGGAGGCGTTCAGCGACTTGACCGAGCGTTTTGCCGGGAAGGGCGCGACCTTTATCGTCCAGGAGCAAAAACCGGCCGGCCGCGAGATCATCATCGGCGCCACCGAGGCTGAGGGCCTCGGCCATCTGGTGATGTTCGGTCTCGGCGGCGTTTTCGTCGAGGTGATGCGCGACGTGGCCTTCGCCGTCGCCCCCCTGAGCCGTCCGGAGGCGCGCACGCTGATGCGCGGGATAAAGGGATTCCCCATCCTCGAGGGTGTGCGCGGGGAGCCGGGCGCCGATCTCGATGCCATCGAGGATCTGTTGCTGCGGGTTTCGCGGATGGTCGCGGACAACCCGTCGATCACCGAGCTCGATCTCAACCCGATCCTGGTGACAAAGGACGGCGCCTGCGCCGTCGACATCCGCCTCAAGGTCCGCTGAATGTCTGTCGCCGCTTCGCGGCTCAGGGTTTTTTTCGCATCGCATTCCTGGGGCTGACGCCCCAGGCTATGAGTCTTCCGCCGCTTCGCGGCTCGCGCGGCCCACGAGAAAGAAACTCGGCATGTTCTATGAGCGGGTAATGAGTATGTGGCTCCCCATCGAGCGCCGAAGGCGCGACAGATCCATAGCCTGGGGCGTCAGCCCCAGGTTGTGGGTACGAAAAAACCTCGGAGCCCCGAAGGGGCGGCAGATCGCGACTGCGGCGTGAGCCGCAGCCATCATCGTCTGATTGTCTGTCGCCGTTTCGCGGCTCACGGTTTCTTCCCCCGTCGTGTTCCTGGGGTTACTGACGGCCTGCGGCCGTCGTGTCGCACACTCGCCTGGCTGCGGTCGATGCCGGACTCGCTCGCCAGGCGAGCGCGGGTTGACGCCCCAGGCTATGAATATGTTGCCGCCTCGCGGCTGGCTCGGCCGAAAAGACTCGCCCAACCTGACTCATGGGGACAGGCATGATGCAGGCTGGCTGGATCCCGATCACCATCGTCACGGTGTACGTGGTGGTGTTGTTCGCGGTGACCGGCTGGGCACGCCGCCTCACAGCCAAAGGCGGCGGCGGTATCGTCGGATACCTGCTCGCTGGGAGGGCGTTGCCCTACTGGGTGGCGGCGGCTCTGCTCGCCGGTCTCGCCGTGGGCGGCGTCTCGACCATCGGCACCGCTGAGTGGGCGTACTCGCGGGGCATCTCGGCGGGTTGGTACAACGCCGCCTGGGCGGCCGGGGCCTTCATTCTGGCCCTCGGCGCGGCGCGGCGCTACCGCCGCCTTGAGATCACGACCCTGCCCGAGCTCTTCGAGCGATACTACAGCACCACCGCGCGGGTGCTCGGAGTGATCGGCCAACTCGTGATCCAGATCGTGATCACCTCCCTCCAGTACGTCGCCGGGGGGGCGATCCTGCGCGCTTTGCTGCCCGGTGTCTTCACCCTGCAGTCGGGGATGCTGGTCACCGCCCTGGTCTTCGTCGGCATCACACTGATCGGCGGATTCTGGGCCGCCGGGCTGACCAACGTGATTAATATCGTCGTGATCTATGTCGGAATTGTCCTAGCGGCGGTCATGAGTGTGGCCAAGGTCGGCGGTCTCGGTGCTCTCAAGGCGAGTCTGCCCGACGCTCATCCAGGCTTCGACCTCCTCGCGATGGGTCCTGCCCTGATCGCCGCCTGGTTCCTCGTCATGATCACAACCACCCACTCGACCCAGGCGGTGATCCAGATCGGTTTTGCGGCGAAAGATGAGGACCACGCCGCCCGCGCCTATCTGCTCGGCGGGCTCCTGATCCTGCCGGTCGGCTTTGTCAGCGCCATCATCGGTATGGCGGCGGCGGCGAGTCACCCCGGCATCGTGGCGGCCGAGGCCTTACCGAGGATGGTGATGGACCTGCCCCCGCTTGCGGCTGGGATCATCCTCGCCGGTCTGTGGGCCGCAGACGTGAGCACTGCATCGGCCCTGCTACTCGGCAGCGCCGCCCTGGTCTCGAACGACATCGTCAAGCGGTTCTTCGCGCCCGATCTGAGCGCCGCCCGTGACCAGGCGGTTTGCCGTGTCACTGTGGCGGTCCTCAGCGTGATCACCTTCGGGCTCGCCCTCACGGTCCAGGGCATCCTCAAAGCCCTGCTGGTGGGTCTCACCCTGACCACCGCCTACACGCTGGTGGTGTTGATGACCATGTACTGCCCGCAGCTGTGCCGCCGCTCCTCCGCCACGTGGACCCTGTCGACGACGATGCTCGCCCTGGCGTTGTGGCTCATCGCACCCGCCGAATGGCGGGTGTTGCCCCACCCCATCTATCTCGCGTGGTTGGTGAGCCTAGTGACCTTCTTCCTGGTCGCCGTCTTCGACCGCAGGAGAATTACCGGTGCTTCCACTCAGGGGGGCGGCGCTCTTCGAAGCTCTTGATCCCCTCGGCGACATCCTCGAGGCGGTAGAGCTCCGACAGGAACAAAGCCTTGAAGGCGTCGAGCCGCTCCGCGCAGCCCTCGGTCAGGCTCTTCGCGAGCGCTTGCTTGGTTATTCGGAGCACCGGCGCTGAGAGACCGTTGAACAGGTCGTCGATCTCCGACCACTCGTCTCTCGGCAGGATCTTCTGCACCAGGCCCATCGCCAGCGCCCGTTCGGCGTCGATGTTGTCGCCGCTGAGGATCGCATAGGCAGCGTTCTGGAGCCCGGTCAGACGGGGAAGCTGATGGACCGCGACGGGCGGAAAGAACCCCAGCTTGATCTCGGGCTGGCCGAGGACGGCATCGGGGGCGCCGATCACGAAGTCACAGAACGAGATCAGCTCCATCGCGCCCCCGAGACAGGCCCCGTGGACCGCCGCGATCACCGGTGCCGGAAAGGCGGGCAGCGCGAGGCAGGCGTCATTGAGGGCCCTCAACATGCCATCGGCCTGTTCTTGTTTGTGCTCTACCACCGACGCGCCGGCCGAGAAACAACGCCCCTCGCCCGACAGCACGACCGCTGCCACCGTTTCGTCGGCCTCGAGCTCGCCGAGGCGCTCGACCAGCTCACCGAGGATCGCCGCGTCGAGCACGTTGACCGGCGGGGCGTTGATCACCAAATGCACCACTCGCTCACGTCGCACTACATCGATCATTCGAGCCTCCCCCGTCCGAGGCGTGGCCTCGGTGCGCTATGAGTGAATCAAATACTCCGGAATGTCGTCGTCATCGCGAGTGCCGTTCTTGATCTCCTGAGTCACGATCGCGCTGGTGAAAAAATGGTTGTTAGCTACATCGACGCCATGAAACATGCGCCCGATCTTGACGATTTTGCCGTTGATGTACTCGATCTCTGTCGGCCGGCGTTCCTTCAGATCGAACCACATGGAGGGGTGGTGGTCGCCTCCCCCCTCGAGGTACTCCATGCATCTGTCGAGGGCATCCTCTCCGTAGTTGTAACCGACCAGACCCGCCACGGTGAGACCTTCTCTGAGCAGCACACGGGCGGTGCGCCGCGTGTGTTTGAGGTGCATCGCGCGCGCCATGGTGAGACCGTGCGCCGCGCACAGGGCGTTGAGCGCCGAGTTGAGGACGGTCTTGAAGAAGGCCGCCTTCTTCATCTCAAAGTGCGACACGCTGAGGGTGGTCAGACCCGTCGCCGTCAGCATTTCAGCGACCTCGTTCATCAGCTCCGGGGCCCTCTCGGAGGCCGGGCCGAGCAGGTTGGGCGGGTGAAACCAATTCATCTTGGTCCCGCCGTCGGAGTCTTGGTTGCCCGCGAAATTGATCACGCCCCTGCACACACGATCCTTGGGGAAAAACTCGCCGACGAGGTCCTCGGGACCGATGCCGTTCATGGCCGCCACGACGCGCATATTCTCGGGCCATTCGAGATCGGAGAAGACCGCCATCACGTCGGGCAGAGCCCATGTCTTGGTGCAGATGAACACCACCGACAGATCCTCGATCTCGGAAAGCTCGGCGAGGCTCGAGAAGCAGTGTTCTGGTCTGTCTTGGAGTTCAGCAAACCCCTGAATCAGAAGCCCTTCACGGTTCACCTGTTCTGCACGGACATCATTCAGTTCGACCCCATACACCGTGAGACCACTCCGCACAAGGTAGGCTCCGAGGATCGAGCCCACAGGACCGAAACCGACGATTCCAACCACGTTTCGTTTCAAGGCCCCCCCCTTCTAGCCCGGCACCTCTGACGGGCGGAATTCTATCACCAGTCTCTGGCCTATCTGAATCTGAATCTCGATTTTGAGGGTGTGTCGAAGAGACTGTCTCTACTCATGCTCCGGCGTCTCGTCAGCCTCCTCGATCAACGTGTCGATCGGAACCTCGGTGCGCTGCAACGCCGAAGCCACCTCCTCCGCCTGCCGCATCACACGCAGCAGGTTGAGGCCGGCCAAGCGGGAGATGTCCTCGCGGCTCCAACCGCGCTCGAGGAGCACTGCGAGCAGTGCCGGGTAACCGGACACATCCTCGAGGCCTTCGGGAAGGTTGCTGATGCCGTCAAAATCCGAGCCGAGCCCGACGTGGTCGATCCCGGCCACCTCGACGACGTGATCGAGGTGATCGGCGACGTCATCCAGCGTGACGGCGGGAATCGGATTCTCCGCCTTCCAGGAGTCCAACCCCGCCTCGACCGCTTCGGGATCGCCGGGGAAGAGGGTCTCAAGACGCATCTGCTCGGCCTCGCGGTCGGCCTGACGGTCGGTGACCTCTCGCGACAGGAAGAACGAACAGAAGTTGACCATGACCACACCGCCGTTCTCCGGCATGCCCCGGAGCACATCATCGGGGACGTTGCGCGGGTACGGGTTGAGAGCAAACGCATCGGAGTGGGAGAAAATAACGGGCGCACGGGTCACATCGAGGACGTCATGCATCACACCAGCCGACACGTGTGACAGGTCAACCAGCATGCCGAGGCGGTTCATCTCCTTGACCACCAGCTTGCCGAAGGGAGTCAGTCCATCGTGCTCGGGGGCAGCGGTGGCGGCATCCGCCCACGGCACGTTCTCCCAGTGAGTCAGGGTCATGTAGCGGGCGCCGAGATCGTAGAGCATCCTCAGCACCGCCAGCGACGAATTGATGCTGTGGCCGCCCTCCACCCCGATCAGCGACGCGATCTTGCCGTCGGCGTGGATTCGCACCACGTCGTCGGCGGTGAGGGCGATCTCGAGATCGTTCGGGTAGTGCGCCGCCAATCGATGGACGAGATCAATCTGCTCGAGGACCGTTACCACCGACTCGGCATCTCCGAGATCAGTGGGGATCCACACCGACCAGAATTGGGCGCCGACGCCGCCCTCGCGGAGCCGCTTCAGATCGGTGTGCATCGACCGTTCGAGAGCCGTTGTGTCGAAAAAATCGAAATCTCCGAGGTGATTGGACACCCGGCTGCGGATGGCCCACGGCGTATCGTTGTGGCCGTCGATCAACGGCACCTCGCGCAGGACCTCGCGCACGATCGCCTCCCGCTCCGCGGCCGTGGCGGCCCGCCCATCTTGCGCCGACGCATCCAGCCCAGCGCACACTCCGAGCGCCGCGAATACCACGACTTGCCAGTCCCATCTCCTCACGTCTCCTCCTCGGCGGCCTTCTCTGGATCCGCCTTCCACCTCTCCCAAAACTCTGTTCGCCTCTCGCCGCTTGCCCCGGGGGCGATCAGATCGTGGACCTCGTCGAAGGTGGCTGCCCACGCCCCCGGCGGCGGGTCGTCACCGACCACCAACGCCGTTGCGTGATTTGGATTGGCGGGTTCGCCCACCAGGACGATCGGCTCCTCGACCTCGCCGAGCCCCGGACCCCACACGGCATGGGGCACGAAGGCCAGCTTCTGAAATGTCCACAAATAGTCGTCGAGGATTTGGCGACGGCCCTCATCCGCCACCCACACCACGACCCGAACACGCTTTCTGTGAAGCGCATCGAGAATGGCGGCCAACTCTCCGGCACGCTTATCGGTCTTGAGCTCGTGTAATTCGAGTCGGGCCATAGAGCGCAATTCTACCCGATCGGCGTTAACTCGGCTAAGCCGTCAGCTGTCAGCTCATCACAGACGCCTGACTGCTCATGGCTGAGAGCTGATTGCTGATAGCTTTTGGTTTCCGTCCGCCTCGGAATTGCCATAAAGGCTGCACTTCGCCGCCATGAGGCACTGCTATCTTCAAACCATGAGCATAGCCACTGACGAGAACTTCGCCTACGTGATCCGCGGCGGTCAGCCGATCCAAGGCACTCTCATTCCCGGTGGCAACAAGAACGCGGCCCTGCCGATTCTTGCCGCCACCCTGCTCGCCGACGGTCCTGTCGAGCTCGCCAACCTACCGAAGATCCGCGATGTCATGGTGATGTTGGAGCTGCTCTCGAGCCTGGGCGCTGCAGTTGAAGAAACCGCCCCACTCACCTGGCGCATCGATGGTTCCGAGGTCAACGTCTTCGAGGCGCCCGCCGCTCTCGCATGCGAGATCCGGGCGTCGTTCCTGCTCGCGGGGCCACTGTTGGCCCGCCACGGCCGTGCCGAGCTGCCCCGTCCGGGCGGTGACCGGATCGGCCGCCGGCCCCTCGACGCCCACATCCATGCCCTGCAGGCGCTCGGCGCCGAGGTCAAGGTCGAACCGGATCGCTACAGCCTGCGGGCCTCCCGCGGACTCAGGGGTGCGGATATCTTCCTCCACGAAATGAGCGTGATGGCGACCGAGAACACGGTCATGGCGGCGGCTTTGGCCGACGGCGCGACCACGATTCGCAACGCCGCCTCCGAACCTCATGTACAGGAGCTCTGTCATCTGATCAACGCCATGGGAGGCTCGGTCCGCGGGATCGGCACCAATACACTCGAGGTGGAAGGGCGGTCGCGCCTCGGGGGCGCTACGGCCACGATCGGTCCCGACCCACTGGAGGTCGGGAGCTTTATCGGCCTCGCTGCCGTCACTGGCGGCGAGCTCCGAATCGTCGATGCCGAGCCCGAGCACCACCACCGGATGACCAAGCTCTGTTATGGCCGGCTCGGCATTTCGTGGCGGGTCGAGGGCAACGACATCGTGGTTCCAGCCGAGCAGGAGCTGGTGATCCAGGATGACTTCCACGGCGCTATCCCAAAGATCGACGACGGCCCGTGGCCCGCCTTCCCGGCCGACCTGACCTCGATCTCGATCGTCCTCGCCACCCAGGCGAGGGGTACGATCCTCATCCACGAGAAGCTCTTCGAGAGCCGCCTGTTCTGGGTCGACCGCCTGATCGCAATGGGCGCGCGGATCGTGCTCTGCGACCCTCACCGGGCGGTGGTCGTCGGACCCTCGAAGCTCCACGGGCAGAACCTGGCCAGCCCGGACATCCGCGCCGGCATGGCTTTGGTGATCGCCGCTCTCGCCGCTGAGGGCGAGAGCGTGATCCATAACATCCGTCAGGTCGAGCGGGGCTACGAGAATCTGCACGAGCGATTGCACGACCTCGGCGCCGACATCGAGCGCATCGAGGATTGACGGATAAGATTTCGAATTTCGAATTTCGAATTTCGAATTTTCGCCCACCCTCTCCCTGGCCCACGGTTCTCACCAGCGTTCTGCAGCGGACAGTGACGTAAGTCAGTTACTCGTCATCGAGTGCCGCTAGAAAGCCGTCGGACAGCACCTCGAGCCGCCAACCCGTGAGCCCTGCGTCCGTAAGATCATCGACCGTGGAACAGACAGGCGCACGCGTTGCCACCGCGTCCACACACCCACGAGGGCAGAGCAAACCACCCTGGAGACCGAGCTCCAACGACTTTGCGTCGCGGGCGGCGAGCAACCGCTTGATTCGCCGGTGCACCACAGGTTCCACTTTCGCAGCACGGGGGATCGGCACACGTTCAGGCGCTCGTTGTGGGCGATCGAGGCGATGGAGCAGCTCTCGGCCCCAGCGCCGTACTGCTCGAGGTCCGATACCCTCGGTCTTGCCAAGCTCCGCGAGGTCCGCCGGCGGCTCCTGCGCCAGCAGCATCAGCTGCCGATTGCCGAGGATCTTGAACGGCGGGACATCGAGGGCCCGAGCCTCCCGGTCGCGCCACTGGTGAAGGCTGTACAGGCGGTCGCGGTCGGCCCCGCGAAGAGCGCGCGCCCCCTTGAGTCGTTCGAACGCCACCGGGTCGGGCGCGGCGGCGGCGTGGCGCACCCTCTCGAGCGTACGGAACTCCTCCTCGGCCCAACCCCAGCGGCCGAGCTCCTCGAGTCTGCTCCGAAGCCGGTCCGTGAGTTCCAAGAGATAGGCAGTGTCCGCCGCAGCATAGGTGAGCTGCGCCGCCTTCAGGGGGCGGCGTCCCCAATCCGCCCGCTGATACCGCTTGTCCAGCCGGACGTCGAGCTCCTTGTCGAGCAAGGCGGCGAGTCCCGTCTTCTCCTCACCCAGCAGCTGAGCCATGATCTGGGTGTCCCTAAGCCCGTGCACCCGCGCCCCGTAGTCGCGGTCGAGGATCCTGACGTCGTAATCGGCGCCGTGCATCAGCACCGGAGTCGACGGATCTCCGACCACCTTCCACAGCGGTGCGAGATCGGACGGTTCAAGGGCGAGAGGATCGATCACCAGGTGCCGACCGGCCGCCGTCACCTGGATCAAGCACACCTTGTGGAAGTACGAATGCATCGAGTCAGCCTCGGTATCGAGGGCAAAGATCCCGTTCGCCGAGCACAGCTCGGCAGCGTTCCGAACTCCTTCGGCGGTATCGATCCAAACGGGTCGGAGTTCCTGAAGCATGGGTGGGGATGGTAGCAGAACAGAATTCGGAATTCGGAATTCGGAATTCGGAATGCCGCTCGCCCTCCCCAGGAATTTCGGATTTCGGATTTCGGATTTCGGATTTGCCGTCCCCAAGCTTGCATCACCTACCGGGAATCCACGGTCGGCGTGGCGATGTTGTGGAGGGCCTCGTCGCGAGGGCTTAGCGCTATCCCTATCGATTGAGTTGAGTAGCTTCGATGTTCGATACCGATAGCGATTGCGATAGCGATAGCGATAGCGAAGGGAAAGCCATGCGCCTCCGCCGCACGCTGGCCGTTTCCAGAGGTGTTTCCGAAAATTCGAAATTCGAAATTCGAAATTCGAAATTTTGAGGGTGGTTTGGTGTGAATTCCTAATTCCTAATTCCGAATTCCGAATTCTGCATTGGTATCCTCTTTTCATGAGCAAAGCCGTTTGGGGTGCTGACCCCGAGTTCTTCGGGCCGCGGCATGCGCACCGCGAGGGCCGCATCACCCGCCGTCTCCGAAAGGCGGCGCCGGTTGCAGGTCTCCATCTCGAGTGTGCCGCCGGGGTGGGCTCGCTCGCACTGGCGCTGGCCCGCGAGGGGCGCACGGTTGTGGCGGCCGATCTCTCACTGCGATCGCTCGAGGTTCTCGGCCGCCGCTCTGAAGCCTCCGGTCTTGGCTCCACAGTGCTGCCGGTAGTCGCCGACATCACCCATCTTCCTTTTCCCGACCAGGTCTTTTCGAGCGCCACCTCGGCCGAGACCCTCGAGCACATCCCCGAGCACACCGAGGCCGTGAGCGAGCTCGCGCGGGTCCTCGCACCGGGAGGATGGCTCGTGGGCACGGTGCCGGCCGGTCCCTCGCAGTGGTCGGAGTGGGACGACTGGGCCGGCCATCTGCGGCGGTACTCGGCCGCCGGAATGAAGGAGATCCTGGTCGAGGCAGGTCTCGAGCCGGAGGTTACGGTGTGGGGTTGGCCGACGCTTCGGCTCTATGACGATCTCTTCCTCAAGCGGATCAACAGACGCCGGCTGCGCCTCGATGGTACGGTCGGCGACGATCAGGCGCTGAGCCGTGTATCCGGACTCGGTCAGCGGCGGTGGCTGGTATCGGCCGTGCGGTCGATCTTCGGCCTCGACCAACTCTTCGACGGCCTCCCCTGGGGGGTCGGTCTTCTGTTCGCGGGCCGAAAAAACAGAGAATAGCTTTGTTAACCGTCACAGCGGTTCTGCGGCGATCACCCGCAGCCGCAGACCGCGGCGCCTAATCCGCTCCGCCTCGCCCGCCACATCCGGCTCGGTTATCTCCACGACGTCAAATCTTCCATCGCGGTGAAGGAGCACTGCTCCAGGTTTACCGACGCCGGTTGAGGGCCAATCCGTCATCTCTTCGACGAGGACCCGTTCCTCGGCCAGAACCCAGTCGAAGAGCGCGGATGCGTCCACCAAACCATAGGGATCGTCGGGGCGGGTGAAGGGGAGCTTGGCCAGCCCCTGTGGGGAACGCAGAATGTCGAGCAGGGAAAGCTCCTGTTCCACGCGGACCACGACGATCGGCACCCCCGGCGCCACCACCCACAGCACCTCCCGAGCCTCGTTCACCAAGCGCTCGTGCACGGCGGATATTCGACGGTAGTCCGTAAGGTCGGCGCGGACCGTCAGCCATCCGGCCACGACCACCACCGCCACCACTGCCACGGCTCCAAGCCGCACCGCCAGGAGACGGCCCAGGCGCTCATCCTGTTGCGAGAACCACAACCCGATCAGCAACAGGAACCCCGCGTACGGAAGAGCCGTGTACCTCTGAGGAAGATAGGGCACCATGAGGGTCGGTAGAACCGGCAGGATCAGCACCGCTATCGCCACCAGGGCCGGCCATCTGCGTCCGCGCCAGCAGGCGGTCACCAGGCCACCGACCAAACCTAACGCGACGACCCCGAGCCATGTGAAAGGCATCTCGAGCGGCACCAGCTGCTCCAGGTGAAAGAAGACCGCCAGCTGATGGGGCACCTTGGCGAGGGGCTCGAGAGTCCACAAATAGTAGCTCTTTCCGCCAGGTGGAAAGAGAACGAAGTAGATCCCGGTATAGAGGGCCGCCGCAACCGCGAACGGCACCGCCGTCCGCAGAGCCCGACCGAAAGACCGGCGGTGCTGGCCAATTTCAAGCGCCACCACCAGTACCGGGATCATCACCCACGATTCCTTGGCTGCGGCGGCAAACACGGTAGCTCCGATAACCCCGGCCACTCGCGCCTTGCCCCACGACTCGTCGGGCCGTGGCCATATCACGATCAGGGCCAGCCAAGCGGCGGCTAGCAGCGTCTGGAACCGATAGGCAACGACGAATGCCGGCTCGTCGGTGAATGGCGATGTGACCCATATCAGGGCGACGAGCAGGCTGACCCACCGGCCGAGACCGAGTCGTCGAGCAGCCGCCGCCAACAGAATCGCGACTGCGCCGTGGAGCACGAGGTTGGTGGCGTGGAACCCGGATGGGTTCCAGCGCCAGATCAGACGGTCGATGACCAGGGTCCAGGTGCTTGCGGGACGAAGAAAGGTGTCCACATCGGCGAACAGACGGAGCGGACGGTGTGTTGCTTCGTGGGCGTGTTGCACCCACTGATAGCTGTCGCCCATGAGTTCGAGCCCGACGGCCGGGTGGTAGAGGGCGGTGACGGTCGCAGCGATGACGAGCCCGCTCACGAGAAACCACCGGAGCTCGCCTGCCCGAGCCGCCTTCATTTCGGTCTCACCCATCACTGTATTCTACTCACCTCGACCCGATGGAGAGTCACCGGCGAACGAATGGCCACGCCATCCGCAGGCAGTGTGGCTTCACCTCCAAGGGAGAGCCGCGAGCGAGTTCGGCGCCAATCGCCTTCCGGGATGCCCAGTTCGCCCACCCACTGCGTCACCGCCGCCGAATCCGGATCTTCGAGCATCCAGGGGTCCTGCGCATCCGCCGTCATCAGCAACCACCGTTCGACGGCGGCTGTCGGAGGCGCGCCGGCGCGACGGGCCGAGTGAACGAGCGACGTGAGATCAACAACATGGCGCGATGCCAGATAAGGCAGCCCGAGGCGAAGCTCGGCATCGACTCCGATCGTCACCAGCGTTCCGCCATCCGGGACCGTCCGCTGAACGTGGTCCGCAACCATCATGACCCGGCTCAGATGCGGCTGGGTTTCGAGGAGCGCCGAACCGAGACCGTTCACTACCAACATCGAGACCGCGACCACAACCAATGCCGCCAGCGCGACCCTCCGCCGGATCGACGATGCACCGACCGCAACCAGGACCACGAAGAGAGGCGCCGCTGCGACCACGTGTTCGGTGTTTCCAGAGTCCCAGACCAGCCACAGCGGCACCAGCACCGCGATGCCGGCCAGCGCTGTCCGGCCGACCCGTGAACCGTCACGGAGAACCACGACAATGCCCCATATGAGGAGCGCACCGAGGATGGCCGAGGCGATCGCACCAAGCATGTCGAATGTCCACATCACCCACGGCGGGTAGACCGGCAGCCCACGGTAGCTCTGCCAGATCACCAGCCCGTGCAGCGCCCGCAAGGCGCCGATCGGATCCGGCGCCGACAGCCAGCGTCCGAGTCCCGGACCGGCAAAGATCTCCAGCACACCGGCCAGGCCATCGACCTTTCTGACGCCGGCAAGAAGGCCCACCACGATCGCCCCGGGTACGACGACGCCTCCGAGGATTGCGGCCATCAACACCCGCGGCCGCCCCCGGAGCAACCACGCACCCGGCAAAACCAAGAGCCCCAGGACCGAGTGCCCGAGCCATGGCGCCGCAAACCCAACCGCCTCCTTGCGCCACGAGCCGTGACGGTCCGCCACGGCAGCCAACCACACCACCACACCCGCCGCCGCAAAGGTGTAGACCTCCATTCGGGTTGCGTATTTCCACACACCACCCGCCAGGATCAGCGTTACCGCAGCCATCAGTGCCGAGTCATCGCCCACCTCGTGCCGGCGAAGGACCAGGTAGGTCCCCGCCGCGGCCGCCGCGGCCGCCGCCGCGCTGACCGCAGCGCCCATGTCGAGGACAAACACCGATCCGGTCACCAGACGGACCAACCACGAAAGACCGGCCACCATCGGGTTGTAGAGCAGATGGTGGGGGTGGATGAAGGTCGGTTCCAGCGCACCGACATCGAGCCAGCGCTGGACGGCGATCGCGAACACCGTGTCATCGCCGCCGAAATGGCGGGTGCGGGTAGCGGTGTAGAGGAGGAACGCACACACCGCGAGGACCAGCGCCTTGAGCCGGTCCTGCCGCTCGTACGACACGTTCCACCGCCTCCCACCCGCATATCTGCTGCGACCGGCGTGCAGGGCGTTCATCCCATCCATTGTCTCAGAGGATTGAGATCCTGGCCCACACATCTCACCACGTCGCTGCTGCGGCCCGCGAGATGCAACGATCTGCGGACTAGCGGCCCAGAACCTCCGTTATGAACCGCTCGTCGGCGACGGCGACATCGCCCATCGCTGACTTCACCTCGCCGGAGAACATCTTCGACATCATTCCAATGTTCATTTTTGACACCCGGACCGAGCCGTCGTCGAGTTCGTAGACCGACCACGAGCACGGCATGATGGCCGACATCTGCGGTGAGTCCGTCAGGACCCGTTTGGCAAGACCCGGGTTACAGACGAAGTAGACCCTAATCTGCTTGACACCGTCCGGTGCCATACCCTTGGCCTCGAGCTTGGCATACATGTCGAGGGTGTCATGAGGGAAGCTCCACCCCTCGAGAGCCGGGACGGCCTTTTCGATGGCGGCGCAGGTTTCCTCGAAGTTCCTCGCGCTGCGCTCGGGCACCACCATCCTTTTCCGCATCATCCCGACCACGAGCAACGCGGTGAGAACCACCCCGGTGAAAACTCCTAGAATCAGTGCAACAGGTACCGGCACCGTCGTCTCCTCCTCAGGCGTTTTGAACGTCTACTCAACTACTTAACCATTATAGCATTTCCTTAATAAGTAGGCAAGAGATTCACTTGGATCGCCTGTTCAACGATCGCGAAAGCGGTGCAGCAGCTCGTCGCGCTGTTCTTCAGGCAGATACGTGGAACCCACACGCAGGGTGAGCCCGGAGACTTCGTCGATGTGGTCCGAAAGAAACTCGAGGTCGCTCTTCAAATACGCCTTCGCGCCTTCCGCCCGCTTCTCGTTGCCGACAGCCCGAAGCTGCCGGCTCAGCTCCTCGATGTAGCGCTGGGAATTTAGAGCACACCCAGCCGCTTGCCGACGGTCTCGAAGGCCGCCACCGCACGGTCGAGGTGCTCGCGCTCGTGGGCGGCCGAGATCTGGACCCGGATCCTCGCCTCGCCCTTCGGTACCACCGGGAAGGAAAATCCGATGACGTAGATGCCCTCTTCGAGCATCGAGTCGGCAACATCGTTGGCGAGCTTGGCGTCATACAGCATCACCGGCACAATTGCGGTCTCTCCCTCGAGCACGTCGTAGCCGACCTTCGAAAGCCTTTCGCGGAAGTAGCGAGTGTTGTCCATCAGCTTGTCACGCAGCGCCGTGGTCTCTGACAGCATTTCGAAGACCGCGATGCCGGCCGCCGCCAGCGACGGAGTCAAGGTGTTGGAAAAGAGATAGGGCCGGGAGCGCTGGCGCAGGAGGTCGATGATCTCCTGGCGACCGGTGGTGTAACCGCCGGAGGCGCCGCCGAGGGCTTTGCCGAGGGTCGAGGTGATGATGTCCACCCTGCCCTGCACGCCGCAGTGCTCCGGGGTACCGCGCCCGGTCGCGCCAATGTAGCCGGTGGCGTGGGAGTCGTCGACCATCACCATCGCGTTGTAGCGTTCGGCCAGGTCGCAGATCGCATCCAGCTTGACCAGGTAGCCGTCCATCGAGAACACCCCATCGCTGGCGATCAAACGTCGGCGATGGCCTTGGGTCCTCTCCAGGATCTCCTCGAGCTCGCCCATATCCGAGTTCGCGTAGCGGAAACGCTCGGCCTTGCACAGCCGCACGCCGTCGATGATCGAAGCATGGTTGAGCTGGTCGGAGATGATCGCGTCCTCGGCGCCGAGAATGGTCTCGAAGAGACCCGCATTGGCATCGAAGCACGACGAGTAGAGAATCGTGTCGTCGGTGTCGTTGAACCGGCTGATCACGCCCTCGAGTTGCTTGTGGAGGTCCTGGGTGCCGCAAATGAACCGAACCGAAGCCATGCCGAAGCCGCGCTCTTCGAGGGCCCTCTTGGCCCGGGCGATGATCTCCGGGTTGTCGGCGAGGCCGAGGTAGTTGTTGGCGCAAAAATTTATCACCTCGCCCTGCGGAACCTTGATGGCAGCACTCTGGGGCGAGGAGATGATGCGCTCCTCCTTGAAGGTTCCGGCTTCGCGGATACTGTCGAGTTCCTCCCGGAACCCATCTCTGAAGGTGTCGAACATCGCTGGACCTCCCCGGGAGTATTCGTCTCGGGTCGCCGAAAGAGCCGCCTGACGAGCTTATTCGGGCCCGTTAGCTGGTCTGAAAACTGGCGATTGCCTCGCCCTCATCTTCATAGACCTCGAGCAGCGGCAGGAGCTGGGTCAGCTTCAGGGTTCGCTCGACCTGGGGCGCCGGGCGGAGCAACTTGACCGAGGCGCCAAAGCGTCCCGCCAGCTTCCATGAGGAAACCACCTCACCGATGCCCGAGCTGTCGATAATGTTGACCTTCCGCAGGTTGAGCAGGATCTTCTTCCAATCCTCCGCAACCAGCTCGTTCATCACGTCGCGAAGGAGCTCGTCGCCGACCCCCATCACGAGCCGACCCTCGAGATCGACGATGATGACATCTTCCACGTGCCGTACATCGACTTTCATCGCGGCCATGATAGCACCCACCGGTTCAGATGCCGGATGCCGGATGCCGGATGCCGGATGCCGGATGCCGGATGCCGGATGCCGGATCCCGCATGCCGGATGCCGGAGGCCGGAGGCCGGATGCCTGATGCGACGGAAACATAGATTCGCCC
>Ga0164313_10002057_pt1 | contig 18034 bp, 10 predicted proteins | sample GuaBasSedimGuay4_FD_113735 | JGI IMG/M metagenome (GOLD analysis project Ga0164313, IMG submission 113735) | Subseafloor sediment microbial communities from Guaymas Basin, Gulf of California, Mexico - Guay4, Core 4569-4, 0-3 cm | ecosystem: Environmental > Aquatic > Marine > Hydrothermal vents...
CCCAGCGGGCAGACTGCGGAGGTGCTGGAAGATGGAACAGTGCAGATGATCGATGTTGCCTGATAGCGCTGTGGTACTGGCCTGGCTCACGCGCTCGTGACCATGGCTCGTGACCTGGGAAAGCTCTCACCGTAAAATGTGGCAATGGAAATGAGTGAACTAATCAGCATCGGTCAATATTCGGACCGGGGTGCCAAAGAGGAGAACCAGGATAGTTACGGCGTCCTGGTGCCCGACGAACCAGGCCTTGATTATAAGGGTATTGTTGCGGTCATCGCCGACGGTGTCAGTAGCTGCGATGAAGGCAAGGTAGCGAGCGAGACCTGTGTCAATAGTCTCATGCACGATTATTACTGCACGCCGGATTCCTGGACGGTAAAAACCTCGGTTGAGAAAGTCTTGCTGGCGACCAATCGTTGGTTGTATAGCCACGGGCAACAGGATCCCCATGGCCAAAAAGGTTTAGCCACTACTCTCAGCGCCATGGTGATTAAATCTTCCACGGCCCATCTGTTTCATATCGGCGATACTCGCATTTATCGACTGGCCGATAATGACCTGGAGCTGCTTACCCAGGATCACTGCATCTGGGCTTCGGAAGATAAAAATTATCTGACCCGAGCAGTAGGCATAGATCTGCGCATGGATATTGATTACCAGAAAATACCTGTTCAGCAGGATGATATTTTTATATTTAGTACTGATGGCGTCCACGAGTATTTGCCTGCAGCACAAATTAAACAGTTCATCGCAGAAAACATGGACAATCTTGATCGAGCGGCTAAATCCATTGCCACGGTTGCACTCAAAAATGGCAGTCCCGACAATGTGACCTGCCAGATTATCCGTATCAATAAAGTCCACGGTATAGGCGAGGGCGCACTCTATAAAAAACTCACCGAGTTACCGTTCCCACCGGATTTGTCTGCGGGGATGAAGCTGGACGGCTATAAAATAGTGCGGGAACTCCACGCCAGTACACGTACTCAGGTTTACCTGGCTGTCGATGAGGAAAGCGGTCAGCAGGTGGTATTAAAAACCCCTTCGGTTAATTATGAAGATGACCCGGTGTTCCTTGATATGTTTATGCATGAGGAGTGGGTGGGTAGCCGTATTGACAATAACCATGTCCTGCGCGTTGTTGAACAACTGAGGCCACGGCATTTTTTATACTATGTGTCTGAGTATATCGATGGTCAGACCCTGCGCGGCTGGATGCATGACAACCCCGAGCCCGACCTGAGTACAGTTAGAGAAATAGTCAGCCAAATTTCTCGCGGCTTAATGGCCTTCCACAAGAAAGAAATGATTCATCAGGATTTGAAGCCTGAAAATATCATGATCGACAGCGAGGGCACCGTTAAGATTATCGATTTCGGTTCTACAAAAATAGCCGGTATAGAAGAAATCACCACACCTCTGGATCGCCTGACTTTGTTAGGGACTAAAAATTATACCGCCCCCGAATATCTTCAGGGTTATCCTTGCTCAACGCGCTCTGATATCTTCTCTCTGGGCGTTATTGTCTACGAGATGATTGCCGGACAGCTGCCCTATGGCGATAAGTATGATGAAGGCTCGCTTCAAAGGCTTAACTACATTCCGGCTCGCCAGCGCTTACCGGATCTGCCGGTGTGGATTGATGGTGCCCTGGAAAAAGCCGTCAATAAAAAAACAGATCGACGTTACGGTGAATTGTCCGAATTCCTTCATGACCTGGCCTGCCCAAATAATGAGTTTCTAGGAGAGCGAAACGAACCACTATTGGTTCGCAATCCTCTGGCATTCTGGCGGGGCCTGGCGGTCATCAGTTTAATCGCCAATGTGCTGTTGATAATAAAAACATTCTGGTGAGCGCGGCGCTGGCCAGATTGTTAGCTTCTGCTCTTCTTATCCGCCTACCAATATCTGCCTACTAATACTCGCTGCGTAGTGTATGTAAGTGTGCCTGATAGCTTTCATCCAGATAAGGCAGTAACAGGGATAGCACCTGATACACGCCGCGACTTAAGTCTTCACTGGTAACATCGGCTTTATTTTTACCGCTTAAGTGCTGGTTGAATCGAACCCACTGAGTACATATCAGCGCCATATTCAGGGCTAAATCTTCAAGTGTGTGTTTAGCGCTTGTTGTCAAAGCCCCGGCAGCAGCAAGTTGATTGAGTAAGCTTAGCAATGAGCTGTTGAGCTGTTTTAGTATGCGCTGAAATTTCCGCGTCAATGATGGGCATTTCAGCATAATGAAATCAGTATCTCGATAAATAAATCGATACTGTGCGGTGAGTTCAAAATTAAAATGCAGGAAAAACCACACGTCTTCCAGTGTTATTTGTTTGGCAAATGTTGGAGTAATCAGCGGTTGTAGCTGTGCTTCAAAAGTCGCAAATAGTTCTTCGATAAGCTGTTCTTTATTGCGGAAGTGGTAATACAGATTGCCTGGACTGATATCCAGTTCCAGAGCGATATGGTTAGTCGATATGTTTGGTGTGCCGAGTTGGTTAAACAAATCCAGAGCGGTTTCCATAATCCGCAGTTTAGTGCTCGGTTTATTCAATTGTCGCCATCCGGTAAATTTCAAATATGGTGTTTTTTTAGCTAATTAGTTTTTTCACTCTAATATTTGTTGTTATCGTGTTTTAACAGTGGAGAACCCGTATGTCGTAACAGTGCGACATCGTGTTATCTCCGACTTATGGTAACCAATACACAAACCGGAAGCGAGGATATTATGGCAACAGCAAAGGTGTTAAAAAACAAAAGGGTACGCAAGATCCTGGACAAAAATGACGAATTGGTCGGCAAGACTATAGACCGCAGTCAGGAGCTTAGTGAAAAAGTTCTCGAGCGCAACAGAGATATATGGCTCGCTGGCCTGGGTGCATTCTCCAAGGCCCGTGATGAGAGTAGTGAGGTATTTGGTAAGCTGGTAGACGCCGGAGAGAAATTTGAAGATCGCTATAAAAGTTTTGTCGACGAAAGTAGTGATTCAGCACTAAAAAAAGTAACTGACTTACTGGAAAAAATCCCCAGCCCTTCAGAGAAAATTGAAGACGTATTTGATTCGCGGGTTGCTAAAACCCTTAAGCGACTAGGGGTGGTTCCAGCAGTAAATGCACTACAGTCACTTACTGATCAGGTAGAAAGTTTGACATCATTAATTGAAGAATATGTCGATACTACACCTGAAAAGAAAGCTAAGTCGACTTCTAAGTCCACTGCTAAGTCGAAAAAAGCGAAAACAACCTCTAAGCGCAAGGCGGCGGTAAAAAAGGCGCCAGCCAAAAAGGCCGCTGCTAAAAAGGTCGCTGCTAAAAAGGTCGCTGCTAAAAAGCCTGCTGCAAAAAAGCCAGCAACTAAAAAAGCAGCCACCAAAAAGCCAGTGGCTAAATCAGTAGCTACACCTGCCATTACTGCGCCGGCCTCCGCAGAAGCCGCCTGAAAAAAGCGCCTGCAGACGCGGAAGATGTGATGCTTTAACGCAGGACTCTATGGGTAGATCCTCATAGAGTCGATGGTTGGTTTCTGTGCTGCAGTTTTACCGCTTTAACAGGAAATACGCTTTAACAGGCAATAAAAAACGGTTGCATGTGTTGCATGCAACCGTCTTCGGCTTTATCAAACAACTTATCAGCACAAAATAAGCGCGCTTATTAGCCTGTCTCGGTGTTGCCTTCCACGGCTTCTTCTATTTGGGCGTCATGTGGTGGGTTCAAATTGGCCGGTTTGATCGCTACATCCCGGGGAGTGCTTCCCTGTAACGGGCCACTATTATATGTTTCCGTAAGAGTTGGTCTGCCTCCATTTGGTTCGGTAATAGCTGCTTCGGTAATAGAGACAATTTTGTCTGTTATCAGGGAATTGTCAATTGCCGGTCTTTGTCCATTGCTCTTCTTCCTGCGCACAGCCTTTTTCGGTGCAGCATTCTTCTTGAATGCGACCTTCTTTTTAGGAGCAGGCTTTTTGGGAGTAGGTTTTTTGGGGGCAGGCCTTTTGAGAGCAGGTTTCTGGACTGACTTTTTATTTTGAGCTGATTTGGTTTTAGGTTTACTAGCGGCCTGTTTTTTAGGGGTGGTTTTAGTTGTACTGGTTTGCCCATCTTTAAGCAAAGTTTTTTCTCTGTTCAGACTGGCTTTTAATTTTGCCAAAGATGTCTTGTTGAGTGGCTCGTATTTAGCCGTTTTTGGATTTAACCAGAAAGATTTGCCTCTCTGTAATGCGCTCTCTGGGATACCCTCATCTCTCAGTGACTGCTTGCGTATTTGTTGGCCGAGTGTCATCGGCATGCTAGTCATAATTCTAATGACCACAGGACGACTCTTCTTATCGAGCTGACGGGTGACGACGTCGGTAAGTTCCTGTGCGTTCAGTTTAGCCTTGCCTCGTAATAACACGGCAGCAGCGGGCACTTCGTGACTATAACCTTCGATACTCAGTCCATACGCTGCCGCAGTACTAATGGAGTCGAGTTCCCAAACAGCATTTTCGATGGCTAAAGTGGGTAGCCAGTCGTCTTCGGTGTGGATTAGATTCACGACCTTATCTATAAATCGATACTCACCATCTTCATCGACCATAAATAAATCACCGGAAACTTGCCAGCAATCACCTTTTTCAAATACATTATATATAGGCTGGCTATCATGATGTCCTGCGGTCGTATCAGCTTTAGCAAGTAACATGCCTACGGAACCGACTGGGACTGGACACAGGTATCCGGCCGCATCCAGAAAAGGCTGATTTTTTTCGAAGTCCCAGTAGACAAGTCCGATATCACTACTACCGGGAATTGACTGTACTACCGGGCCAGGTTTCTTACAGGAGACGTTGGCGAGATAAGCATTACTGCCCCTGGCGACGAAGATTTCCATAACTTTTACTGAGCGGAAACGTTCCAGGACACGCTTCGACAGAGCTTCCGGCATGCCGACACCGGCAAATAGACGTATTGAGTGGCCTTTTTCGAGCTTATTTTCAGGAGCGTCAACTAATTCACGCAACATACAGCCTGCATAGAACACAACCCGCGCACCGTAACCGCGAGCTTCCTGCCAAAATGATGACGCATTAAAGTTCTTTGCTACCGCGACCCTGGCGCCGGCGACGAGAGACGCGCTCACTGACACTAACAGGCCGGCAGGATCATGGAGCGGTGTCCAGCAATAAACCGTGTCTGAGGCCATCAGCGCAGTGGAGGAGGCGGTTCCCAAAGCAGACAGTGCCCAACGGTGGTTGGTAACGCTGTCACAGCGTGTGTTAGCACCGCGGTCAGAAAACATTATAAATGCAACGTCCTTAGCCTTTCCCGGTGATGGCTGATACCAGTCCGGCAATGCGACACGCGCTGGGTCTATCTTCTCCATATCAATAACGTTTTCTGGTAACTCTCGCTGCGAACGGCCGAAGCCACCTAAAATATAAACCTGCCCGGTAAAACTAGTTTCTGCAATGTCGGCATTTTCAGGATCTGCAATAAGGTGTTGTACTTTGCCAAGTTTGAGTTCTGTGGAAAGTTGACTGCTACTGCGCATGGTGCGCAATAGAACCGCTACGGCGCCCAGCCGATTGACGGCCATTATAGTAGCCAGAGATGAAGGGCGAGCATGCATAATAATGCCGACGTGATCTCCGGTTCGAACGCCAATTGAGATTAAACCCCGTACTATGTTATCTACACGTGTGCTGGCATCAGCATAGCTGTGCGCCCTGCCATCGTAGAGAAAGTAGGTGTTTTTCGGTGCTTTTTCAGCTTGCTCTTCTAGCGCTAATGCGAAGCCCACTTTGCTCTCGCTGTTAAGTTTTTCAAGGCGGGAGAGGTGGGACAAGCGAGTACTGAAATTGCTGGTGATTGCCTGCACGGAATCTTTGGTTATACCCAACAAGTCACCAACTGTACTAATCGCACCCTTGCTCATCCCGAACGCTGCTTTTACCATTGCGGTCGGCAAGGCATCGTTCCTACTGTCAGTTGAGGCAGCAGTATCGGCAAACTCACCTAGTGCATAAATGGACTCGGGTTGTTCTGCTTTTCCCTCTCGCCACTGCACCCACTGTGCAACCGGAGGCCAGGTATTCTTTAAGGCGCGGGAGCCGACTACGATGGCCATGTGACCAGCGGTGACAGGCAGCTCAAAGAGTTCTGCATTGGGTACCGCATCAGCAATACCGCGAACTGCATCGCCGCGAGCTATCCCATCATTGCTACCAATGACGGCAAGAATTGGGCAGGTAATCTCGGTGAGAGATATCGCACGACCTTCAATAATACAACCGCCGGAAACCAGGCGATTGCCTACCAGCATATGGCTTAAAAATTGATGCAATGCCGGGCCGGGCCATGCCACAAAGCCTTCACCCCCCAGAAAACTTCTGCCCTCTTCGGTTTGTAGTAGGGCATCTCGATCGTGCAATGAACCCATAAAAGAAATCCAGTTTTTGATTTCTTTGGTAGGACTCATCAGCTTAAACAGGTTTTTTGTTACATTTGCCGGTATCACCGTGGGGGTGAGCCTTTTTGGAAAGACTTTGCCAATTGTTTCGAAAACTTTGGTGGTAACCTCATCAGGCACGCCGGGTAGAAAGTTCTTGTAGATGTTCACTGGTGCGCCGAACGTCACTATGGATGCAACATTATTCGATTGACGATAGGCAGTAGCGAGATAACAAAAAATACCCCCTTGACAATATCCCGCCAAATGTACAGGTACGCGCTTTTCGGCGTACACATAATCGATGGCATCGTTTACCGCGAGGACATGGTCGGTCAAGTCCTTGTCCAGCCCACCTTCCTGGTGTTCGGGTGAGCCGAAATCGACAAGCCAGACTGAGTAACCCTGGTCGATCAGGTACGTTACCGCGCTGTTGTCGGGGGCCACGTCAAAAACATCGGCAGAGATCATCAGTGGTGGCACCAGGATAATAGGAATCCGTTTAGCCTTCGATTGCTTGGTTTCGTAACAACGCAGGCGATAATTGGCATTTTCATGGGCAACGTAATAGACAGTCCCAGTTCGGGGCCGCAGTCTTCCGAAACGCGCTATCACCGACGCATTTTTAATGGCGGCACTTAAATTGGGCAGTGAGTCAAATAATTCTAAGTGCTTTCCATCTTTATCCATTACGGCTACTCCTGATCAATGGCGACCCTTTTGGCATAAAAGAGTCGATCGGTAAGTTAAACATATCTGCTGATTATCCCTCAAATGAATATTGGTTATAAAGTAATATTTTTTGCCGAATCCTGGTGTCGTTTTCGCTAATCGGTGATTGTTGCCGATCTCGCTTGTTGAGGTGATCGCCGGACAAAGTGAGACATTCCCGCTGGATAGAGATCGGAGACAACGTTGTCTTTTATGAATATTAAAATAAGAAAAAGGGTGATAGAACCCTTCTAGCTCCGTGCCCTCACAAACCGGCTCGCTACCAAATTAAACTGGCAAAGCGACGGCGGCATTTATAATGCACAGTCAGTCGCTAACCAGCGGTGTCAAACCAGGCTTAGTGTCACTTGTGTTTAATTACTTTTTTTTGCGGGCCGGTAGCTCCTTTAAGCCAGTGAACGATTCATCGAGAGCTTCGTCAATAAATGTATTGACCGTTTTCTCCCACGGGAAGGTGATGTGGTTGCCGTGATACCACTCAATTTTTGGCCTCCCCCAGTGTTCCCATAGATCGATTGGGTCCTCTGGCCTGGCCAGGCGATCCAGTAGACCCGCGTATATGTAACGTCTTTTGGCAGGCACTTTGGGCTTCAACGCGATAGGTGAAATAACATGGGTCATTTTTTGAATATCATCCCAGGGCATGCCAATATTATCGAGAAAGTAGAGAAGATTGCGTTGTCCCAGGCGCCGGGCAGCACGGACAAGATTGACGGCGGGCACGCCGGCGATTGCACAGGCGAGATTTCCTTCGAGGCCCGACAACATGGCCGTGGTATAGCCACCTAGCGAAATACCGTGCACACCAATCTCTGGTGCCCCCTCTTTGCGCAGCCAGTTGATGATACGCCGCAATTCAAACATGGCCTGAGCTTCGGTATGAATCAGGTTGACATAACCCGGAGAGAGTACGCCGTCACCACTGGTAGGCCCAATCTTGCGCGGGCCGTGTAAGGGCATAACGTACTGAAGAATATTCAGTCCTTTGTTCTCGTGCAGTGCTTTAGCGTGAAAAAAAGGCAGGTCCATATAGGGGACGCCCATACGATAGCCATGAATGTTAATCAGCCACGGTCGCTGAGGCCCCGAATGGCGAAGAACCCAGCCATGGGAGGTGTGATTTGCAGTGTAACTGAGCCACCGAGAACGACCGGATTCACCCATATGAGGAACATAACCGCTTTCAAATGTCATGTGTTCGTAATGGATGCCACGGGATGTTTCTTTTTTGAATTTTACTTTTTCGAGTTCGGGCGGGTTCTGGTGATAGCCCCTGGGATTATCAAGCCAGCCTTTCGAATCAAAGAATTCGAGGGCGTCTTCCATTTCGTCAGCACAGCGCTTGCGAAATCCCGGAGTGGGAAAACGAAATCTTGAGGCGAGCCCCAGACCGACCATAAGGGCTTCATCCACGCCCACCATTGCCACTGAGCCTAACGAAACTTTTGGCCGCGGCGCTTCATCGGGCCAGTCTAAAATGTCGTTGATGGTCTCAGAGCCGGGAATCCAGCTGGGAATTTGGCCTGTTGGAAGATCCCTGGGCCGGGGTAATAAGGAGGATAATTTCATAAAACTGACTCCATTATTTAGTAGCAACAGCTTTACATAATACCCCTCAGTTTAGTGACAAGCAAAGCACATTTCCTATTTATTTTTTTGCCGATTTAAGCAAGGACTGGTGATCTACCAGCCATCAATGGTGGTGGAGAGCAGAAGTTGTAATATTTCCGGGTTCCTCCGCTCGCTTGACGACAGGCAGGTCATCATAAGGCAGTTATTTAGTGAAGATTAGCGTCGTCTTTGGCAATCGTGCTGACCGTATTGGCCGGATTAGAAATTGGTTCGGCAAGCCCACTGGCCGGCTTGTCGGTAGCGCTTACATCGTCTACTTTTTGCTGGTTTTGAGCCTTAACCGATGGGCGATACGCTATTTTGCTTCGCGCAACACGCTTGCCTGTTGTTGACGCTTTTGCAGATGCTTTTGTTGGTGCTTTTTTTCGACGTACCACAGGTTTTTTCTGGGCGGTTGCTCTTTTGGAGTTTCCCTTGCGTTGAGGGCTTGTCGATGCTGAGCCCGGATTAATTAAACTTCGCGTAAGTCGTGACAGTGAAGTCTGGGTAAGGGCTTCATATTTTGCGGTTTTAGGATTGAGGCAAAATGACCGGCCTTTTTTTAGCATCGCCTGCGTGATCCCGGTATCGCTCAATAGTTGCTTCTGGATTTGCTGACTAGGTGTTTTGGGCAGGTTGTCACTTATGGTAACAATTACCGGTCGGACTCTGGCATCCAGTTGGCTGGTAATAGTCGTAGTTAGTTGCTGCGCATTGAGTTTGGCTTTGTCTTTCAACACTACGGCAGCGACGGGGATCTGGGAATCGTATCCATCCACAGCCACACCAAAGGCTGCAGCGACGCTAACGCTATCCAATGTACTAATGGCATTTTCGATAAGTGAAGTCGCAATGGTGTCATCTTTAGTAAGGATTAAGTTGCTGGCCCTGTCGACGAAATGGTAATCACCATCGCTATCAATCTTGAACAGGTCGCCGGAAACCTGCCAGCAATCACCTTTTTCGAATACGTTGTAAATATGCGTGTTATCTCGGTAATCCGGCCCATCATCGACCTTAACCAACATCATGCCCATGGTGCCAGTAGGTGTGGGGCATAGATAGCCGGCGGTGTCATAGAAAGGTTGGTCTTTGTGGTAATCCCAGTGCACAAGAGATATTTCATTGCTGCCGGGCAACCGCTGAAAAACCGGACCCGATTTTTTATCACCAATATTGGCCAGATAGGCGTGGTTGCGTGTAGAAAAATACACTTCCATGATTTTTGCGTGTTCGAAACGATCCTGTACCCGATTGCTCAGTGCTTCTGACATCCCGGTCCCAGCAAACAGCCGAATGGTATTGCCTCGCTCCAGTTTATGTACAGGTGCATCCACTAGTGCGCGCAACATGGCGCCTGAATAAAAAACGATATTCGCGCCGTAGCTGCGTGCTTCGTACCAAAAAGTTTCGGTATCGAAATGCTGAGGCAGGCCGATTCGGGCGCCGGCGATCAACGATGCGCTAACGGCCATTAGCATCCCGGTGGGATCCTGGAGTGGTGTCCAGCAGTAGACTGTATCTCCTTTCACCATCGCCGTCGCAGAAGCTGTACCGAGCGCATACAAAGCCCATTGACGGTGAGTAATTTTGTCGCAGTGAGTGTCAGCGCCCAGGCGGCTAAATGAAATAAATGCTACCTCGTCGGCTTTGCCTGGTGAGGGCTGATACCAGTCGGGCAGCGCCACCCGTGATGGGTCAATCGCTTCCATATCTATAGCGCTTTGTGGTAACTCTCGTCGCGAGCGCCCGAAGCCACCCAGGACATAGGTCTGACCAGTAAAGGTGTTCACCGCGGTGGGGGCATTTTCGGGATCAGCAATGAGGTGCTGGACTTCGGCCAGTTTCAGCTCAGTAGCGAGCTGGGATTTGTCACGTAACTGTACGGCAATGGCACCTAAGCGGTTGACCGCCAACGTAGTCGCGAGCGCTGAGGGCCGTGCATGCATGAGAATGCCCACGTGATCGCCACATCGAACACCAATCGAGATCAGGCCACGGACAATGTTGTCTACACGCTCATTGGCATTGGCATAGGTGTGGGCTCGACCGGCATAAAGAAAATAAGTATCGTCCGGCGACTTTTTAGCCTGCTCTTCCAGGGATAAAGCAAAGCCTACTTTGCTCGCGGCATTAAGGGTTTGTAAACGTGACAGATGAGTCAAACGCGCACTGGCGTTATCGCTCATCGTTAGCAAGGATGTTTTGGTACTACCGAACAAATCGCCCACAGTACCCACAACGCCTTTGCTCAGGTCAAATATAGTCTTCACAACAGCAGCGGCTAATTTATCATCCTCTTCATTGCTTTCGTTATCTTCACTGCCGACTTCGTTGAGTGCTTCTATACTTTGAGGGGAGTCTTCTTTACCCTCTCGCCACAACAGCCAGTCGGCAACGGTTGCCCAGGTGTATTTCATTGCGCTGCCACCGACCAGAACGCCCAGATGACCGGCTCGCGGCAACCATAGTTGGTAAAGATCTGAATTGGGAGCAGCTTCGACGATACCGCGAACAGAACGGGGTCTGGCTATGGTGTCATTACCGCCGATGATCGCCAGCATAGGGCAGGTAATGTCGGTCAGCGAAACAGCATGCCCTTCAATGACGCAGCCTCCTGAGACCATGCGATTGCCCAGTAGCATTTGCCGCATAAATTCGAGCATGGCCGGACCCGGCCACGCGACGAAGCCATCAGACATAAAGGATCTCTGGTCTTCCCCTTTCAGTATGGCGTCTCTGTCGTCGAGCATCCTGAATAGCGAGACCCACGACTGGAGTTGTTTGACCGGGGCCAGCATGCGAAATAGATTTTTGCTGACCCAGCCCGGAATAGCAGAAGGCACAATGTTTTTGGGAACAGCGCCGCCGATGGATTCGAGCACTTTAAGAGTGACTTCATCAGACACCCCGGGTAAAAGATTTTTATACAGGTTAACAGGGGCGGCAAAGGTTATGACCGAGGCAACATTTCTGGATTTGCGGTAGGCGGTGGCGAGGTAGCAAAAAATACCGCCCTGGCAATATCCGGCTAAATGTACCGGCTTGCGCTTTTCAGCATAGACAAAGTCTATGGCATCGTTAACCGCAATTACATGATCGCTCATGTCCCGATGTAGGCCACCTTCCTGCTCCGCCGGCTCGCCAAAGTCAACCAGCCACACGGAAAACCCCTGCTCGGTTAAATAGTCTACGGCGCTGATTTTTTTTGAGACATCAAAGACGTCGGCGCTCATCATTAGTGGCGGCACTAGAATAATGGGTATGCGCGTTTTGCGGGATTTTTTTATCTCATAACAACGCAGCCGGTAAGTCGGACTTTCGTGAGTAACGGAATAAAGGGTGCCCCTACGTGGCTCCAGTCGCCCAAAGCGGGCCAGAACCGATGCGTTTTTCAGCGCTGACGATAACCGAGACGAGCTGCCCAGGAGTTCGAGTCCGCCGCTGGTATTGTCTTTTTTAGTCATTTTTTTCACTCTTGGTTAGACTGTCAGTGGAACCCTTAGCCAAACTATTTATTAGGCTGTTGGTTGGATAACGATTGCGCAATAGATACAGGAGCGCTCAGTTCGATATGCATTATAAGTTATGGAATGCAGCAAGTGTAGGTCGCATAAGTTATATATCAATATCATAAAAGCATGCAATAAACGCCGATGACAGCAAGCGATGATAATGAGTGGAGTCAAAGTATCGCATCGGTGCGCGATCACGGATGAGATTAGCCCTTACTTAAATTAGTCCATTACTCAATAACATAGCTTAATAGCATAGCTTAAAGTAATACAGTCACAAGCAATCCTGTTGCTCGGGGTAGCTGGGGCGAACTACAAAAAGGCGGAGCAGTACGGGCTGCTCAGCCTTTGGATTCTACAAACGATTCATCGAGTGCTTTGTCAATAAACGTTCGCACGTTTGCATCGCGAGCAAAAGTTATATGGTTACCCTGATACCACTCAATGGCAGGGCGGTCCCAGTGTTCCCACAGGCCCAGTGGTTCAGCGGGGTGGACTAGCCGGTCAAGTACGCCCGCATAAATATAGCGGCGTTTTTTTGGTACTTTTACTTTCATTGCGGTTGGCGAAATAACACGGGCCATTTTCTCGATATCGTCCCAGGGCATTTTCAGGTTATCGAAAAAATACAGCAAATTTCGCCGCCCCAGTCTGCGCGCTGCTTTGACCAGCTCCACCGCGGGAATACCCGCAATAACACAGGCGAGATCTCCTTCGAGAGTAGCGAGTAGCGCGGTTGTCAAACCACCAAGTGAAATACCGTGAACGCCAATTTGAGTTGCACCATCACGACGCAACCAGTCAATAATACGGCGCAACTCAAACATCGCCTGCGCCTCGACGTGAATCGCATTGACATACCCGGGAGATAACAAACCATCACCACTGGTGGGGCCTATTTTCCTGGGCCCATGTAGTGGCATGACATAGTGGAGTACGTTGAAGCCCTTAGTTTCGTGAATATACTGTGAGCTAAAGGCTTTAAAGTCCAGGTACGGAGTGCCCATGCGGTAGCCATGAATATGAATCATCCAGGGTCGTGGTGGACCGTTATGACGAAGTACCCAGCAATGACTGGTGTGGTTGTTTTTATAACCGAGCCAGCGCGCCCGTCCAGCCTCACCCATGCGAGGCACATAACCGCTTTCAAAAGTCATATGTTCAAAAGCGGTACCGGCCGATGATGATTTCTTCCAGCCAACCTTGTCGAGTGCAGGTGGCTTTTTATGATAACCCCGTGGATCATCCAGCCAGCCACTATCTTCAAAATACTCGAGGGCATCCGCCATCTCCTGGACCGAACGTTGACGAAAACCTGGCGTTGAAATGCGCATGCGCGAGGCCAGACCTAAGCCGACGATAAGAGCCTCGTCAGCACCGACCATGAGCGCGGAACGAAGTGACTTTGTGGGACGGGGTGTACCTTCCGGCCAGTAAAACGCGTTGTTAAAAGCGGCCGCGCCTGGCAACCACGTGGGGATATTCACAAGCGGTGCTTCCTGGGGTTCCGCTTGCTCAGCTGATGACTTCATAGTGACAACTCCATTTTAAAAGGGTGACAACTCTTTTTAAACGCTTTTGTTAGTTGTTTATAACCAGTTGGCATACCATACTAACACTATATTTAGCTGGTTTTGGTAAACAATACGACAAAAATCTGTTCCCAACCAAACCCTGTTTTGAGGGGTCTTGCGGGGCGAAGATAGTGGATTTATCACCAGGGGGTGTTTGCATCAGGTACCATGCTTATCGCTAGACATTATGTAGTGGTGGACTGCTAAAAGCCTCGGCGTGCACAGTTGTGCTGTGGCTTTGTCGGCGTGTTGGCATCGCTATTCATTCAGCGTTATTGGACGGAGATATAAATAATGATTCCACCTGTGATGATTCGTTTGTTGCCTGCGATTGCTGGTTTGGCCTGGCTGCTAGTTGCTGGGGATGTTGCCATTATGTTGTTCGCGTTGATTCCCGGAGCTTTATTGCTGGGCGGCGGAATATCAGCGCTGTTCCTCAGCGGCGATTTTCGCACGCCGCAACTGGTCGCTATTGGCGGCCTGATCGGTATGGTTAATGCCGTGTTACTGGTGTTTGCCGTGGATTTATCGACAGTGTCCTGGCTATTTCTGTTGTCTTTGTCATCTTTTCTGGCAGCGGGTCGAGGTTTTGAGGAGAAGCTCGCTCCGCCCGACGATGTACCCGCCGAGGAAAAGCCCGTCATCCTTGCAGCCAAGGCTGCTTTTGACGAGGTATCGTTGGGGGCAGGCATTCGTTTTATGCTAAGTTCGCCCAATGCGGCGAAAATGGATGAGATCGCCGACGAAACACACCGTGGCATCACATTACTCGAAGGCGGCAACTTTCTGAATTCACCGCTTACCTGGCACCAAACGCCCGGGGAAGCGGACAATATTATATTCACACCGGCTTCATTTAAAGGACTGGATTACCAGAAAATGAAATTCACCAGTGGCTACCAGCCGCCGGTGGAATTCCCCGGGTTTGACCGGTGGCAAAGCTATCAAAGCAATCTCAGTGCACACGCCATTGTGTTACAGCACGCGGGGCCACCGCGACCCTGGATAGTCTGTATTCATGGTGGGGCGATGGGTAGAGATGCCACTAATCTGTTTGGCATGCAGGCAGCAAAATTCCACCGGGATCACGGTTTGAATGTGTTGTTGCCGGTGTTGCCCCTGCACGGAGCGCGGCGGGCCGGGACGATGAGCGGTGCCGGTATCATAGGTGGTTATTTGACCGACACTGTCTTTGCATTGTCTCAGGCGGTTTGGGATATTCGACAGATGATTAGCTGGGCCCGTGCTCAGGAAGCTGAGCGACTTGGCGTCTACGGCATTTCACTGGGTGGTTATACAACAGCGCTGCTGACTCAGTCAGAGTCGGAGCTAGCCTGTGCTATCGCCGGTATTCCAGCTAGCCGACTGGCGCCGATGCTGGGGCGGCTGCTGGAACCGAGAATGGTTGAAGGTCTGGCTGAGCGAGGTGTAGGTTTGAGCGAAGTGGAAACTATGTTCAAGGTGATCTCTCCACTCGCTGAAGCACCGAAATTGTCACTCGACAGACGTTATATTTTTGCCGGTGTTGTTGATCGCATGGTTCTTCCGGCCCACGTGGCAGAGTTATGGCGCCATTGGGAAAAGCCTAGAATAGAGTGGTACCAGGGCAGTCATGTGGGCTGGCTGTGGGAGAAGCCAGCACAAAATTTGCTTGATGAGGCCATTCGGGCACATCTGACTAGCTGAGTTATATTGCAATTTGCAGCCAGAATATTTGCTATTTTTGCGAAGCTGCCGACTTGTCGGTTTCGTTGAAAATGCGAAGGGTAATCAGCGAATCTACAATATTCCCCCATGGTAAATCTATGCCTGTGGCATAAACCTGTTGAAGAATGGCGCTGTTTCCAGGGGTTGTGAAAAAAATTTGTGTGACCAATCGGTGAGAGATGATGAGTGAACTAAAGCACCTGCTCGAAAGTAACAGGCAATGGGCAGCAGAGAGGCTTGCTACTAATCCACAGTTTTTTAGTGGCCTCTCCCAGCAGCAGACACCGGAATATTTGTGGATTGGTTGTTCCGACAGTCGGGTGCCGGCTAACCAGATTATTGATTTACCTCCGGGCGAGGTATTTGTGCACCGTAATATCGCCAATGTTGTTGTCCATACTGATTTGAATTGTCTGTCGGTGGTGCAATACGCGGTTGAAGTGTTAAAGGTAAAACATATTATTGTCTGTGGACACTATGGTTGCGGTGGCGTACAGGCAGCAATGGAAAACAAAGAGCACGGGCTTATTGATAATTGGTTGCAACATATCCGCGATGTCTATCGCTATTATCGTGCTGAAATTGATGCTTGTGCGGACAACAATGAAAAGCTTGATCGCCTGTGTGAGAAAAATGTTATCCAACAAGTACTAAATGTCTGTGGCAGCACAGTGATTCAAAATGCGTGGGCGAATAACGAGGCGCTGTCTGTTCATGGCTGGATATATTCCATCAAGGACGGTTTGCTGCGTGATCTCGGTATCAGCATGTCGCAAGTTGATGATTACAGGGCCGCTAATCGGTAATGCATCTATAAACATAAGCAACGGGACGCGCCTTAAATTAAAATGCTGCGGTCAGCATTAACCACGCTTTGTCAGTATCGCTGGCAAAGTCGTCGGCATCGTAGGCCGCGTACTTGAACAGCACGCTGTAATTTTTATTGAATTTGTAGGCGGCGACAAAATCGAATTCGCTGCCATAATCCATACTGCCATTTTCTGCTTCAAACTCGTGGTAAAAAACGATGAGTTTGATGCCACCCACTGTGGTAACCGCTTTTATATAAGTGTCTTCCATGCCGTCGACCGGAGTGGTCAGAAACTTGTCAGCAAAACCCTGGAATTTATGCAGTGTGGCCAGAGGTGTCTGAAGGCTTATGCCGTCATCACTACCCAGTTCTTCATAACCGAGACTAATACTTAGCAGTTTGAATTTTGCTGTTAACTCGCCGAAATAGTAATCGGCCGAATAATCATTCGGATTATCATTGTATTCTTGCTGTTGGGCAGCGGCGAGACTAAGGCCTAAACCAATTCGTTCTGATGGCTTAAATGAACCCTGATAAGTTGCACCGAAGGTCTTGCTGGACAGCGTTGGTGCTTCATCAAGATCCAGCAAATACCCGTATGCAGATAGCGTGTGGCCTTCGGCAATCTTATAGCTCACGATAGCCGCATGGCTGTCCCCCTTAAATTTAGATTTGTCGCTGTCTGGATCAAAAATGCGGTTCACCCGCCAGATATAACTGTAATCCAGCGTTAATCCACTCATCGGGTTAAGTTGAAAGCGGGCGGAATCCATAGTTTGTTCATTTTGGCGCCATCCAACGCTCCCGATAAAGCGCTGGTCGGCGTAATTGATACTCTGCCTTCCCCCGATCACCTTGTTTTTTTCATAAAAGGCATAGCTGATAAACGCCTGATTGACCTCTGTGTAATCGGGGTCTGCGACAACTGGGTAACTGGTTTTTCCATTGTCGGTATTATTGAAATTGTCGTTGCCCAAATAGGAAACATTGTCTCCTTGTACCAGCACCTGGAAGCCTCCGACCTCGCCAGATGTCACAGTCAACCTGGTGCGCAAAGTGGATGCATTTGCGTCTTTCGGCAAGCCATCCTGGTCGACATATTCATAACGATAACGAAAGTTCAGGGCAATATCACCTTCATTAATCGCCTTGCTGACACTATCAGCGATGGGGTCTGCAGCCGATAAAGTAGAGATCGGTAGCCCCAGAGCCGCTATAGCGATGACAGCAGAGGTAATTCTCGTTGGCCATTTCAGCATTCCAAATCTCCTTGAAGTAAGTAAGGCTGGCAATAATTCCGAGATCACAAATTCCAGGAGCACTAGTTTTCAGGATCACTAGTTCCATGATCAGGGGCCAGGTTTTGTCAGGCAAAAAAATGTCCACAGGTCACCGGGGTGAGGAAGACCTATGGACAATGTTATTGAACTACCAAAGGGCTGTTATCAAGCCCATGGTGCGGTCACATTCTTGCTTACATAAATGCTTACATAAATGCGTACAAAGTGCCTGTAAAAACGATGACACAAATTTTGTGTCGTGCGGTGTATGGTGGCACTTTAGTGGTGTAGCGTTGTAATGGTGTAGCGACAACCCGCAACTTAGTAAGCGTATTGCTCGCTTAGTCAGCACGAACGCTCAAGTTAACGCTTAAGTTAA
>Ga0164313_10002058_pt1 | contig 18028 bp, 20 predicted proteins | sample GuaBasSedimGuay4_FD_113735 | JGI IMG/M metagenome (GOLD analysis project Ga0164313, IMG submission 113735) | Subseafloor sediment microbial communities from Guaymas Basin, Gulf of California, Mexico - Guay4, Core 4569-4, 0-3 cm | ecosystem: Environmental > Aquatic > Marine > Hydrothermal vents...
ATGTCCGAAAGTGTAAGGGTTCAGATCGAATTGAGTTACCAGCAGCTCAGGGACTTAGCTGCAGATAATCCCGGTCTTGCGGAAACTCTGCTCAGGGAATCCGGCTCCGGAGTCACGACATGGGATCTTGAATGGATGAATGCAGAGGATTTCGTCTCAAGGATGCTCGAGGGAGTTTACCTGCCACCGCTGGATAATGTCGTATCGGAGGAGGCTTCCCTCAGAGGCAGGAATGCCGATGTATTGTTCACCTGGCACTCGGGGTATTCCCTTTCAATTCAGCTCTCCTGGGAGGAATCATCATGGAAGGTTACCGGGTCCCCGGTTCTAAGCCAGCTCTTCTGATAATACTGAACCTGCAGTTGAACCACGGGATAGAATATTTGAATCCCTGTTGACTTTGGAGTCTGTTGAGTTGTAGTATTCGTTATTCGTGTCAGGTCTTCAGGGGTGACATTTTCCATTAACGGAAGCTGTAAAACTTCTGATATTTTTTGTGGAGGTTAAAATGCGAAAGATTCTTGCTGTACTCAGTATTGCCGGTCTTGCTTTAATGGCATGTGGCGGCGGAGGCGGCGCCAGCAGTCCGGAGGACGCCGTTAACGGTATGTTTGCTGCTATGAAGTCCGGAGATATAGATGCCATGGCGCAGTATATGCCGGAAGATGAGCGGTCTGAAATAACCGATATGTCGGATGAAGAAAAAGAGATGGTTGAGGGCATGCTTGTCATGATGGCCGCAATCGAATACGAGATCAAGGGTTCAGAAATTGATGGCGATGTCGCAGTTGTAACCATCGAAATCTCATTCATGGGTGAAACCGAAGAAGAAGAAGTCGAACTCATGCTTGAGAACGGCAGCTGGGTAGTAACCAGTGGCGGAATGTTCTAGACTGTATCTACAGACTATTTTAAAGGGGCCTCGAAAGGGGCTCCTTTTTTTTTGGGCCGGGCGCCACTTCAAGCTGGCGGAGGACCGGGGACTCGAACCCCGAAGGGATTAAACCCGGCGGATTTCAAATCCGCTGCCTTACCAATTAGACTAGTCCTCCGTAACGGTGGAATTTAAGTTATCATAGTACCAAGGTCAATCAGTATTTAACCGAAGGGGACGTAACATTGCTTGAAATGGAGCTGAAGTTCAAGGTGGATGATTTCCGTGACGTGGAACTCTGCCTGGAAAGCCGCGGGGTTCCGCCGGGAGATCCAGTTGAAGAGAACAACCTGGTACTTGATATGATGGGCGGACCGCTACGGAAGATGGATACTCTTTTCCGACTCAGAAACTGCGCCGGGGGTACACTTGTAACTGTAAAGAAGCCCCTTCCGGCAACCGCCCTTAAAGTCAGACATGAGCAGGAAGCGCTTCTTGAGTGCTCACAGGAGGAGGCGCTGAAGCTTTTTGCCCTTCTTGGTTACGGTGTCGTGTACAGGTACGAGAAAACAAGAAGGGAATGCAGGATTGGTGATGCCCTGATATGCCTTGATGAACTCTGGTTCGGTCGATTTGTAGAGATTGAGGCTCAATCAGAGGAAGCTGTCATGAAGGCAGTTGAAGTACTGGGGTTCGACCCGGAAGACGGGATTCGATTCAGCTACGCCGCTCTTGAGAAGGATGCGGAACAATCGCGTGATTCGAGGGATACCTGACAGTATGATGGTACTCAATATTCTGCTGCTGAGCGCTGCTCTAACTCTCCTGCCCGGTATATGCGCAGGAGAGGAAGATAAACCTCCTCTGCCGGATACCGGGGAAGCCCAGATCAGTGCTGAAGATGAGGAAACCGAGAGCGATGAGGATGATGATTCCTTCCTTGCTCCCTACTACGAATCGAAGGACACGACGGGATGCTTTCTGACCGGCTGTTCCGATTCATGGGATATCTTCAGGCTCATTACAGCTGTCAAAGTCAGATACAATTCCAATCCAGCTGAAAAGGGAGGTGTCAGAGCTTTCCTTGGAGGCAGGGGTAATCCTGTGGCGCTGAACATGAGGGTCGGTCTGTCCTCCCTGGAAAACAGTCCCGGATACACAGCCGGACTGCTGTTCAGAACACCATCTCCAATTGCTTTCGATATTCTGTATCACAGGGTTAATTCGGAGGAATTCAATGCTTTTTCACTTCTGTACACAGGCATAGGAACCCAGCTTGTTTACAACTCGCCTCTGCAGCTGATACTTGGCGCTCAGGCAGCCTTTCCCGTGGAGGATGGAAAGAGTACACTCGCCGGATGGGGATTCGGATTGTCTGGAGAGTACAGCTTCGGTAACCGCATCGGAACTTCGCTTGATTACAGGCTTGTCTGGATAAGAAGCCTGCCTCTTCACAGGGGGGAGATGCGTATTTCATGGTCATCTGCTCCTATGAAGATTTTCATAGGCTGCAGCTTCCTCCGGAACAACAAAGGAGAGCATATCTTCGAGCCTTGTGCGGGTCTGGAATTATTCTTCTGATCACTCCTGCTCCTTCAACCTTGACAGAAAGCCTTTTCTGAACAATTTATCGTAGCTACGCAAAGGGTTCGTGATATTCAATCGAATTTGTTTTTAGGGAGTATATCAATGAGTGAACACACGATTATCGAGAGGAAGCTCAAGACGGATATCCACTACAAGAATGCAGTGAGGCGGGATCTCGTAGATAGCGTCCGGCAGCTGCATGACTGGCAGGAAAAACTCAATCAGCTTCACAATATCCGCAAGGAGAAGAAACTCAAGAAAACAGTAGAGAGGTACCGTGGGTTTATCGAGGACATGAAAGATTTCCTGGCACCCCTGCTGGACGAACTTGAAGAGGGTATCAAGGAGGAGATGAGCTTCAGCGAAGACGAGATCAAGGAGTTCAAGCAGGAAGTCAAAGAAGAGACCAAACTTGCCTCCGAGGCAAGGATAGCTTTTGAGAAGGCAAGGGACGCCGCTGATAAGGCGGAGGACAGCAAAATTGAGCCTGAGGAACTTGTTGCTCTCAAGGAAGCCTACAGCAAGGCCTGGAGAGCGTTTCGTCTTGAAAAGCACAGACTTGATGAAGCCAGTGAAGAACTGAAGAGCGAGCAGACTGACAGAGATATCTTCAAAATGGAACTGAAACGCATTCATGTAGAGCGGCATTTCATTAAAGAGGTTTAAACTGCATGGAGATTTTTCCTCGCAGGAAGATAGAGGCACGGCTGGGAATGACTTTCCTGGCCTGCCTTTTTTTCAGCGTTCCGTTCCTGGTTACTCGAAGGGCTCTGATAGCTGTGCCTGTCATTTTCGCAATCGGCGCCGCATACTATCTGGGTATCTACTATCCCAAGTACAGGAAACGAAGAAGTATCTCAGAAAACCCTCTCAGTAACAAAGACAGGGCAATTCTATCGAAATACGTTACCTTCTACAGCTCGATGAACGAGGGTGACAAACGTACCTACGAGTCTGACATCGCGATATTCCTGGAAGAGCATAACATCTCTGGTGTGGATGATGTTGAGATTACCAGAAAAGTACAGCTGCTGGTTGCTGCAACAGCAGTTCGTCTTGTCTTCAGGAGACCTGAATGGGAGTACAGGGATTTCGGTGATATTCTTGTTTATCCCGGAGGTTTCAGGACAGACGGTTCATATTCAACTGACCTTCGGGGCTGCGATAGCGCCGCTGCTGGACTTGTGCATTCATCGGGGAACGTGATACTCTCCCTGCCGCACCTCCTTCGCGGATTTCAGCATGATAACGATGGTTACAATGTTGGTTATCACGAGTTCGCACATGTACTTGACGGATACCATCCCGATGGTGTTCCGGATGAGCTCTCGCTCGGAGCATACAGGCCCTGGATAGAAGTAATGCAGAAGGAATTCGAGAAAGTTCATAAGGGTAAGTCCATGCTGCGCCAGTACGCCGGAACAAATCCGGCTGAATTCTTTGCATGTTCCGTGGAAGCTTTTTTCGATAAACCTGAAATGATGAAGAGGAAAGCCCCGGAGCTCTACAAACAGCTATCGACATTTTTCAACCAGAATCCGTAACCGGAATTTATCTTTCAAATATTCAGCATAATTCGAAGGGGTCTTGTTTTAATTTCCCTGCCGGTTAATATTGGTGTTGATTTACCGATTGGTGATGGTATGAAGATACTGATAGCGCAGGACAACCCTGCAGGCCGGAAGATTCTATCGAAGATCGTAGCTGATCTTGGTTATGATCCTGTTACTGTTAACAGCGGTGAAGATACGCTTGAGTATGTTAAACAGAATGAGTGCTCCGTAGTCCTGCTTGACTGGATGATGCCCGGTATGGATGGCATAGAAGTATGCAGGCAAATCCGAATGCTTGATGGTGAATATGCCTGCTATATCATTATTAACAGCGCCAGGGAAGGATCGGATGACATCAGCAGAGCTCTGAGGGCCGGTGCCAACGATTACATTTCAAAGAAAACCAGCTCGACAGAGCTGAAAGCCAGAATTGGTGTCGGGATAAGAACCGCCCAGCTTGAGAAGAAACTTATGGATCTCAATAATCGCCTTAAGTACCTTGTCAGGATCGACAGCCTTACCGGGTTACTGAACCATACCGCAATTCTCAAGGAGCTAAGCATAGAGCTGGACAGGGGCAGGAGAGATGCCACCTCAACGAGTATTCTGATGCTTGATCTTGACAGATTCAAGATGGTGAATGACACCTTTGGTCACCAGATAGGTGATAAGACTCTTATCAGGTTCTCCAGCCTTCTTTCTCAGAATTGCAGATCTTTCGACAGGATCGGTCGTTACGGTGGTGAGGAATTCCTCATAGTTCTTCCAAGAACCGATGAGGAGGAGTGTCTCGCAATCGGCAACCGTATCAGGATACAAACCGGGACTCTTCAGCCCGGTGATGATATCAATAATCTCAGAATCACCTGCAGTATCGGATGCTGCACTACCGTAAATTCTCAGAAGCGTTCTTTCTCACTTATTGCCGCTGCCGACTCAGCTCTTTTCCGGGCGAAGAGGGCGGGAAGGAATCTCGTCAAGTCCTGCAAGTAGCTTCCGCAAAGCTCTAATTCTTACCGGACGAACCGGGCACCGTTACGGGGATAAGATCCCTGCATAAAGGACATTCTTCGATATCCCAGCTGACTGCGTCAACGCTGAGCAGAGCTCTGCAGGGTGATTTGAATTTCAGCCTGCCATTGGTTCTGTCTACGATAAGGCCGATCATAGCGACTTCCGCTCCCGCGGAATTCAAGGCATCAATAGACTCAACGATACTGCCTCCTGTTGTGCAGACGTCTTCTACAAGAAGTACCCTGCTGCCCTTTAGAATACTGCTGAAACCTGATCTGACAGACATTTGTGCTTTACTGTCCCTCTGAAGAAAAGCGAATCTTCTGCCCATATGCAGAGCGGTTGCGAATCCGAAGACTACAGCCCCGTACGCGGGAGCGCACACAAGATCGATGTTTTCTCTTATGTCATCCATCTCCGCAGCCATCATCCTGCCCAGCTCGTCCACAAATTTCGGTTCCTGAACAATACGGATCTTCTCGAAATACCGTTTTCCATGTCGGCCAGATGTATATCTGAAATGTCCTTCAAGCAGTGCGTCACATGATTTCAGTATCTCAATTACTCTCTTCTCACTCACTATATCCTCCGTACTATTTTCATTACAATCTTATTCTCAGCGTTTAATAGCATGCCGGCATTTCAAATGAATGCCCTCTTGGGATCAATGGGAAAAATGGAAGGGGTAAATCACCGGAAGAGATCCCTCGTTTTCATCTACAGCACCGAATCTCCATGTTCCAGCTGCTGAGGCAAGCTCAAGGTCGAATGCGGGGTTCATCGTTGTTGAATCAAGAATAGAAACATTGGAGACGCGACCGCTGGGCTCAATTATCATCTCGATCAGAACGGTTCCGGAAAGCAGAGGATCTGCCCTGAGGTGTTTGTTGTAAATGAATATTACCGCGCTTTCCTTGGACGTCAGGACTTGCCGTACCTCGCTTGCAGTTCTGGATATGTATGATGAACCGGGATCTGTCTGGAGTACATTTTCCGTATCTACGTTCACATCTGAGAAAACCATCCTTGCCTGGCTCTCGGATGCTGTTTCGATGATGCTGCCGGTGTTTCCTGTTATGGTGAGATCCCCCACAAGTCCCTGGCTGGTGCCCGCTACTTCGTAATCCCCCACATCTGCTGACAGAGGGCCGACACCTCCGAGAGATGTCATCTGTACACCGCCCTGAAGAAGAGCAGTTATCTGATCAATGGTCATTGTTCCCGGAGCTGTGGAGCTGCCGGTAATTGACGTATCCGGTGAGATGATATACGGATGCATACCCTGTTCGTCCGATGAAGCGGCTTCCTGCAGGGAGACAGTTACAGGATCGGGTATGACAGCGGCGCTTGCGGTATCGGGAAGGGTGCTGGCGGTGGATAAGGAAACCGGGTTCATCTGATAGGTCATCGTATAAAGCTGTCCCGGAAGAGTATTGCAGGATTGTACCACAGATTCATAACCATCCGCTACTATGGTGAACGTATAGGTCCGGTTGCTTAGAAGGTGATCCTTGATGTAGGGAGCCGAACCTACATATTCTCCGTCCATGAAAACCAGGGCCCCACCGGGGGAGCCCTGAACAAGAATAGTTGACATGCTTTCCTGCTTGATATTTTCGAGTTGATTTCGAAGCTGAGGGTTCTCCCATGGGCCGAGATCGTAGTAGGGGTCGAGCTGGAGCAGGCTGTAGAAAGCCGATTCCATTCGGGCCTGGTCTCCTATTCCGAAATAAGCGGCGCCCAGCCTGTGGTAAGCTCTTACTTTCTCATCCAGAGACAGTGTTCCTCCGGCCATAAGATCTTCCAGAGCTGCAATACTGTTGCTCATATCCCCCATGAGATACAGCTCGATAGCCTGATCCACGGTTGAAACCTGGCTGAAAAGTGAAATTATCAAACAAAGTGCAATATTAATCAATGAGTCCTCCTGATTAAAAATGACGACATCCGGCGCTATCGTCAACTGATTTCATTTGTCCTTGACGGAAGGCCGTTCAGGAACAATTTTCCTATTGTGGTGTTACAACCATTATGAAGCGGAGGTGCATTCACTTATGATCAAGGACAAAAAGAATATTATGACTCTAAATATCCGAATAAACACACTTATAGTATCTGCTATTATTACAGCTGTTATCGTTTCAGGATGCTGGAATCCATTCTCTCCCGATACTGATCCCGACCCGCCCCCTGTACAGTACCACGTTCCCGTTGACAGCGCTTACAAAGTTCTCGAAAATCTTCAATTTGCATATATCAGCCGCGATATAGGCCATTACCTCGATTGCTTCAGAGATGATTTCGAGTTTCATCTTCAGGAAATCGACTGGGATGACTACAATGGTGATGGCTTAATCGATGAGTACTGGGGTCTGGATCTGGAGGAAGACTTCCATATCCTGATGTTCAATAATGTTTCTTCGATAGAGCTTAATCTTGCGGGAACGCAGGAGAGCGCCTGGACAGGTGATTCCACCGGATTGTCATTGCAGCTGCCGCGAACCTTCGATCTCAAGGTGTATACGAATGCTGCTCATTCTGAAGGATACAGGGCATCCGGTTCGGCTCTCTTCATCTGCCGCGAGGACTCCTCCACGGGTGAATGGTATATATGGCAGTGGTGGGATCTCTCTGACACTTAATCCTGATTGCAACCCGCAATGAGTATTCATCTGATACTGTTAAGCAGTATTCTGATCTCAACCAGTTCAATTCCCTCTGGGGCATGGTGGGTCTTCTTTTCCGACCGGGGTCCCGATCTTGATTACAGGCTTGAAGCCAGATCCAGTGAACTGCTGAATGCCCCGTCTTACGAAAGACGGGTTTCCATCGATCTTTTAGAAGCGGATGAACTGGACCTTGAGCCATGGTCGGGCTATGTGGATCAAGTGGCCGATCTTCCTTTCTGCGCGGAAGTCAGAACAGAGTCAAGGTACCTCAACGCTGTCAGCATAAATACTGAAGGAGGCAGCCTTGAGGAGATTCTGGCTCTGCCTTTTGTTGATCATATCCAGCGCGTATCCGCAAGTACGTTCCGTAAACCCGAATTCCATGCTCACCCGGGGAATTCTGCGGGAGTTACTTCGGCCCAGCTTGAGCAGATAGGACTTGATGAACTACATAGCCGCGGCTGGACAGGGGAGGGAATTGTTGTCGGCGTTCTCGATTCGGGCTTCAACCTTACGCATGATGTTTTCAGCAATATAGCAATTCTTCTTATGTACGATTTTGTAGACGATGACGGTGACCCTTCGCAGCAGCCTGGTGATCCGCCCGGTCAGTCAGATCATGGCACGGCGGTTTTATCGATCCTCGGAGGTTATATTGAGGATGCGTTCTGCGGCGGCATTCCAGACGCATCATTCATCCTCGCGAAAACAGAGGATACCAGCGATGAATACCAGGCGGAGGAGGATTACTGGGTTCAGGGTCTTGAATGGATCGAACTGAACGGCGGTGATATCGTCAGCAGTTCTCTTGCATATATTGACTGGTACACCTACTCCGACCTTGACGGTAATACAGCTGTAACAACCATAGCTGCCGATGCGGCCGCATCACGAGGTATGGTGGTCTTTAACGCCATAGGCAATTCGGGTCCCGAACCGGGTACCCTTATGGCGCCATCCGACGGTGATTCAGTATTCGCTGTGGGAGCCGTTGATGCGGGCGGAGGTGTTACTCAGTTCTCCTCAAGAGGCCCAACATTCGATGGACGGATAAAGCCTGACGCATGTGCTCTCGGAGATAACGTAAGTCTCGCATTTCAGGGAACATCCGGGTTCTCCCAGGGAGATGGCACCTCCTTCGCAGCGCCCCTTGTGTCCTCCGCGGCAGCGGCTCTATCCGGGGCTCATCCGGAGTGGTCAATGATCGAGATCATGGAAATACTTCGATTAACTGCTTCTCAGAGCAATTCACCGGATAACAGCGCAGGGTACGGCATCATTAACGCCTTTGCGGCTCTGAAATACCATTCCGTGACAGGATCTGTCAGATCCAGCCTCAATGGAGAGTATATGCCGGAATACCCGCTGACCCTGATCATGTGTGATTCTATATACCTGATCGAGACCAATCAATCGGGATGGTTTGCTTTCTATCCCGGGAAACTCGGTGTGTTTGCCTTCGGTGATGGCGGCGGGAGCGGTTACCTGATACCTGTAACCGGCACACTCTCTGCTGAAGGAGTGGAAATAGAGATATTTGTGGATCAGACACTTTGCGCAGCTGCCCCCTCTATCTATCCCAACCCTTCAACTGAAGATATTTACATCGGTTTCGATCTTACGGCTGGTCCGATTGACGCTGAGCTGACGGTATTCGATCTTACCGGACATATGATATACAGATCGGAAAGAAGGGATATCGGACCCGGTTCATTCAGAGCACCGCTTCCGGGTGAGGCATTTCACTGGGATGGAAGATGCAATGATGGCAGTCAAGCTTCATCCGGTGTATATATTGTCTTTCTGAGAACAGGTGATAACGTAGATCTACTGAAATGCTCTCTGGTTAGATAGATCGATCCAGGGTGCACTTTCGATTCGTTCATTATTGAAATCAATACTGACAAAGGGGGAAAAATGAAAATACTGGTTTTACTGGTGATAGTGATCAGTGCGGTCACTTTCGCTCAGCCTCAGACATTCAGATCAATGTCTACAAGCGGATTGATCCTTGATGGTCTTGACCGATGGTTCGGGGGCATGCTGTTCACGCAGCCTGTACCTGACAGACTGCTTGAGGATCCAGGTATAAGGGTCTATACAGGACTTTCCAACCTTTCAACAGGGGCGGATCTGGTTTTTGATGAAACTGATGATACCAGAGGGAGCTTTCTACTGGGCGGAAGCTACGTACCGCTCGAAGCATCTTTCGGACTCGGTGTTCTCACCGAATTTATGAATGAAAGGTTCTTTGATGAGATCACGCTCCTCGGAGCGGGAGGCGTACCTTACGTTTCCGGAGAGGGTACAGTGGAGGGGACCTGGTCGGAGTATATAGATACCAACGGCGACGGAACACTTGATTCAAGGCATACCGTACACGAAACAGCCGAGGCAAGAACCGATTCATCTCTGACGTCAGCTGGTGTTTACGGTGCTTACGAAGTTAGTGAAACACTTCGAATCGGTCTTGGGGTATCCTATACGACCAACAGTACGGAAGTCCTGGATGAGGATGATAACAGATCCATCTCCATCGCCGATTCAAATCTTGTGACCGGTGTTGAAACCTATACACTGGATTCAAGTGGAGAAGGATTCTCCAGGGATGACAGAAGCAGCATAGAAGTAGCCGTTTCAGCCACATCGGCAGTAACAGATGTGATGGATATCGGCGGGATGTTCTTATTCACGTCCATTTCATCGGACATTTCCTACGAAGCTGATCATTCTGGAACAGAGGACTTTCTTCCCGGAGAGACCGGAGTATACGATATCGCAACATGGAGCGAATCGGAAAACTATTCGGTTTCACCAGGAGGAAGCAGATTCGGCGGCGGATTGAATATGGACCTCAGTCTTGATGAGAACTGGACTCTCGAAGCCTCGGGAGGAGTTTACACAGCAAGCCTGAGCGGAAGCTCGGATCAGTATTCGATCAGCATGGATTCGTCCTACATACTGTCGATCGCTTCACTCATTAATTCCACGATTTTCGATATGAACGGTTCCGGGGGGACCGATATCGATATCGCTGATGATCTCTTTGCTTTCGGAACTAAACTTACATTTGATACTTCTGAGAGATTTACCATCAGCATGGGAATGGGTTTCTTCAAGCATGATCTCAGCAGTACCGTACATAATACATCCAGCAATATTCTTATTGAGACTTACTCCGATGGAGACGAGGAATTTGCCGATCCGGACGATTACATATCCACTACAACATGGAGTCAGACGGATGAGACCATTACAACAGAGAGCATCACGAAGATAGCCATTCCCGTGGGACTTGAGTTCGAAGTTCTCCCGAAAGTGTGCGTACGGCTGGGGGCGAGTCCGGGATTCGTGTGGGAGTCCGAGACTGAAACCACTTCGCTGCTCGAAGCGTCTCCCATCGTCAATCACACTGTATACGGCGACGGCTCTGAACAGCAGTCCGTTGAGAGTCCGTTTGAAACTGTGGATGGTACACTGGTCGAAACCGACGATAAATATACGGAAATACCTTACTCATATGGAGTCGGGTATATGCCTAACGATTACATACAGATTGATCTGATGGGTCTTGGAAACAGTTTGAATCAGTGGCGCCTTTCAGCAACACTGTCTTTCTAGATAATGGAAGAAGGATATACTATGAAAAGGATAACAGCAGGGATTTCGATTTTACTCCTGCTTCTTCTGGGGTGCGCGCAGGATAATCCCTTCAGAGCCGGTTCTGAAGTGCAGTGGGAAGGCGGAAACGAACATCCGCATATCGATATGGTCGGTACGGAAAGCGGGGGATTCGGCAGTTCTCAATTCAGCGATCTGGATCCGGAGAGAAATGGTATTCAGGATGCTGTGATTCTGAGCTTTGACAAGGATATCGATCCTTCAACCATTACTGCCGCATCACTCGAGATGATTGAAACGGATCCGGGAACCGGTTCCGTTCAATTCGAGAGCATCAGCTACCATCCCGAGGATGGAACAGCCATTCTGATCGGGACATTCTCCGATGATACGGCGTACCTTCTTACAGTTACCGCAGGCAGTATCCTGGATATCACAGGAAACGAGCTGGACCCGAATCACAATGCCTTGTACGATGGTGCTCCATGGGATGACAGACTGCTCACATTTTATGCAGGATCTGCAGTAATGCAAGATATTACATCTCCGAGCATTGGCGGCAATTTTCCAAACACAGGGAATGTAGGCAACCTTACTCCCCAGCCGAGGGTTCTCTTTGATAATGGACCCATGGATGTTTCTCAGCTTAATCTGAATAACTTCACCATGGTGAGGACTTCGGATTCGTCTTCAATTGCTCTTGAAGTGCTTTCTGCGACCGGTTCTGAACTTGTCACCAGACCAGTAAGTGACCTCTCTTACGGAACCAGATATACGGTCAGGCTTTCCGCGCAGATCACTGATGACGCAGGGAACTACCTTGATACTAACGGTGATGGTTACGTCTGGCCCGACGAACCGGATCTTGTATGGGATTTTAAGATCACGGATGATGCATCCACTCATACCGAACCGCCGGCAGTTGATCAGGCAACTCTGATGCCTGGAAATGTCTGTATTTATATTGAGTTTGAAAAGAGCCTCAGTGGAGATAATGTGGCCATGGATGCTGCAACATTCATAGCTGCCAACATTCAGGTTATTGATAATAACGGTTCCATTCCCATAGTCTTTGAAACCGGTGCGGACCCCGGAGCGGTTAACTGTCTGCTTCAGCGCGGTACTGAGGGAACTGCGACTCTATATGTATCGTGCAAAGTTGCAGATGAATATGGGAATATGCTTGATGGGAATCATGACGGTCTTGGTGGTACTCCCGGCGAAGATGACTGGTCCGGGGTTCTTTAAAACCTCATGGTTTTCCGGTCAATAGCGGTACTGGCTCTGATAGGTGTTCTGTGGATACTGGGCATAATTGACCCCTCTGCACTGCCATTGCATTCGAGGGATTTCCAGATATGCGGAGCCACCGTGCTGCTTTACCTTTTCTGGAGCGCAGCCGAATCGAAGTACAGGGGGGGCTCTGCCAGCCTCCCCTATACGGTTTTCTATGCTGTTCTGCTTGTCAGTGCAGTCGATAGCTTCCTTCTGGAGCTGACCACATACGGGTCGCCCTGGATTCTCCGCTGGGCAGGTCTGGTTCTATTTGCCTGTGGATCTGTTATGCGCCTTGCAGCTTACAGAACAAGATCCGTGAGACGCCTGAGGCTGGGGAGATACCTTCAGCTTGCTGGTCTGCCTGTTGCTCTTGGCAGTATTGCCGGAACTGTTATCGCCCTGGCTGCTGGTATTCCGGGTTCCATCAATGAGGAATTGGATAGGCCGGATGAAGAAAGCAGTATATGAAAACTCTACTGCAGCGGGTTTCCAGAGCATCCGTATCAGCACAAGGTAGAGTCGCAGGTGAAATAGGCCCCGGATTGCTTGCTCTCGTAAGCTTCGGCAAGTCGGATACTGAAGAGGATCTTGAATGGATGTCGAGGAAAATAACCGGCTTGAGGATATTCCCGGATTCGAACAACAGCATGAACCTTTCTGTGAGTGATATTGGTGGAGATATACTGATCGTAAGCCAGTTCACGCTGCATGCCGATTCGAGAAAGGGAAGGCGACCCAGTTTCATGAATGCAGCTCTTCCTGGAAATGCAGAGCTGCTCTATAAACTTTTCCTGGAGATCGTATCCCATTCGGGGGTCAGGATTCAATCCGGTGTATTCGGAGCAATGATGAAAATTGACCTTGTAAACGATGGACCGGTTACCATCATGGTAGATTCTCCATCAGAACGATCGGGCTGAAATGTGGTGGTACCCTGCAGGTTCTCCCCTTGTACTTGCCAGCAAATCTCCTAGAAGGAAAGCTATTCTTGAGATGGCCGGGATACCGTTTGTGCAGACCCCTGGAAATGTGATCGAAACACGGATGGATGGATCCCCCGGCTTTATCGTTCAGTACTGGGCTAGAAAGAAAGCGGAGAATATTCTCTCCTCTGTCTCCTCTGATCCTGTTCTGGGTGCGGATACGATGGTTGCCCTGGGTGATGAGCTTCTCGGGAAACCTCATGATGAAGCTGAGGCTGTTGATATGCTTGGCAGGCTGTCCGGAGAATGGCACTCCGTTTTTGGTGGAGTCTGTATCCTGTGGCCCCGGAGGGGAATTGATGTGCAGTTCGTCGAGGAGACCAGGGTCTTGTTCAGAAACCTCGGAGCGGAGGAAATTAAGGCATATATCTCCACTGGAGAACCGTTTGATAAAGCGGGAGCGTACGGTATACAGGGGTATGGGAGTTTACTTGTGGAACGAATCGAAGGATGCTATTTCAATGTAATGGGTTTACCTGTCTCCAGGTTCATCCAGGTATTAAGGGACAGGCTTCAGAATGGGGAATGATATGTCTCAGATAGCTTATTGCGGCTTGAACTGCGCTGAATGTCCGGCATATCTTGCAACTTTAAGCGGATATGAACACTCCAGAGAGAAGATCGCGCAGGAGTGGTCTGAGATATACAATACAGATATCAATCCCGATGACATCAACTGCCTGGGCTGCAAATCGAGGGAAGGCATTCATTTCTCACATTGTTACGAGTGTTCCATACGCCTCTGTGCGGTGGAGAGAAGTATTGCTACCTGCGCTGATTGCGTGGAGTATCCATGCATTGATCTGAAGGAAATGCATGAGCTGATTCCCATAGCAAAGCAGAACCTTGAGAAATTGCGGTCAAACCTCAAATCTTAGCATGAGGCCGGAATAATGTCGGAATGCGTGATAGTTGACACTTTTTCCAATATTGTCTATCAATTAGCGTGCGAGAATTACCAGAATCTTATACTTGAGCTGCTGGTCTTTCTTGCGATTCAGTGTCTATGCGGAGAGGTGTCCGAGCTGGTCGAAGGAGCACGGTTGGAAACCGTGTAGGACGTGTATTCGTTCTCGAGGGTTCGAATCCCTCTCTCTCCGCCACACTGGCTGGTATAACGAGCATACATTTGTTCAGGGATCAGTTGGTTACTGATTTCCACAAATACTGTTATGCCAACGAATACAGCGCTTCATCAGGGAGGAAATATGTCCGATACATTTACTGGCGAAACTTATAATACTCTGTGTATGGATGCCGAGGGATACCTGGCTAAGGATTCTCCTGAACAGGCCAGAGAACTGCTTAAGAAGGCTATCTCTCTGATCGCTACAAGGCCAAGAGCCAGAAGTATTCTCGCTGATACATGCATGAGCATGGAATTGTGGGCAGAAGCAAGGTCACAGCTTGAAGTACTTTTAACACTCGACGAGGGAAACAGAGCCAACAATTTCAAACTTGCTCAGGTACTTGAAGAACTGGGAGAGTACCAGCTGGCAATGGACAACTACACTGTCGTACTTGATGATGAACCAGATCATCATGGTGCCGTGGTTGCCGTAAAGAGAATTGAAACAAGAACCAAAGACAGCTGGATCAACCTTACGGATATTTTCGAAAAGCGCCAGACTGATGTTCTCGTAGAAACAGGCAGTGATAAGGAAGCGGACGAGTTCAGGGATGGAATGCAGGTGTTCCCCGATGTTCCTTCTGAGGGACTATTTGCTGATTCCGAAGATGAAGAGACAAATGTTGAAAGACTCCTGAAGAATATCGGGTTATCAGGTGATTCAGTAGAGGAATTGGAAGACGCTTCAGAACTGCTGGAAAATATCGGTGTATCCACATCCGAGACCCTGCAGGCAGCATTTGCTGATTCTGAAGATATCACTGATGTCGAAGATGAGCAGAAGCAATCTGTTACAAGCCTTGATGAGATATTCGGTACACCATCCGTTGTCGAAGAGACAGTAACTGAAACTGTTCGGGAGCCTGAAGAACTTGAGGAGGAGAAGGAAGAAGCCTCTCCTGTTCCCGAGTCCATTGAGAAGGATGAAGATGAGCCTTTCTCTTTCCATACAGGTAAAACACTGGAGGCTATTTTCAACACACCTGAACCCCAAGAGCCCGCTGCGGAAGAAGTTGTTGAGCCTGAGCCGGAGGAGCCCGCTGCGGAAGAAGTTGTTGAGCCTGAGCCGGAAGAGCCCGCTGCGGAAGAAGTTATTGAGCCTGAGCCGGAAGAGCCTGCTGCGGAAGAAGTTGTTGAGCCGGAGGCAGACAAGCCCGGGGAAGATGAGAAGATCACAGCCGTGCTGAAACAGGAGGCTGATCTATCCATTGATAGCTGGTCACGCGAATCGGGTCTCCTTACCGTTCATATTAAATCTGGAATTGCCTGCGTGAAGCATGACATGCTTACCATATATGAGAAAACACTGAAAGTTGAGCGATCAGAAGACGATGTGCTTGAACTTTCCGGCGCTGGAACATTCCTCCTTAACTGCGGTGCGGAAGAGCCTCTGATATTGGAACTTATTGAGAATATGGTTATCAGGAAGGATGCAGTCGCTTTCCATACTGGAAGTATAGCTGTAGAGCTGCTGGATATTCCGGAAAACGATTCTTTCTACGTGATCAAGGAAAAAGTTTCTGAAAAAGTGATTTTCCTGACCGATCACCCCGTTCGAATCATTCTTCTTGGGGGCAGCAGCCGTGTATTTTACGTCAGGACTTCATCCATTGCAGCCACCGATCCTGAAATACTGCTTTCCATATCCGGATCTCCCGATGGTTATACTGAAATAACCGGTTCGGGAAAGGTGTACCTCATCGAATGAGCCGGGGTGAAGCAGTCCAAACCTGACCGTCGTTAGATTGATTAATGCTGGATTGAAGTGGGGATGTAGCTCAGTTGGAAGAGCGCTGCCTTCGCAAGGCAGAGGTCGGCGGTTCGATCCCGCTCATCTCCACCAGACATTTCAACCTCACAATATTCCGAAAGCAGGTGAAACTTGCAGACCGGAAACCGCATTGAAATTTCCTGGGTGAATCAGCCCGGCCGTTTGATATCCAGTATGGAATCGATTGCCGATGGATTTCATGGTTCATCAGCCATTGCAGGAGCCGTCTCCGTTGCTGAAAACAGTTCACCGGGTTCCCTTTATGCTCAGAAGGCAGTTGCCATTGTAAGAGATGCTTTCGCGGAAGGTGTTGCTTACGGTGTTGAGAATGTATTCAAGGAAGCTATTGATGAGATCAATGCATTCGCCGGGGAAGGTGTGCGTGATCCGTTATCCCTGGCAGCTGCAGCCGTTCTGGGAGATGAAGTATGGGTTTACAGCATGGGAACCTGTCAGGTTTTCCTGTCAGGAGTACAGACGGGCGGCAGGGATTCGGAAGGTGTTGTAAATGTCGAAGGCAGGGTAATAAAGCACTATATACTGAAACCAGGGCAGTCGATCATTCTGCTGACCAGCGGTCTCCGAAAACTCATGGGATCAGCGGTGGCCGGAAAGCACTCGGCACGCTGCTCCAGGCCCTTGTCTTTCTGCCTGTCTGAGATGATAAACGAGACGCGGATTAAGTTCAGAAAGAAGGGCGGATCTGCAGCAGCAGTGAGATTGTGTACCCGTTCCCGAAGGATGAGCCTGCCCGGGAGAAAGTATCTGGCGTATATCACTGCGTTGATAATTGCGGTTGCAGTTACTCTCCTTACCTTATGCCGCAGCAGCGGCGAGAACGGTTCTCCTGTCAGGGCTGATTCAATACCTGAAGACGAAATCGTGATGCCGCTGGACTGAGACCCGCCTGCAGATCGGAAATCCTGTCATCCCTCTTTTCCAGTACCTGACAGTGTACTAGTTTCCCATGCGTTTATATATTCAGACTGCCGGCTGTGCTAGGCGGGGAGCTAGCGGTGCCCTGTACCCGCAATCCGCTACAGCGGGGCTGAAATATCTGTGCGGCAATGCGCAGCGGGTCTGTATTTATGTAAGTAGTGTTGATGGTCAGGACCTGCGCGGCATCAGCCCGTGAACCCCGTCAGAACCGGAAGGTAGCAGCGGTAAGCGGTGTCTGATGGGCGATGCAGACTAACCTGATCTGAGCTGGCTGCAGATTGCATCTCGTGAGGCTTGTCCAGCAGATTCGTACGGCCGGCATTAAAATAGGAGGACAGCTTCCTAAAGAACGGAGGCATTTTTGAGTTATCTGGTGTTTGCACGAAAATGGCGCCCTCAGTCATTTGAAGAAGTTCTGTCACAGGATCACGTTACAATTACATTGAAGAACGCAATCGATACGAACAGAATAGGTCATGCCTATCTTCTCACCGGTCCTCGGGGTGTTGGAAAAACTACTACTGCCAGAATTCTGGCGAAGGCTCTCAACTGCGAAAAAGGACCTTCTTCATCTCCATGCCAGCACTGCGATTCATGCAGAAGTATTACG
>Ga0164313_10002059_pt1 | contig 18019 bp, 15 predicted proteins | sample GuaBasSedimGuay4_FD_113735 | JGI IMG/M metagenome (GOLD analysis project Ga0164313, IMG submission 113735) | Subseafloor sediment microbial communities from Guaymas Basin, Gulf of California, Mexico - Guay4, Core 4569-4, 0-3 cm | ecosystem: Environmental > Aquatic > Marine > Hydrothermal vents...
TACCAGTTCGACTTTCACAACACGCTGGGGGGTGACCATGATATCGCGGATCTTGTCGGAAAGACCCAGCAAGTCTGATGCTTTGTGGAAATAATAGTGACTTTCTTGTGACATGAATCTGTGGGGGTGTGAGTGGAGGAAGAGAGGGGGGGCAAACCTTGCTGATACCTGAGGTGGTGACCCGAGAGCTGGTTTGTTTTTCTGGTTGAGTTGAATAGGAGTGTCAATGATGGCGCCCTTGTCGATCCGGTGGGACCGCCAGGTTTTCAAGAATCTCCGCCAATGGGCGATGAGATCAGCCAGCTCGCCCTCCTTCCATCCATCTTCCGCGGCGAGCGCACACCGTTCGAGATCACGCATCTCCTCAAGTAGACGCGGTTCGCCGTATTCCGCCGCGGAAACGGAAAGGATGCGATCGGGCATCGCGATGCTATGCCTATCGGCGCAGATTTCGGTATGCCGCCTCGCTGTCACCCAAACGGCATGCCTTGATGACGGCCTTAAACGCGGAACGTTCCTCCTGCCAGGAGCGTAAGATTCCAGCTCCCACGCCCTACCCTTTCCGAATACCGACCCAAAACAATAGCGTGCCTTACGGCTTGTTTGGTTTGGGCCTTATCTGCTGACCGACCAGGCGGGCGATAAGGACACCGATAAAGAGCTGCCCGATGATTGCTTCGAGAGCGGCAAGCATGCGAGCCTGCTGACTCACCGGCGTGATATCACCGTAACCCAGGGTGCTCAGGGTGACCAGGCTCAGATAGGTGAAATGTCCCTGCTGATCGTGAAGGTCCACGATTCCTCCCGGCACTTCGGTCGCCAGCGCCCCGGAAGTGAACGCCCCCGGGGAGAGGTTCTCAACCACAATATAGAGATCTGACCATCCGATCCCCATGAGCAGGTAGGCGCAGATGGCGGCGGCGAGGATCTCCCGGGTGACCTCGGTCGCCCGAAAAATATAGGCCAGGATAGCCGTCGTCATGACCAGGTAAAAGCCGATTCCGCAGATACCGGAGGCAATAACCAAATCGATCCTTTCGCTGAAATCCGCACCCCACAGGGTCAGCATGCTCAGAATGGCAAGTAACCAGGCGATCCGGGAAAAGGCACGCCCCTCACTGACCGCCCCAACGGTCGAAATCAGCACTGCGGACGCGAACAGACCCGTGACGATATGATTGTCGACGAACGGAGCGACACCCAGGGACGCAAAGAGGGCCAGGAGCAGGATCTCAAACCGCCAGGCAAATTGAATTTCGAGCCAATCTGTAATTCGATGAGACATCAGATACTTATTTCTTGAGGAAGATTTCAATCACGGGCACCGCCACCTTGGGCGCATCGATTGGCAACTCAAGCGTAACCGTACCTGTGGTTTCGGCCGCAGTTATGTTCTGAGCGACCTTGGAAGGATCATTCACCCGGAAGGGAATCTCCGATCCGACATTGAGCAATGGTGCATACTCAAACCGCTCGGACTGACCTTGGCGGGTACGGCCATCCTCCGCAATGCCGCGAATGACTCAAGGGCACCGACACACGTAAAATGATGGGGAATGTTGAGGTAGCATTTCGGAGGGTCGACTTCCACGTCGACCGATTTTGGGGGTGCGGCTGATCCAACGGCCGCGGGATCAGTCCTCCGATTTGGGAGAAACCTCGCACGCTACAAGAGCCTTTTTGCCTTACCCACCAATTCATGCGTGATGGCGCACTAGCCATTTTCCACTTTCTTCTCACTTCTCGCTCGTGCCATCGTTGACAGACGAGATCCGCGCGGTCTAGTTTTGGCACCCTATGGAGCCCATCAAATATCTCCTCCCCGATGATGCCATTCCGACTGCATGGTACAACCTGCAGGCCGATTTTCCCGAGCCGCTTCCCCCGGTCCTGAACCCGGGGACCGGACAGCCGATCGGTCCCGACGATCTGGCTCCTCTATTCGCCGATGCCCTGATCGGCCAGGAGGTCTCGACGGAGCGCTGGATCGAGATACCGGATGAGATCCGCCAGATTCTGGCCCAATGGCGCTGCACGCCGCTCTTCCGTGCTCGTCGTCTGGAGAAGGCTCTCGATACCCCGGCCAAGATCTACTTTAAATGGGAGGGAGCCAGTCCGTGCGGCTCCCACAAGCCAAACACGGCGGTGGTCCAGGCCTACTACAACAAGATGCAGGGGGTGAAGCGCATCTCGACCGAGACCGGGGCCGGGCAATGGGGTTCGTCCATGGGCATGGCCTGCCAGTTTTTTGACCTCGAATGTCTCGTCTATATGGTAAGGGTCAGCTACGACCAGAAACCGTATCGCCGGGCTTTGATGGAAGCCTACGGCGCCACCTGCGTTTCCAGCCCGAGTCAGGATACGGAAGCCGGACGCAAGATTTTGCAGGACGATCCCGATTGCCGCGGATCATTGGGGATCGCCATATCCGAGGCGGTTGAGGTCGCAGCCAAGGACGAGGACACAAAATACTGCCTGGGCCGCGTGCTCAACCATGTGCTCCTTCACCAGACCGTGATCGGACAGGAAGCTGAGAAACAGCTCGAGATGGCCGGGGATTACCCGGACATCATCATTGGCTGCACCGGCGGCGGTTCCAACTTTGCCGGTATCGCCTTTCCTTTCATCGGCAAGAAATTGCGGGACGGCGGCGACCTGCGCGTCGTCGCGGTCGAACCGTCCGCCTGTCCGTCCCTGACCAAGGGACCGCTCCGCTATGATTTCGGCGACACCGCCCACCTGACACCCCTGGTGAAGATGAACACTCTGGGCAGCACCTTCGTGCCTCCGGGATTCCACAGCGGCGGCCTTCGGTATCACGGTATGGCGCCGATGGTCAGCCACGCGCTGAAACTCGGTCTCTGCGAGGCGACGGCCTACAACCAATTGGAGAGCTTCGCAGCCGGAGTGCAGTTCGCCAAGGCGGAAGGCATCATCCCTGCGCCGGAAGCCAACCACGCAATCGTTGGCACGATCCACGAAGCTCAGAAGTGCCGCGAATCCGGCGAAGCCAAGACGATTCTCGTCAACCTCTCCGGGCACGGTCACTTCGACATGCAGGCCTATATCGACTACCATGCCGGCCTGCTTCGGGACTACGAATACCCCGAGGAAGACATCGCCATGGCCCTGGCCGGCCTGCCGAGCTTCGGCAACGAATAAGGCCCGGATGCTTCGCAGGGATTGATCCTCAGCGGGTCGTGGCTTTTTGCACGACCCGCCAGGTCGTTTCATAGACTGATCAAACCGACAATCCGTCCGAGGGCCCCTTGAGACCCGACCCGTCGATCAATCGCCGGATTTCGATCCGGTCGACAACATGGGCAGGTAGGCCGACAGGTTGAGCACCAGAAAAAGCGCATTCAGACCGGCGACAACCGCGGCCGGCACGATTCCACCAATATCAAGAAAGACGTGGAAGAGCACAATATTGACGGAAATGGGCACGAGAACCACGAGTGCCAGGGGAGTGAAGAGATTGAGGACCAGGAGAACGCCCACGCCCAGTTCGACCGCACCAACCACCGGGAAAATATAGCCGGTCATGCCCAGCGCACCCATGAAATCTCCGGCTTGTCCCGAGAGTTCAGGCATGGGCATGAACCCAAAGAATTTGTTGGCACCAAAGGCGATCAGAATCACGCCAAAAAGGATGCGAATGATGTTAAGGACTTTGTTTTTCATCAATATGAGGGAACGGGACTGTTCGAAATATTGCCCGTAGGAGCAGGTAGACCCGGATTCCATTCCCGGAAATTCAAGTGCTCCCAAAGACAAAGGTTTGACCGACGGCCTGATTCTCAATGCGATCAACTCACTTTCGCAACCTTCGAAAACACTGGTGGAGCCGTGGTCCAAGAGTTTCTCGCAGGGTCCTCCTATCCATGTCGAGCTGTCGTCGGCATGAAACGCCACTTCTGTCCGCCCCATGTCCCAGATCCGTGTCGAAAACCTGATAAAGACCTATCGCGTCGCTGAACGGAAAGCGGGGCTCAGAGGCGCCTTTGCCGGGCTCGTGAAGCGGCGACACCGGACGATTGAGGCCCTGGCCGGAATCAGCTTCGAGCTGGAGGCAGGGGAGCTGGTCGGATACATCGGCCCGAACGGCGCGGGGAAATCAACCACGGTCAAGATCATGTCCGGGATACTGGTTCCCGATTCCGGTAACTGCGTGGTCAACGGCTTCGTGCCCTGGAGGGATCGGACGCGTTTTGTCTCCGGCATCGGCGTCGTCTTCGGGCAACGCACCCAGCTCTGGTGGGACCTGCCGGTGATCGAATCTTTTGAATTGCTGAGCGATATCTATCGGGTACCGGCTGACGACTATCGAAAACGCCTCGGCGAACTGGAGGGCATGCTCGATCTCGGTCCGTTCCTGGATACCCCGGTAAGACAGCTCAGCCTGGGCCAACGGATGCGCTGCGACCTGGCGGCTTCCCTTCTGCACAACCCGCCCATCCTCTTTCTCGATGAACCGACCATCGGGCTGGATGCAGTCTCCAAACTGGCCGTCCGGGATTTCGTGAAGCAACTGAACCGGGAGCAGGGCACCACGGTCATCCTGACCACCCACGACATGGATGACATCGAAGCACTCTGCCGCCGGATCATCGTCATCGGTTCCGGGCGCATCCTGTCGGACGGGACTCTTTCCGATCTGCGCCGGCGCGTGTCGCGCGAGCGCTGGCTCATCGTCGACCTGGAAGCCGATCATTCGCCCCCGGAGGTTCCCGAGGCCCGGATCATTCAATATGAAGGACACCGGGTGATCTACGGCTTCGATCCGGCCACGCTGTCAGCCGCCGAACTGATCGCGACGGTCTCAGCGCGGACAACGGTTCGGGACATCTTCGTCGAAAACCCGCCCATCGAACAGATCATCGCCCGACTCTACGCCAAAGAGGCCTGATGAGACCGCTTATTGCAATCATCAGCGCCCGTTTTCGGCTGCTCCTTCAATACCGTGCTGCCGCCCTGGCCGGACTGTGCACCCAGGTGGTCTTCGGCCTGATCATCATGATGGTCTACCAGGCTTTTTATCGTTCGGCGCCCGATACACAGCATCCACTTTCGATCGGACAGGTGATCACCTATGTGTGGCTCGGACAGGCGCTCCTGGCCATGCTCCCCTGGAACGGCGATCCCGAGATTCGGGCCCTGGTCCGTTCCGGCGGCGTGGCCTACGAACTGCTTCGACCAGTCGATCTCTATATTTATTGGTACGCCCGCGCGATCGCTCTGCGGACTGCACCCACCCTGCTCCGGGCAGTCCCCATGGTCATCATGGCCATGACCATGTTCGGGATGAAACCGCCATCCGATGTCGGGTCCGCGGTCGGATTTGCGATCGTCCTGGTCGGCACCCTGGCCATGAGTTGTGCCATAACCGTGTTGGTCGGAATCACGATGATGTGGACCATCAGCGGCGAGGGCATTATCTATCTCCTGCCCAGCGTCGTGACTCTACTGTCCGGGATGCTGGTGCCGATCCCGCTGTTTCCGGCCTGGGCTCAGCCGATTCTTGAGATCCTGCCCTTTCGAGCCCTGGTCGACGCTCCCTATCGCGTGTATCTCGGCGACATCCCGCTTGAACAGCTCGGATGGATCCTGCTCCACCAATGGGTCTGGATCGTCGTACTGATCGTCCTCGGAAGACACCTCCTCAAGAGGGGACTCACCCGGTTGGTCGTACAGGGAGGCTGATTCATGAATGATCTGGCCCTTTATGTTCGCTATCTCGGTATCAGCCTTCGCGGTCAGATGCAGTACCGGGTATCGTTTGTCCTCCAGACGTTCGGCCACTTCCTGGTGACCGCAATCGAGTTCATCAGTATCTGGGTGCTGTTTGATCGGTTCGACCGGCTCCACGACTGGAGCCTGGCCGAGGTCGCAGTCTTCTATGGATTCATCAACGTATCGTTCGCATTAGCGGACGCCTTCGGCCGCGGATTCGATATGTTCGGCAATATGGTCAAGTCGGGCGACTTCGACCGGGTCCTTTTGAGACCACGTTCGACCGTTGTGCAGCTGGCCGGGCAGGAGCTGACTCTGAGGAGGGTCGGACGCCTCATCCAGGGCGCTGCCGTTCTCGCCTGGGGGTGCCACGCCCTCGAACTCACCCTGACGACGGAGCGGGTTGCGCTTGCCGTTCTGGTGGTCGGCGGCAATTTCGCCCTCTTCTCGGGGCTCGTGGTGGTTCAGGCGACGATGGCGTTCTGGACGGTGGAAACGCTCGAGTTGATGAACAGCTTCACTTACGGAGGTGTTCATGCCGCCCAATACCCGATAAGCATCTACGGGAAATGGCTGAGGCGCTTCTTCACCTTCATCGTTCCACTCGCGGCGACTTCCTACTTCCCCATCGTGGCCTTCCTGAACCGGCCCGACCCTCTGGGTTCGCCGGCATGGATGGCTTGGGTCACGCCTCTGGCAGGATTTGCGTTTCTCGCCGGCTCACTGTGTCTCTGGCGGGTTGGGGTGCGACACTATACTTCGACCGGGAGTTGACCGGGCGCGGTGCCCCGCCCCGCTCCCGTTCAGTACGGTCACCACGACAAGTGAGGCTTGCGTTCCGAACTCAGTTCGATCGAAGACGCCAGGCGGCAAAGTATTCGATCCCGTTTTCCGAACCCACCGATTCGTAAACACAGGTGGCAGGGATCCGGATCAACCTGAAAACGCGAATCAGGAACGCTTTGAAGGAATCGGAAGTCCAGACATGGGCATGCTCGTGGCGGGCCCGGACTCTTCGAAGGTCGTGCGGAATATCCCGATCGGGGTCTTCGAATATCTCCGGCGCCACCTTGGTCAGAAAATCCATGTAGTGCTCATCCGTCACCTCCCTCACCCCCTCCAGATACTCGCGAAAGAGATGTTCCCAGGTCGTCACGTCGCGGGCACGGTCGAAGGTGAAGTTTTTGTCCGGCACCGAAAGGACAAGAAAGCCCCCCTTGCGCACGAGACGGCAGACCTCCCTGAGCACCGCAATCGGATTGGCCACATGTTCGAGTACATGGTTGAGAATCACGAACGAGTAAGACCGGTCTTCGAACGAAGCCAATCCATCGCGATCGAGATCCCCCAGAAAGTCAGGCGTTACAAAGCAGTTCGGATCCATTTCGGGGAATCGACGTCGCGCTTCATCCACCGCCATCACATCGAAATAACGCACCCGGCATCCGGTCGGCAGTTCAGCCGGATGATTGAACGCCCCGATCTCCAGACCCTCGCCCCGAAGCTCGGAATAACCGGCCAACCTGTGCGGTGTTGCGCTCATATCCTCGGCCGGAAAATGGATTCGGGCGCCGGGAGTGTCGACTTGATTCTCCGGTCTGTTCGGAGTGGATGTGTCGCCTGCCTTCCGGCCGACGTTTCCCCCAAGAGAGGGTTCTGAGGAGATCGAGTGACCCCTCTGCCGGACCGACTGTTCAATTTCATCCTATCGGCTGGTCGGACTCTATTGGCACTTTCTGTGCAATTCTTGCTGAAGTTACGGATTATATTGGCATTCAGAGAGATACGTTTGACCACGCACCAATTCTGCGCCTGAATAGGCTCGAAGGGCTATCAAAAGCCCCTCCTCGGTCACCAATGTCCAATCTCACGGATCGATACCTTGGAATTTTTGGTGGATTTTATCGTCCTCCAAGGGCGGCAGCGTTGCCCAATCAGGGAAGCCCGGTCTCCGGGTATAGCGCCTTGCCTGAGACCCAAAACCGCAATGGACATGGTCATTGCAGGGTCTGAGGTAACTTCTGATAACTTGAGTTGGTTTCCACTTTTTGTTCGGAAATACCGACTTGGGTCTTAGAGACGTTAAAGAGCGCATGAGCACAGGGATAACGAGCCGATTGAGACCGACTAGTTTTTCACTTTCTAGCTATGTGCCGTTCTTCTGTGCGTGGGCGTTCGTTTTATGTGTCCTCCTTCTGCAACAACCAAAGACACTGTTTTCGGCGGAACTCCTCGCAGAGGATGGAGCGATCTTTTTCAAGGAAGCATACGAAGGAACCCTTTTCAATTCGTTGTTCCGACACTTTAACGGGTATTGGCATGTAATTCCCCGAATAATTGCCGAATTCAGCAGCGTCCTTCCTCTGAGATGGATTCCATTCGGGTATTTTCTCGTTTCGAAATCCATTGCAGCAGTTTGTTTCGCCTGGTTCGCACTGCCGCAGATGCGGGAACTGATTGCGAACGATATGGGTCGAATCGGCGTTGCTCTTACTTTAGCGCTTTCTCCATATCTGCCTGACTCGGGTACACTCAACAATCTCCAATGGCATATTTCGATTTTCCTTCTCTTGGGTTTGATGGCTCCGTTCCCAAAGTGCGCTATATTGCGTATGTTCCTTTTCTTGGTCTCGCCATTGGCCCTGCTCTCCTGCTTTCCCGCAATCACTTTGGTCCCTGTCTATCTGTACCGAGCCCTAACCAATCGCGATTTCTATAGCCGGATTTTCTATTCCGTATGTGCGGTTGCCGGATTTTCCCATGCGCTGGGTGTGTTGGCTGCTCCCGGAAACAGGCAGTTCATCGTTTCACCCAGTCTCATGATAGAAACCGTCGTCAATGGATTGGGGAAAGTTGCAATCCCTACTTTGCTGCTAGGGATCACGGGAGCCCGTCATCTCGCTGAGTCGGTTCCTTACCTGCTGTTCGTTGGCTCTGCACTTGCTTTGGGTTTTGCTTGGTGGGCTCTTCGCGGGATGCGCCTTCAGAAGTTCCTGATTCCTCTTTACTTCGGGACTGTCTCACTCGCATTAGCTGCATTGCTTCCAGCGGCAGCCGAAGCAGCAGAACAGGGGAACGAAGCAATATTTTCGCTTGCGCCGCGGTATTTTACCATAGCGTCCTTCAGTTGGATCATTATACTTTCCAGTTCGCTGGCCGCAGTCCTCCGTCTACCATTCTTCCAAAAGCCAGTGTGGGCGGGATTAGCAATCTTCTTGCTCTTCGCCGTGTTTCACGGGAGCAGCAAAATCGCCTTGAAATTCCACTTCGCTCCCTCGTCATGGCCCGAGACAGTAAGATTGATCAAGGATGCAGAGAACAAGTATGTTTCGTCGGGTGTTCCGTCTCATGTTCTTTTTCCGGTTTTCCCCGATCCGTGGATCACCGCGCTTGCGATTCCCAACCTCGCAATCAAGGAGGGACTCGATTTTCGGCCAACGGAACCGGACATCGATAACGAAGCCATTACGCAGACAAGGACTGAATTGCATCCTCTTCTTGGAGAGATATTTAACCATGAACAGGGCTGGGTCTATTCCAAGACTTATGGCTGGGTCTATCTGAGCCGAGTTCCGTGGATTCATCTCGGGAGTTTTGGTTGGGTTCAGATGCAGAAGGGTCACAACGATTCTGTCCGGATACGAGACACCAGTCTGGGCTGGCTGAGCACGTCAACGGATCGCTTTCCTGCTCTTCGATCCGAGCAGCTTGCTCAAGTTCTGCACTACCGAGAAGGAAGTACACAGCCGCGATGGTTCTATCGTGGGAAAACAGAGACACTCGCGGGCGGGTGGTTCATTACACCGTAGAGACATGCGCTTGAGACCCCTGCCTTCAAGCTCCTTTCAGCTTCGCACACTCCGCGGAAGGACTAATCGTGATGAAAGTCAGCTTGAAAGGTGAGTCGCCAACTGTGAATGTCTAACAACGTGGGCGACATAGACTTTTCTCAATCTCTCTCCGGATTTCAAGTGGATCGTCGCAAGCTCACAGGGGCGACATCGGCTAGAGAGCAAGCATTCTGTGAATGGTTTGGCGAAAACGCATATCGCGGAGTCGGAGAGATCGTTGAACTTGGCCCGTGGCTCGGTTCGTTGACGATTCCCCTCGTCAAGGGTCTTTCACGAAATTCGAGCGTAGCCGACAAGAGCAGTCGGGTCCACGTCTATGACCGATTCGTTTGGGATGAGTTGATGGAGAATTGGGTCGCTGGCACGCAATACGTCGGACGCATCGTTCCAGAAGGAGACTTCAGATTCCTCTACGAGGATATCTTACAGGAATATAGAAGCTTTCTCGTGGTGAACAAGTCGGACTTGAGCACTCAGCAGTGGGATGGGAAGCCGATTGAATTTCTGCTGAATGATGCGACAAAGAACTTGGAAGTTTTGGCAAACGTAGTCAGGCAATTCTTCAAAGACCTGATTCCGCAGTTCTCTCACGTTGCACATCAGGACTATCTCTGGTTTGCGGAGGCATACACACCAATCTGCATGTACCGATTGAGGGATTGCTTTACACCCGCTTACAGCGTTCCCGACTCCTGTATGGTCCTGTTCAAGAACACCACCGCGATCCCTCGCCGCGTGCTCGACTTTCAACTGGACTACGAGAGCCTTACCCCCGCAGAAATAGCTGACGCATGTGATTGGAACCTCTCAATCCTGGATGAAAATTCACACATCCTTATCCGTGCAGGATCGGCGTGGATGCTGTTCAAGTGTGGACTGTTGACTGATTCTCGATCAATTTTCGAAGAGATTGAACGCGACTCAAAGTGCCTATCGATACGGTATCAATTTCAGCGAAAGGTCCTGCAGTCATTTGGATTGGAGAAGCTGCTCGATCTTCCATCGATACCATGGTTCTTCAGTGACCGGGGGAGTCTACCCGAAACGATACCTGATACGGCCCGGGCAATCCGTTACTGGGATTGGGAACTCGGTTGGCTCTGGACCGCTGCAGAGTCTTATCCAATCTTCCATTCTGACGAACTTGAAGCAGATCTAGAGTATCAATTGGGTTCGATCAATCCACGGATATTCAGAAACATTGATGACGGTTCAGTTATCAGAGTTTAGGACCCGATCTCGAATGAGACTGAATCTGTCGCCTCGAAAAGGGGTCATTTCGTAATTCTTCGACTAAAGGTCCGGTAACCTTATGATCCAGCTCCATCCGCCGCTGCAAACCGCTTAATCAGGATCACTTCAACCCGAGACTCGCCATCTTCGGTCCCCTGAAAATCCATGCATTCGAAGTGCTGCTCCGACTTTTTGATTCGTTCGCGATCCAGACTTTGCGGTCTGTGGCCATATTTCCCTGTGCGACAGAATCAGGATCCTTGTTCCTCGCCGATTATACAGTTCAGCGCAGTCTCTCCCCAGGCGGTCTAGTTTCCGCGATTCCAACGTCCGAGTTTCAGCGCTATCTACCAAGGGGTTCAGGACGGGGCTCAATCGTTGGGCTCTTATCAATTTACGAAATGACCCCTTTTCGGATCCCCCTTTTCGGATCCGGATACCGTGTCATTGATTCTCTGTTGCACTCGGGGAGTAGAGTGTTGAGAACGTATTTGAGATGTCATGTGCTTCGGAAGAGTCGTTTCTTGAGGTTCGCAAGTGCACATTCTCTTGGCACTGGGCATTGGTGACGGTCAACGGAGACGTACTTCCATGTGGCTTCGGCTCAAAGTCTGTCGGGAATCTCAATGAAAAATCCTTCAATGAGATCTGGAACGGTTCAATCATTCAGGACATTCGGTCCCACATACTTGCGGGGAAGGTTCACCCAAACTGCAATTGCAGCGGATGTCCTTTTCAGCGAGAGAGTTCAACATTCCCGATAAGCAAAAATACATTCTATGCCAACGAAGCATTCGTTTCGAGTTTTGACGAAGAGTGGTACCTGGAGACCCATGAAGATGCGCGTCGGGCAGTAAGAGAGAATCGATTCGTTTCCGGCCTTGAACACTTCCTCAAAGAAGGCTTGCCGCGAGGGAAGAGCCACAGAAAGAAGGCACCCCCTTTATGGGTCTCCCTATTGCATGACTTCGGATTGAAGCGACTCAATTCGAGGAGGTATTCCGCTATGGCAGTGGAAAAATCCAGCCGGGTTGAAACAAACGCGATTTCCTCGCTTCTGGAGTATGGCAAGAATGCGACGGCAGTTAAGAGTCAACCAGTCGATATGGTATTGGCTGTCACCGATGTCTGCAACCTGAGATGCGTTATGTGCCCTCAGGGCATGGGCCTCGTTGAGAGTCCCCACCATATGCCCGAGACAATAGTCGAGTCCTTGACGACCCAGATCGGAATCGCTGCAAGGATCATTCTGAGCGGAATTGGCGAACCGACTCTCTCCAGGAGTTTCTGGAACGTAATTGAGCGAGTAAAGGACCGGACCGACCTTTTCATGAGGGTCAACACGAATGGTTACTTCATTACACCAGCAAACGCTGAATCTATTCTGAATTCGGGTCTGTCAGAGATCAGCTTTTCCCTCGATGCTGCGACCCCTGAAACGTACCTTAGAATTCGTGGTGGTGACTTTTCCAGGGCGGTGGCTGGAATACGTGCTCTTGTAGAGGCTCGACGGAAACGAACCGAATGCAAGCTGGAGATCTATGGGAACATCACCCTGATGCGCGAGAACATCGAGGAGTTGGAGGACTTTGTAATACTGTGCAAAGAGCTGGGAGTTGACGCTGTGGGAGTCTCCCAACTCTTCCCATTCGGGGATACTCCGGATTGGAAAGTTAAAAGGAAGGATTGGACGTTCACCTATTCTGAACAGATGATTGATGATCACTCAGAAGTAGCCGCAGGTTGCATCAGAGCCGCCTATGAGAGATCGAAGACACTTGGTATTCCCATGATCTTTCTTAGCGAAACTGATCGTTTTTTAAAGATGACGGGCAGCCGTCTGGAGGAAGTTCGGCGGTATTGAAATGGATTCTCTGACGATTCCTCAGATCGCAATCAGAGAAGCGAAAGGAGTCATTTCGTAATCCTTCAACACTAAGGGACCGTAAAAAAATAACTCACACAAATCTGCTGGTCTTTTCGGCGGGCAACGGTGTTGGATTCCGGCTCAAATAGCCCGCACTATTCGCCCGAACCCGCCTTATTGCTCCCCGAAAATCCTGCGCATATTTGATAACTTATTTCGCTACGGTCCCTAAAGGTCCGGCAACCTTCAATATTTTACTTTTGACGTTTGACCCCTGCTTTAGATTCTTCTGAGTTCCCTCACCCCTAACTCTGGCAACCATTATCTGGCGATCAGTACACAATTCGCGTTGAGTAGTGATTGGTGGTTCATTCCTCAACTGACGCTATCAGGTGAATAAAGACGGGATTTTCGCTGGCTTTCGTGCCAACCTGCTTCCCAAGGGCGACCTTGGAGAGTTCTGGCAAGGTGTTTCGAAGGCTTTGGTTTGGTTCATCATGATTGTTGGACTGTGGCTGGGCTATTCTGGCGCGAGAATTGCCCTGAGCTTCACATGGGAAGAAACAGTTGTGGTCCGGTTCTCTGGTTCTTCAGATCATCGAACCCCAAGTAGTGAGTCCTATACTTACGAAGTTGAAGGAGTAGAATATTCGGGTTCGCGCTTCTACTTCGGCGGCAATTCACTCTCCAACAGGATGCCAGTTGACAAGAAGGCCTTCTTCAATCCGAAGAATCCGGCTCAGTCTGTGATCTTCCGAAGGTACTCATCAACCCACTTCGCATTCCTTCTTTTAGCGGTTGGCGCAGTCTTTTCCAGGCGGTACATCTACAGGAACTATGCAAGGTAGCCTATAGCCGCATGGAAACCGAAGGGATTCTTGAGATTGCAGTTTTTTTCGCTTTTTGCGCCCTGTTTACCGGGTTCTGGTGTTTCTCGTTGATGGTTCTGTCTAGAATGAGTGGTTGGTATAGTGGACGAACCAGGAAGTTTTCTCAGGTCGAAAACGGCGCGCCGTGGTCGTTTCGGTCCATACCCTTTGGGCAGAGCAGCTTTTGAGACGGTCCCAAAGAGAGGAGACACCTCCCCTGCCCTGCCAAGGGCCGTTGGAGTAGAGCCAAGCGTGATCTTTGGGTCTCCCGGCCCGATCTGCGCCCGAACCGCCTTTTTGAAAGGGGCGGTTTTTTTCGTCTACGAATCCGGGTGCTGAATTCCATTGGCGAATTACGATTGGCATTCTTTCATAAACCTTGATTCCCTCGGGGCGTAACGACTTGATTCTGCAGCAGATAATTCTCTCTTGTGTTCGGACCGGTGTATCGACAGAGCCGAGGTGGTTCATTGGTCATCGCTCGATCCAGACCACCAAATGTCGAAAAAACTCCTCGTAACCGGCTCCTCCGGTCTCATCGGATCTGAAGTCTGCCACCATTTCTCTGAGCGAGGATGGCGGGTTCACGGTTTCGACAACAATCAGCGCGCCGTTTTTTTCGGGCCGCAAGGAGACACCCGTTGGAATCAGCAGCGGCTCGAAGCCACTTTGCCGGCGTTCCAACACCACGAAGTCGACATACGCGACCGCCCGACCGTCCTCGAGGCCGTTGCTTCGATCAAGCCTGACCTGATTGTCCACACCGCGGCACAACCCTCCCACGACCGGGCCGCCGCCATCCCATTCGACGATTTCGACACCAACGCGGTCGGCACGCTCAACCTGCTCGAAGCGGCCCGACGGACAGACCTGGACAAGCCCTTCGTTTTTCTGTCGACCAACAAGGTCTACGGCGACGCCCCCAACCGGATCAAACTCAGGGAACTCGATACCCGCTGGGACTATGCCGACCCCGAATTCGAAAACGGCATTCCGGAATCCTTCGGCATCGACCAATGCATGCACTCCCTCTTCGGCGCCTCGAAAGTTGCGGCCGATGTCATGGTCCAGGAATACGGACGCTACTTCGGCCTGCCCACGTGCTGCCTCCGGGGGGGCTGCTTGACCGGCCCGAATCATTCGGGCGTCGAGTTGCACGGGTTCCTGAGTTACCTGGTGAAGTGCAACTTGGAAGGGCGCGAATACACCGTGTTCGGGTACAAAGGCAAACAGGTCCGCGATAATATCCACGCCGCCGACGTGGCCGCCTTCATCGAAGCCTTCAGCGATAACCCCCGCCCGGGCGAGGTCTACAACCTCGGCGGTGGGAGGGAGAACGCCTGCTCCATCCTGGAGGCATTTGAGATCGTGCAGTCAATGACCGGGAACAAACAGATATTCACCACCATCGACCAGGCCCGAAAAGGCGACCATATCTGCTACTACAGCGACCTCCGCAAGATCCGCGACCACTACCCGGACTGGACCCTCAAATACTCACTTCAGGACACCTTCAGCCAGATCGTTGAGGCCTGGCAACGCAGACAGGCCGAGACAACTTGAAATGAAGATCCTGATCACCGGCATCTGCGGGTTTGCGGGCAGCACCCTGGCATTCTCTCTGCGCGAGACCATCGACGGCGCCACCGTGATGGGACTCGACAACCTCAGCCGCCCCGGCAGCCACGAGCATCGGAGCAGACTCCGCGCCGCCGGGATCGAGGTCCGGCATGGGGACGTGCGATGCGCTTCCGATCTCGAGAGTCTTCCGGTCGTTGACTGGGTCATCGACGCATCGGCCAACCCCAGCGTCCTGGCCGGTGTCACCGGAGGGACAACCAGTCGGCAGGTGGTCGAACACAACCTGATCGGGACGATCAATCTCCTGGAGTATTGTCGCCGTCTGAATTCGGGATTCATCCTCCTGAGCACCAGTCGCGTCTACTCAATCCGCGACCTCGCCGCCCTGCCGATTCAGGTCGAAAACCAGGCCTTCCAGCTGCAGTTGGGAAATTCCCGATCCGCGGGCGTCGGCGAGAACGGAATTGACGAGACGTTTCCCACCACGCCCCCCATTTCGCTCTACGGAGCCACCAAGCTGGCTTCGGAGGTCCTGGCCCGGGAATACGGCGCATCTTACGGATTCCCGGTATGGATCAACCGCTGTGGCGTTCTGGCCGGAGCCGGTCAATTCGGACGACCGGACCAGGGAATCTTCTCCTACTGGATTCATTCATGGAAGCAGCGCCGGCCCCTCTCGTATATCGGGTTTGGCGGGGAGGGCCACCAGGTCCGTGATTGCCTCCACCCCAAAGACCTGACCCCGGTACTCGTGCAGCAGATGGCGGCCGCCGGTTCGGAACACGAGCACCAGGTTTTCAATCTCTCCGGGGGGATCCGTTCGGCCCACTCCCTTCGCGCACTGAGCGATTGGTGTGCCGAACGATTCGGAAGCCACGAAGTCGGCGCACAGCCGAAAGAGCGACCCAATGACATTCCCTGGATGGTCCTGGACAGTGCCCGGGCCTCTGCAAGGTGGGACTGGCAACCGGAGACAACGGCCGATTCCATATTCGAAGAAATCGCCGCCCAGGCCGAGGAACGCCCGGACTGGCTCGACCTGTCGGCAGGCTGACACGTATCGATGAAGAGCCCCCCTCCAACCGGAAAACCGCTCAGCCTCCTGTCCGTCGTCATCCCGGCGAAAGATGAGGAGGGATGCATTGCTTCGACCATCGAACACCTCCATGTCGAACTGAAACTCCGGGAAGTGCCGCACGAGATCGTCGTGGTCGACGACGGCAGTGTTGATCGCACCTGGTCAATCCTGGCCGAGGTTCAATCCCGGATCCCCAACCTGGTCATGATCCAGAACCCGGCGCCAAACGGGTTCGGTCGAGCCGTCATTCGAGGTCTTGATGCCTGCACCGGGGATGGGGTTGTGGTCCTGATGGCCGACGAATCGGACGACTGCCGGGATGTCGTCCGCTACTGGGAACTGCTGAACGATGGATGGGACTGCGTCTTCGGAAGCCGATTCATGAAGGGCGGTGGGGTCATCGACTATCCGAGGTTCAAACTCCTGCTCAACCGAATGGCGAATCTCTTTGTACGGATGGCCTTCAATACCGAATTGAACGATACCACGAATGCGTTCAAAGCCTACCGCATGACGGTGATCGACGGGAACCGGCCGCTGATCGCACCCCACTTCAACCTGACGGTCGAATTGCCGCTCAAGGCCATGGTCAGGGGATTCAGTTGGACCACCATTCCGATCACCTGGCGCAACCGGCGGTCGGGGGTCCCGAAGCTCAAGCTCAAGGAAATGGGCAGCCGCTATTTCTTCATCTGTGCCTATCTGTGGCTGGAAAAATACTTCAGCCGCGGTGACTATCGTCGGGCACCGCTCGAGCGGCCGCAATCGGATGCCTCACCCGCAGACAAGGCAAAATCGACCTGAAATTTTTCCTAATCATGATTCTACTTCTAGGTGGTTCCGGATACGTCGGCCAGGCGTTTCAACGATTTCTACGATCACGCGATATCTATTTTGTTTCGCTCGCCCGCTCCTCGATCGACTACACCCGACCGGAAACGCTGGCGGCATTCCTCTATGAGAAGCAGCCGAGCTTTCTCATCAATTGCGCCGGGTATACCGGGAAGCCGAATGTCGATGCCTGCGAGGACCACAAGGCCGAATGCCTTTTCGGCAACGCGGTCCTGCCCGGGATCATCAGCCGGGCCTGCCAGACTACGGCCACCCCATGGGGGCACGTGTCATCCGGATGTGTCTACAACGGCCGCAGAGCCGATGGCGCCGGCTTCTCCGAGGAGGACCCGCCCAACTTCTCGTTTCGCAGCAACTACTGCAGTTTCTACAGCGGCACCAAGGGCCTGGGCGAAGAGGTTCTGGTCGACGACAAGAACTGTTTCGTATGGCGATTGCGGATACCATTCAACGAAGTCGACTCCCCCCGCAACTACCTGACCAAGCTCATCCGCTACGAACGCCTGCTCCGAGCGGAGAATTCACTTTCCCAGCTCGACGAGTTTGTGCGGAGCTGCTGGAAGTGCTGGGAACGCCGGATCCCCTTCGGCACCTACAATATGACCAATCCCGGCTTCGTCACGACGGATGAGGTGGTCGATCTTATCCGGACAAGCGGCGTTGCGCAAAAAGACTTCAGCTTCTTCAAGGACGAAGACGAATTCATGGAAGTCGCCGCACGAACGCCGCGTTCGAATTGTGTCCTCGATTCGGGCAAACTGTCCCGGGCCGGAATCGAAATGACCGAGGTGCATGAAGCCGTCGCCATCGCTCTGAAGAACTGGCGTCCCGCACCCGAAGGCACGGCCTGAGAGCGATCGGAGACCGGCAATCTGCTGACCATGGAAAACGACGAGCGGAAACCCGACCGACCGTTTGCCTCGATTCCCGTACCCATTTACCTGTCAACCGGCCA